>Ga0307374_10003488_pt1 | contig 26852 bp, 23 predicted proteins | sample OX3MG_FD_202532 | JGI IMG/M metagenome (GOLD analysis project Ga0307374, IMG submission 202532) | Soil microbial communities from Risofladan, Vaasa, Finland - OX-3 | ecosystem: Environmental > Terrestrial > Soil > Coastal area > Acid sulfate soil | place: Finland: Risofladan, Vaasa | collected...
CGGTCAACACCAAGTACGGCTCGCTCAAGACCGACCACGTGCTGTTCATCGCCTCGGGAGCGTTTCACACCTCCAAGCCCTCCGATCTGATCCCGGAGCTGCAGGGTCGCTTCCCGATCCGGGTCGAACTCGACTCCCTCAAGGTCGAGGATTTCGTGCGTATCCTGACCGAGCCCGATGCTTCGCTGACGGCGCAGTATCGCGCCCTGCTCGGCACCGAAAAGCTCACGCTCGAATTCGCTCCCGACGGGGTGCGCCGGCTGGCCGAGATTGCCCACCAGGTCAATGAGCGCACCGAGAACATCGGCGCGCGCCGCCTGCATACCGTAATGGAACGGTTGCTGGAGTCGGTATCGTTCGATGCCAGCGACCAGCCCGATTCACGCCTGCTGGTCGACGCGCATTACGTCGATGAGCACCTCGGCGATCTGGCCAAGGACGAGGACCTCAGCCGCTACATTCTGTGATGGGCTTCAGGCTCTACTTCTTGGACGCGCCCGCGCCGGCCTTGCCGCCGGTGGACTTCTTGGCAACGTGCTTCGGCCGGCTCTTGCCGAAGCTGCCCCGATAGATCTTCCCGCGCCGGGTCTTCTGATCACCCTTTCCCACAAGGACTCCTCACTCGATAGGCGCCGATGCGGCGCGGCGTGCAGTCTACCTGATTAGGACCGGGTGCAGGCGCCACCGTCAGCGCGTCAGCGCACTCTGATCCCAACTGGGGCTCGTGCCCTGCGGGCGCGGCCGGGGCCTTCCGCAACAATCGGCTTCAATTGACCCCCGTACTGCCGGAGACCCACATGGCAACGCAAACGCTGGAAGGCCTCAAGATCGCGATCCTGGCGACCGATGGCGTCGAGCAGGCAGAGCTGACCGAACCGCGCAGCGCGCTGGATGAGGCCGGCGCGGACACCGACCTCGTCTCACCCAAGCCCGACAAGGTGCGGGGCTGGAAACTCAAGCAGTGGGGCGACGACTTCGCCGTCGATGAGGACCTCGAGGACGCCGATCCCAAGGACTACGATGCGCTGGTGCTGCCTGGCGGGGTCATCAATCCGGACGCGCTGCGCATGCAGCCCAAGGCAGTGGCCTTCGTCAAAGCCTTCTTCGATGCCGGCAAGCCGGTCGGTGCCATCTGCCACGGGCCATGGACGGTGATCGAATGCGGTGCGGCCCGGGGCCGCCGCATGACCTCCTGGCCATCGCTCAAGACCGACCTCACCAACGCCGGCGCGCACTGGGTCGATGAGGAAGTGGTGGTCGACGACAACCTCGTGACCAGCCGCAAGCCCGACGACATCCCGGCGTTCAGCCGCGAGATCATCCGGGTGTTCGGGCGCTCGCGGCTGGCGGCGCGCGGCCGCGTCAGCGAAAGCGCGCCAGCGTTTTCGCCAGGGCCTGCGGGCCGGGGTTGAGCCGGTCGTAGGGAATCTGGTTCAGCGGCAGCTCGGGCGTGGCGTTGAGTTCGTGCATTTCGGGCTGATCGGGACCCAAGTACAGCAGCCCGGTCAGGTACTCCTCGCGCGCCAGATGCGTCTGCATCGCTTGCAGCGCGGCGGCACGGTCGCTGGAATCATAGCGCGCGTCGATCTTGCGCAGCACGATGCGACTGCCATCGTGCATCGTGACCGTCCTGGCTTCGCCTTCGGCGTAGTCGACCGCGATCGGCGCGGCTGGCGGCACGAAGTCGGCCGGCACGAAGTCGGCATGCACCGCTTCCTCGTAATGCTCGCGCGTGTAGGCATAGCTGCGAGTGGAGCCCTCGTGATCGTTGAACGTGACGCACGGGGAGAGCACATCGATCAGCGCGAAGCCGCGATGATGCATCGCCGCCTGCAGCAGTGGCACCAGCTGCGGCTTGTCGCCTGAGAAGCTGCGCGCCACGAACGAGGCCCCGAGCGTGATCGCCAGCTGCACCGGATCGATCGGCGGCTGACGGTTGATCTCGCCCTTCTTGGCGCGGCTGCCAACGTCGGCGGAGGCGGAGAACTGGCCCTTGGTGAGCCCATAGACGCCGTTGTTCTCGATGATGTAGACCAGTTGCAGGTTGCGCCGGATGGCGTGACAGAACTGCCCCAGCCCGATCGAGAGCGTATCGCCGTCGCCGGAGATGCCGATGTAGGTGAGATTGCGATTGGCGGCGTTGGCGCCGGTGGCGATCGAGGGCATGCGCCCGTGCACGGAGTTGAAGCCGTGGCCGCCGCTGACGAAGTAGGCAGTGGTCTTGGATGAGCAGCCGATGCCCGAGAGCTTGACCACGTTCTGCGGGATGAGCGCATTGGCCCAGCAGGCCTCCACCAGCGCCGCCGTGATCGAGTCGTGACCGCAGCCGGCGCACAGCGTGGAGTTGGCGCCCTCGTAATCCCGCCGCGTCAGCCCGAGCGCGTTCCTCGGCAGCTGCGGGTGGATGACCTTGGGTTTTGCCATGAACGACATAGTTGATCTCCTCTGGCCACCCGCGCCGCTCAGCCCACCAGCTGCGCGGCCGGCCGGCTCGCCGGCGCGAGCACTGCGGCCACGCCGTCGGCCACATAGCTGGCCGGGATCGGCAGCCCGTTGTAGTGCAGGATCGAGCGCATGCGGCTCTTGTCCACGCCGGTCTCCAGCGTCAGCAGCGAGCGCAGCTGTGCGTCGCGGTTCTGCTCGACTACGAACACCAACCGATGCGCTTGCAGGAAGCGCTCGACTTCCTCGCCGAACGGAAAGCCGCGCACCCGCAGATAATTGACCGGCATGCCCTGGGCCGCCAGCCGTACGCGCGCCTCGCGCACCGCGCCGTCGCAGCTGCCGAGCGAGACGATACCGATATCGATGCCCTCGTCCTGATCAATCACGGCCGGGGGCACCAGGTGCGCGGCCGTGAGCCATTTCTTGCGCAGCCGGTCCACCACGATCTGGTAGTCCTTCGAGTCCTCGGTGTAACCGCCGTACTGGTTGTGGCCCGAGCCGCGCGCAAAGTAGGCGCCCTTGGGGTCCACGCCCGGAAGCGTGCGCTGCGGGATGCCGTCGTTGTCGTGATCGTAGAAGCGCCAGAAGCGCTCGATCTTCGCCAGCTGCGCCGCGTCGAGCACCTTGCCGCGATCAGGCACGTAATTGGAGTCCCATTTGAACTCCGGGCACATCCAGTCGTTCATGCCGATATCCAGGTCCGACAGCACCAGCACCGGGGTCTGCAGCCGCTCGGCCAGATCGAACGCCTTGGGGGCGAATTCGAAGCATTCCTCCGGGCTGGCCGGATACAGGCACACCTGCCGGGTGTCCCCGTGGGACGCATACGCGGCCGACAGCAGGTCGCACTGCTGCGTGCGCGTGGGCATACCGGTGGAAGGCCCGACGCGCTGGATATCGAACAGCACCGTGGGTATCTCAGCGTAGTAGGCCAACCCGAGGAATTCCTGCATCAGCGACAGCCCGGGCCCGGAGGTGGCGGTGAAGGCGCGCGCCCCGCTCCAGGAGGCGCCGATGACCATGCCGATCGCGGACAGCTCGTCTTCGGCCTGCACCGAGATATAGTTCTTGCGGCCGCTGTCGGTATCCACGCGTAGCCGCTCGCAGAAGCCCTTGTAGGCATCCATCAGCGAGGTCGACGGCGTGATCGGGTACCAGGCGGCCACCGTCGCGCCGGCATACACGCAGCCCAGTGCCGCCGCGGTGTTGCCATCGATGACGATATGCCCGGCGGTCGCATCCATCTTTTCGATGGCCAGCGGCAGCGGGCAGCTGAAATTCGCGCGCGCGTAGTCGTAGCCGAGCTGGATCGCCTGCATGTTGGCATCCACCAGCTGCGGCTTCTTCGCATAGGTTTCGGCCAGCAGCTTGCGGATGATGTCCAAATCCAGCCGGCACAGCGCCGCCAGCACGCCCGCGTAGCAGATGTTCTTCAGCAGGATGCGCGTGCGCACACCCTGAAAGTTCTCGTTACACAGCCGCGCCAGCGGCACGCCGATCACACTGACGTCGTCGCGCCGGGACAGTGCCGGCCGTGGCCAGGTGCTGTCATAGATGAAATAGCCGCCGGAGGCGACTTCGGTCAGGTCACGCGCGTAGGTCTCGGCATTGAGCGCCACCATGATATCGACCTGGCCGGCGCGGGCCCGGTGGCCGTCGCGCGTGACGCGGATCTCGTACCAGGTCGGCAGCCCCTGGATATTGGACGGAAAGTAGTTCTTGCCGACCACCGGCACGCCGCTGCGAAAGATCGCCTTCATCAGCAGGCCGTTGGCGCTAGCCGAGCCGGTGCCGTTGACGGTTGCGATCTTGATCACAAAGTCGTTGATGCGGTCTCGAGCATTGCTGGCGGACATTCAGCGGCCCTCATCAGCGGCGTGCGGCCAGTGGACCGTGGATTTCTGCATGTCCCACGCCGCCGTGGGGCATCGCTCGGCGCACAGTCCGCAGTGCACGCATAGGTTTTCGTCCTTCACCATCACGCGGCGGGTCTGCGGCAGCGCTGCCGAGACGTACAGCGGCTGCGTCGGCTCGAGCGCCGGGGCCCGCAGTTGCGCGCGCAGCTCGCCCTCGGTGCCTTGCGGCGCGATCGTCAGGCAATCAACCGGACAGATATCGATGCAGGCGTCGCACTCGATGCACAGCTTGGCTTCGAACACGGTCTGCATATCGCAGTTGAGGCAGCGCGCCGCCTCCTGCGCCGCCGTTTCCGCATTGAAGCCCAGCTCCACCTCGATGTTGATCTTCTTGAAGCGCTCCTTGAGCGACACGTGCGGCACCAGGCGCCGCTCGAGCGTAGCGTAATCATTCTTGTAGGCCCACTCGTGCATGCCCATCTTGCGGCTCTCGAGCGCCACCCGCGGCGACGGGCGATCCTCGATCCGCTCGCCGCGGCACAGCTTGTGGATCGAAAGCGCCGCCTGGTGGCCCTGCTCGACCGCCCAGATGATGTTCTTCGGTCCCTGGGCGGCATCCCCGCCGAAGAACACGCCGGGACGCGTGGACTGGAAGGTGCGCGCGTCGACCTCGGGCTGCTCCCATTTATTGAAGCGCACGCCGATGTCGCGCTCGATCCATGGAAACGCGTTCTCCTGTCCGATCGCCAGGATCACATCGTCGCACGGGATCACGACCTCCCCAAGGATGCGCTCGCTGGTGATCCGCCCCGATTCGACCGCATATTCCATCTGCACGAAGCGCATGCCGGTCAGCCGGCCATCCTGCACCTCGAAACTCTTGGGCGAATGATTGACGATGATCTCGACGTGCTCCTCCTCGGCGTCCTCCAGCTCCCAGTCGGAGGCCTTGAAGAAGCCGCGCGGCTTGCGCGCCATGACCTTGACGCTGTTGGCGCCCAGGCGCAGCGAGCTGCGACAACAGTCCATCGCGGTGTTGCCGACGCCGATGATGAGCACCCGCTCGCCGATCGAAGCGATGTGCCCGAAGGCCACCGACTCGAGCCAGGTGATGCCGATGTGGATCCGGTCGGTGTCGTGCCGCCCCGGCAGCTCCAGCTCCTTGCCCTTGGGCGCACCGGTGCCGACGAACAGCGCATCGTAGCCGCCGCGATCGAGCAGCTCGCGCATGCTGCGTATCGGATGGCCCAGGCGCAGGTCCACGCCCATGTCCACGACCATTCCGATTTCCTCATCCAGGACACTGACCGGCAGGCGGAAAGCCGGAATGTTGCTGCGCATGAGGCCACCGGGCACGTCGTACTGCTCGAAGATCGTCACCTCGTAGCCCAGCGGCACCAGGTCGTTGGCCACCGTCAACGACGCGGGCCCCGCGCCGATGCAGGCGATACGCTTGCCATTGCGCACCGCCGGGGCGTGCGGGAGGCTGCCATTGAGATCGCCCTTCAGGTCGGCCGCGGTGCGCTTGAGCCGGCAGATCGCCACCGGCTTGGCTTCGACGCGGCCGCGCCGGCAGGCAGGCTCGCAGGGCCGATCACAGGTGCGTCCCAGGATGCCGGGAAATACGTTGGTGTCACGGTTGAGCAGGTAGGCATCGGTGTAGCGGCCCTGGGCAATCAGGCGCAGGTACTCCGGCACGTCGGTGTGGGCTGGGCAGGCCCACTGACAATCGACCACCCGGTGATAATAATCCGGATGCGCGGTATCGGTCGGGTTCATGGTGTCGGCTCCGATCAGCGTGTATACCAAATCAACTACAGGTAAGCGAATCAGACATGGCCGAAGTGACCGTACGGGAGATCAAGCTGCGTCGACGCTCGCGCGTGCTGGAAGTGAGCTTCGATGACGGCGCGCGCTACCAGCTGCCGTTCGAGTACCTGCGGGTACATTCTCCATCGGCGGAGGTACAGGGCCACGGCCAGGGCGAGGGCGTGCTGGTAGTGGGCAAGGAGCAGGTTGGCATCCGAGCGGTGGAGCCCATCGGGCAATACGCGGTACGGCTGGTATTCGATGACGGTCACGACACCGGGCTGTATACCTGGAAGTATCTGTATGAGCTGGGTGCCGAACGCGAGCGAAAATGGGCCGCGTATCTGGCGCGGGTGGCGCAGTCCGGCCATATCCGCAACGCTTAGCCGCGACCAACAACCCGGCACCCCATCGGAACCTGACACCCCACCAAAAGAAAGGCCGGGCTTCAGAGCCCGGCCAAATCTTCAACAAGACCCCCACTCGGTTGGGCCGCTTTCGGCCCATCAACCGAAAAATGATTGTGGTCGAAGCGCGTACAGATTGCCAGTCTTTTGGAATGAATCTACTTCCGCGCAGCTGATGGTAAATTGCGCCGCCGCCAAGCTCCTCATCGACTCCATTGCGCAATCATAGAAGTCATAGTGGACGAGATCGGTCCTTTTCGTATGCAATTATCACCGCCGCCAAGGCCGCACCGCGCTTGCCGAGCGATAGAATGCAGTCTATGACCCAAGAGAGCCCCTCCAGCGCTGATTTTGGCTTCCAGGACGTGCCCTGGCGCGAGAAGGCACACCGCGTACGCGGTGTGTTCGACTCGGTGGCCGACCGCTACGACCTGATGAATGACCTGATGTCCGGTGGCGCGCACCGGCTGTGGAAGCAGTTCGCCCTCGCGCTGACGGGGCTGCGGCGCGGCGCGCGCGCGCTCGATGTCGCCGGCGGCACCGGCGATCTGGCCGCAGGCCTGGCCCGCCAGGTCGGCAGCGCCGGCCTGGTCGTGCTGACGGACATCAACGCCACGATGCTGCGGCACGGGCGCGATCGGCTGATCGATCGCGCGCTGGTGTCGAATATCCGCTGCGTGCAGGCCGATGCCGAGCGGCTGCCGTTCGCCGATGCGAGCTTTGACTGCGTGACGATCGGCTTCGGCCTGCGCAATGTCACCGACAAGCAGGCAGCGCTCGCATCCATGCACCGCGTACTGCGACCCGGCGGGCAACTGCTGGTGCTGGAATTCTCCAAACCCCAGATCGGGGCGTTCAGCCGCCTGTATGACTTCTACTCCCTCAGCGTACTGCCGAGGCTGGGGCGGCTGGTCACCGGCGATGCAGACAGTTACCGCTACCTGGCCGAGTCCATTCGCCGGCATCCCGACCAGGACACGCTGCTGAAGATGATGACCCACGCCGGCTTCGGCACCTGCCGCTACCACAATCTGATGGGCGGCATCGTGGCGCTGCATCGCGGCTACCGTCACTGACATGAAAGCCATCGACTCCGTGATCGAGCGGGCGCTGTCGCGTGCCTGCAACCGAGCGCGGCGCGATTCCCCGCGCGCCTGCGCCATCCTGGCCCAACTGGCGGGCAAACGGCTCGCCGTCGCAGTCAGCGGCACACCCTGGGCGCAGCAACCGATCGTGATCGAGTCCACCGGCGCTGCACTGCGGCTGGTCCCCCACGTCGCCGATGCGACCGTCAGCGGCGCACCGCTCTCATTGCTCGCGCTGACGCGCGCCGAGCCCGAGGCCGTGATCCGGCGCGGCGACGTGCGCATCGAGGGCGACGCGCAGGTCGCGCAACGCTTCCGTGAGCTCGCGCCGCTGCTGCTACCGGATCTGGAGCATGAGCTGTCGCGCTTTACCGGGCGCAGCGCCGCGCATCTGCTGATGGGCGCCTTTCGTACTGCCGCCGATACGGTGCGCCGCAGTGCCTGGACCGGCGCGCAGAACCTGGCTGAATACCTGGCACACGAGAGCGGCCAGCTGGTCTCGCGCCACGAAGCCGAACATTTCCTGCGCGGTGTCGAGCAGGCACGCGAGCAGCTCGATCGCCTCGAGGCGCGCCTGGCACAACTGGAGCGACACAGCAACGGCCTCGGCGGCAGACCGAGGCCGGCCTGATGCGACTGCGCGTCGTCCTGCGGCTGATCCATATCGAGCGCGTCCTGGTCCGGCATGGGCTCGACGACCTGGTGCGCGCGACGCACCTGTACCGGCCGCTGCGATTCCTGTTCTTCATCTCGTGGTGGACGTGGTTCCAGCACCGCTCCGCGCGCGGCCGGGCCGAGCGCCTGCGGCTTGCTCTCGAGCAGCTCGGTCCGATGTTCGTCAAATTCGGCCAGGCGCTGTCCACGCGCCGCGACCTGCTGCCCGACGACATCGCCGACGAGCTCGCAAGGCTCCAGGACAATGTGCCGCCGTTCCCAGGCGCGCTCGCCCGGGCACAGATCGAGCGCGCCTACGGTGCACCGCTGGACACTCATCTGCGTGAATTCGAGGAAGTGCCGCTGGCGGCGGCGTCGATCGCGCAGGTGCATGCCGCGCGGCTGCCCGATGGCCGCGAGGTCATCGTCAAGGTGCTGCGGCCGGGCATCGAGGCGATGGTCGCACTCGATATCGAAGTGCTCTACACCATCGCCGGCATGGCCGAGCGCTGGTGGGCCGAGAGCCGGCGCCTCAAGCCACTGCAGATCGTACGCGAGTACGAGAAGACCATCACCGATGAGCTCGACCTGATGCGCGAGGCCGCCAATGCCTCGCAGCTGCGGCGCAATTTCGCCGGCTCGGCGCTGCTGTACGTCCCGGAAGTCCATTGGGACCACTGCCGCGATGGCGTCATGGTGATGGAGCGCATTCATGGCATCCCGATCGGCGACATCGGTCGGCTGCGCGAGGCGGGGGTGGATTTCAAGCGCCTGGCCGAGAGCGGCGTGGAGATCTTCTTCACCCAGGTGTTTCGCCACAATTTCTTCCATGCCGACATGCACCCAGGCAATATCTTCGTGCTGGCCGACAACCCGGCACAGCCGCGCTACGCCGCGGTGGACTTCGGCATCGTCGGTACGCTCGACCTGCGCGACCAGCGCTACCTGGCGGAGAATTTCCTGGCGGTGTTCGATCGCGACTATCGCCGCGTGGCCGCGCTGCACGTGCAATCCGGCTGGGTCCCGGCACACACGCGCGTGGACGAGATGGAGTCGGCGGTGCGCACCATCTGTGAACCGATCTTCGACCGCCCACTCAAGGAGATCTCGTTCGGCACCGTGCTGCTACGGCTGCTGACCGCGCTGCGGCGCTTCAATGGTCAAATCCAGCCGCAGCTGCTGTTGCTGCAGAAGACCCTGTTCAACGTCGAGGGGCTCGGCCGCCAGCTCTATCCCGAGCTCGACATCTGGCAGACGGCGAGCCCGGTACTGCGCCGCTGGATGCGCGAGCGGCTCGGTGTGCGCACCGTGATGCGAGACCTCAAGCGCAGCTGGCCGGACATACTGGAAGTCATGCGCATGGTGCCCCCGCTTGCGCAGCGTACGTTGGAGCAGGCACAGGACCAGCGCCTGCGCATTCCGATCGACATGAGCGAGTTGGAGCGCATGCGCCGGGAAGTCACCGCGCATATCCACAGCGGCGATCGCGTGCTGATGGGGGCGGTGCTGGGTCTGACTGCGGTGCTGTGGCTGGCGCTGCGTGGCCAGCCGCTTTGGGTCGGCTACCTGCTGGCCGGCGCCGCGGTTCTCGCCTGGCTCGCGGCCTGGGCGCGGCGTCGGCGCGGCAGCGCGGGCTGGCACCAGCATTAGGGATCATGAGCCGCGAGCGGGCTGTGCCGTACCGGTCCGGGCCGCCGCCGCGATGTAGTTCCTCTCAGCCCTGCTTCGTGATGATCACCTCCAGATACTCGCCGGGGATGACCAGTGTGCCGTCCCGGGCGACGTTGAGTTCATCCAGCAAGCCGTTGAGATCAGCCTCGAGCGACGCCCTTGCGTCCGCATCAATGGCGGCGAAGGCCTTCAGAACCGGCCCGTAGTAGGTGCGGAAGAAGTCCAGCCAATGTTGGGCCGATTTGTAGCGGAATACGTAATTCGTGCTCTTCGCGGTCACCGTGGCCCGCGGTCCGAACAGAGCCTCGAGATGAGCCTTCGTGCCCCAGAGCAACGGGGAACTGACGCCCGGCGCGGGCGGAACGTACTTGCCCACGATCTTGAACACCCGGCCGATGAAGCCTTCCGGCGTCCAATTGGCCAATCCGATCTTGCCGCCGCGGCGACAGACGCGCATCAGCTCTCGCGCCGCCTGCTCCTGATTCGGCGTGAACATGACGCCGAAGGTCGACAGCACCACATCGAAGCTCTCGTCGGCGAAGGCCAGGTGTTCCACATCGGCTTCCTGGAAGACGACCGACAGGCCATCCGCCTCGGCGCGCTGACGGCCGCGCTCGAGCAGCGCGCCGACATAGTCCGTCGATACCACGTTCGCAAAGCGCCGGGCAGCCGCCAGCGTAGCATTACCGTTGCCGGCGGCCACATCCAGGACCCGCTGATTGGCACGCAGGTCGACCGCCTCGCACAGCATCTCGCCGACGATCTGCAGCGTGGCGCCGACGACGGCGTAATCGCCCGAGCTCCACGCGCCATGCTGGCGGGCCTTGATGGTATCCAGGTCGATGGTCGCCGGAGTCGCCGCTTTAGCGTTCATCCTTGATACCTCACTGTAGGATCGGTTGGAACCGCAGTCTGCTGCTCGCGTCACCCTGGGATCCGTTTTACACTCCGCGGCGGCCGGTGTTATGCCCGGCCGTCCGGGAATTTTGATGCGGCGTCCGGAATGCGGCTCGCGCAGGCCACGGAGTTCCGTATGAGCAGCCGGAGCGGCTTGCGGCGGTGGTCAGGCCCTTCCTCCTCGGCGTGACAGGTCAATAGCGATCGATGCCGGCTCCCAGCTGCAGCCGCTCAGGGCCGCTCCGGCATCGTCGCCGCTGAAAGGCCGCCCCGGGGCTCGATCCACACGCCGCGCGCGCGGGCGCACAGCTCCCGGTCCTCGTCGAACAGCGCGGTGCCCACTTCGCACTTGCGCTCCGACGCGGCGATCTTCCAGCCGATCACGCTGCATGGCTCGTCGATGTGCACGCAGCGATCCACGTGTGCGGTGAACTCGCCCAGCAGCATCGGCACGCCGTCGGCGCGCGCAGCGAAATAACCGGGGCAGTCGAGCGCCGCGGTCATGAACTCCGGCCGCACCTTGCCGCCGCCGTCCGACAGCGAGGCGTCGGGCATCCAGCCGGCCGCCACCAGGTCGCTCCCCGGCAGCGCTCCGGCAAAGATGCGCAGCCCGTCTCCGCGCGCGCGTTGCGTGCCGCAGACGAAGCACGTCGGGAACGCATGCCGCGAGAAGCCGATGAAGTTACGTGACGCCTCGAGCGCGCGCAGATAGCCGGGGGCGGCCGGTACCTCCAGATCGAACGCGTCCGGGATGCAGCGTGCCATCGTGCGCTCACCGAGTTTGAGCTCGAGTGTGTCGTCCGCGCCGGGCACGAGCGCGAGCGGCGTCTGCAGCGGCACCGGCTGCAGCAGCCGGATGCGCTGCTGCCGTGCGGAGTGGCTTGCGAGCAGTCCCGACAGGTAGCCGCCGTGCGCGCAGCCCGCCGGACCGCAGAATCGCTGCTCGATCACTACGCTGTGCATCCCAACCTCCTCTTCTGAATCAGCGCGGCGCGCACGATTGCCGCGGTCAGCTTCGCGGTGCGCGCAGCGCTGTGAGCCACTGCTGCGCCGACTCGCCGCGCTCGAGCACCTCGACCAGGGCCGAGCCGACCACCACGCCGTCCACCATGCCGCGTAACGCCTCGATCTGCTCGCGCGTGCGGATGCCGAAACCGGCGCACACGGGCACTGAGGCGCACTGGCGCACCCGCTCGAGATAATCCGCAATCCCCGCGGGCGCACCGGCATTGCGTCCGGTGGTCCCAGTCATCGTCACCGCATACACGAAACCTTCGCTGGCGGCCACCACCTTGGCGAGCCGCTCGGGAGGTGTCACCGGCGTGACCATCTGCACCAGCGCCAGGCCAGCATCCGCCATCGCGGCACGAAATTCATCACTCTCATCGTATGGCAGGTCCGGGACGATGAAACCGCAGACTTGCGCGCGCGCGGCATCGAGGGCCAGGCGCGGCAGGCCGTAGGCCAGCAGCGGATTCAGGTAGCTCATCAGCAGCAGCGGCGTGCGCAGCGGCTGCGGTTGCGACTGCGACAAAGATTCGAGCTCGGAGAGGATCCAGCGCAGGCTCACCCCGGCGCGCAGCGCCTGCTCGCTCGCGCGCTGGACCGTCACGCCGTCGGCCATCGGGTCGGAGAACGGCACACCGATCTCCACCACGTCAGCGGCGGCGGCGATCGCCTGCAGGTGCTCGCGGAAGCGCTCGCGGCTGGGAAAGCCGGCAGTGAGGTAGGCCACCAGGGCCGGTTGCCCGGCCTTGGCCGCATTCCGCAGGGCCGCGACGATGCGCTCACGCGGCCGCTGCGGTTCGCCCCCGCCGCGGATCGCGGTCTTGGCGGTCTCAATCATGGAGCAGCGCCTCCAATAGCGTCGGCATATCCTTGTCACCGCGCCCGGACAGGCCCACCAGGAGTCTCGCGCCCGGCCGCTCCTGCGCCAGGCGGCGCGCACCGGCGAGCGCATGGGCACTCTCCAGCGCCGGAATGATGCCCTCGAGCTCGCAGCACTCGCGTACGCCGGCCAGTGCCTCCGCGTCGTTGGCACTGCGATAGTGCACGCGGCCGATCCGGCGCAGCAGCGCATGCTCGGGGCCAACGCCCGGGTAATCCAGTCCCGCGCTGATCGAGTGGGTCTCCTGAACCTGGCCGTCCTCATTCTGCAGCAGCAGGGAGTAACTGCCGTGCAGCACTCCTTCCCGTCCATACGCCAGGGTCGCGGAGTTATCGCCGAGACCCGCACCGCGGCCGCCTGCCTCGATGCCGAGCAGCTCGACCGCATCGTCGCCGAGAAACGGATGAAACAGCCCGATTGCGTTGGAGCCGCCGCCCACGCAGGCGATGACCGCATCGGGCAGCGCGCCGGTGTGCTCGAGCATCTGCGCGCGCGCTTCGCGGCCGATGACGGCTTGCAGCTCGCGCACGATATAGGGATACGGATGGCCGCCGACCGCAGAGCCCAGCAGGTAGTAGGTGCCGGTCGGGTCCGAAACCCAATCGCGCAATGCCTCATCGATGGCCGAGCGCAGCGTGCGGTCGCCATTGTGAACCGCGACCACGGTGGCGCCGAGCAACTTCATGCGCCCGACGTTCGGCGCCTGGCGCTGCATGTCGAGCGCGCCCATGTAGACCGTACACGGCAGGCCGAGCCGGGCGCAGACCGCGGCGCTGGCAACGCCGTGCTGACCGGCACCGGTCTCGGCGATCACGCGGCGCGCGCCGAGCCGCCGCGCCAGCAATGCCTGGCCGAGTGCGTTGTTGATCTTGTGCGCGCCGGTATGCGCGAGATCCTCGCGCTTGAGCCACACTTCGGCGCCCCAGCGCGCCGACAGCCGCGGTGCCGGAGTCAGTGCGGTGGGCCGACCGACCCAGCCCGACAGCTCGCGCTGCAGCTCGGCCTGAAATTCGCCATCCGCCAGCCAGCGACGCGCACCGCGCTCGAGCCGCTCGTGCGCTGGGATCAGTGTCTCGGGCACGTAGCGGCCGCCGTATGGACCGTAGCGGCCGCGCTCGTCCGGAAATTTTCCGGCCAGCAGGTCCTGCAGCTCGCGCGAGCGCGCCGCAGTCGTATCGATTGCGTTCATGCCACTTCCCGTGCGGCCGCTCGGGCCGCCTGTACGAACTGGCCGATCAGTGCCGCGCTCTTGCGGCCGGGCGAGGATTCCACACCACTGGAGACATCGACGCCGAAGGGACGCACGGCGTCGATCGCATCATCAACATTGTCCGCATTGAGGCCGCCAGCGAGCACGAGGCGGGTCGCCCGCGCGAGCCTATCCGCCTGCGACCAGTCCGCGGTGATGCCGCTGCCGCTGCGCTCTCCCTCGAACAGCAGCATCGGCGGCAGGCTGGCGGCCGCATCCGCCCGCGCCTGCATATCCGCCGCGCCTGCACGCAGCACCGGCAGCAGCGACAGCATCTGCGGCAGCCGCAGAGCGGCGAGGTCCGCAAGGTCGGTCTGCAGCACGTCGGGCCTGAACACCTGCACGATTTCATCGATGAGCGATTGTGCCGGATGCTGCGTCACGGCCACGAGCGCGCAGCGCCCGCGTGCCGGAGCGGCCAGCGCGGCCGCTTGCGCCGGCGGGAGCGCGCGCACAGAAGGGGCAAACACGAAGCCGATGGCATCAACCCGCAGCGCGAGCGCAGCCGAGACCGTCTCCGGGTCGGTCATCCCGCAGATCTTGATCCACATGTCCGTCTCGAATGGGCCCCGGCATCGGCCACACGGCGCCGCGTGGCGGCCGCGTCCCGCCCCGCGGCGAGCATCGAGCGCGCCAGGGCGCCCGGATCGGCGGACTGCATCAGCGCCCCGCCAACCAGCGCCACGTCGTAACCTGCGCGGGCCAGCCGCGCGGCATCCTCGGCGCTGCGCACCCCGCTCTCCGCCACGTGCGGCACACCGGCGGGCAACCGCGCAGCCAGTGCTTCGAGCCGCCCCGGCACCACCTGCAGCGTACCCAGATCGCGGCAATTGACGCCGACCAGCAGCATGCCACCGCTGGCGCTGCCGCGGCCGGGCCCGTAGGTCTGCACCAGCTCGGCCGCGCGCGCGAGGTCCGCATCGTCGAACGCCTCGAGCAGCGCAAACAGCCCCAGCTGCGCACAGGCTTCGATCAGGGCGCACTGCTGCGACGCAGGCAGCATCCGCAGGATCACCAGGGCGCCGCCGGCACCGGCTGCGCGCGCCTCGTACACCTGGTAGGGGTCCACCAGGAAATCCTTTCTCATCACCGGGGCACGGCCGGCCAGTCTCTGCACCGACTGGCGCAGATGCTCCAGGGCGCCGTCGAAACGGCTGGGCTCGGTCAGGACCGATACGGCGGCGGCACCGGCTTCGGCGTAGTCCAGCACGCGGCCGCCGAGGTCAGCAGCGGCGGCGTCCACGCCGGCGGCATCGGGAGCGCCCAGCACTCCCATCGCGGGCGAGCGCCGCTTGTGCTCGGCAATCAGGTCGAAGCCCTGCGCACTCAGCGACAGCGTCGGCGCCGGCGGCATCAAGCGCGTCTGCTCGATCAGAGACTGTTCGGAGCGCAGCGCGCGCGCGTGCGCGACGCGCTGCCGGCTCGCGCGCGCCATCTGATCGAGAAAATCGCCGCTCATCGGCCGCCCTGCACGGCCGCACCGCTGCGCTCGACGGCGTCGGCGGCGTCGGCAGCGTCCGCGGTGCTGGTGGCGTTGGCCGCGCGGCTCTCGGCGCCAAAGCGCGCCAGACGTGCCAGCAGCTCGCGCGCCGCGCCGCTGTCGATCGCCTGTGCGGCACGTGCGAGCGCCGCGCGCGGAGTGCTCTCGCGGCCGGCGACCTCCAGCGCCAGCGCCGCGCCGAGCAGCAGCGCATCACGATGCGCGCCGCGGCTCTCCCCGCTGAGCGCCCGCTGCAGTTCGCGCGCGTTGTGGCGCGCATCACCGCCGGCCAGCGCATCGGCACCGCATGTGGGCAACCCATAATCCGCCGGGGTGCGCCGCTCCTGGCGGCAGCCGTGCGCTCCGACGTCAAACAGGCAGAACGGCCCGATGGGGGTGGGCTCGTCCCAGCCCTCGGCGCCGTGGATCACGAACGCGCGCTCGATGCTGCCGGCCAATGACTGCGCCATGAGCTCGGCGGCGGCAAGCTCGAAGGCGCCGACCACGAGGAACGGCGGGGCGGCCGGATTGCTCAGCGGCCCCAGGATATTGAAGACGGTGCGCACCCCGAGCGCGGCGCGCACCGGTGCCAGGTTGCCGGTGGCCGGATGATAGTAGGGTGCGAAAAGAAAGGTGAAGCCGAGCGCGGCGTAGCACTGGCCTGCCGCCACCTCGTCCAGCGGCATCGGCAGGCCCAGCGCCTGCAGCACATCGGCGCTGCCGGCGCGGCTGGAGATCGAGCGGTTGCCGTGCTTGATCACCGGAACCCCGCAGGCCGCGACGAGCAATGCCGCCCCGGTGGACAGGTTCAGGCTGCCGGAGCGGTCCCCGCCGGTACCGACGATGTCGACCGCCCCGGCGGTCGAGCCGAGCCGCGGCCGTCGCGAGAGCGCACGCATCGCACCGGCGAAACCGCGCAGCTCATCGGCCGTGACCCCCTTGGCGCGCAGCGCCGCCAGCAGCGCGCCGGCCAACGCCGGGGCGAGGTCTGCCGCGGTCAGCGCCGCGAGCAGCTTGCCCGCCTCGCCCTCCGACAGGTGACGCCCATCGAGCAGCCGGTCCAGCACCGCTGCGAGCGGCGGCGCCTGCCGCTCCAACACCGCGGCCGCCGGCGCCAGTGGCTCATCCGGCGGCATCGGAGCGCTCCGTGCGCAGAAAATTACGCATCATCACCGGGCCGGTCGGGGTCAGCACGCTCTCGGGATGGAACTGCACGCCCTCGATCGCAAGCTGGGTGTGGCGCACGCCCATGATTTCCCCCTGCGGGGTGCGGGCGGTGATCACCAGTTCCGGCGGCAGGCCTTCCGGCGCGACGATGAGCGAGTGATAGCGACCCACCTCGCACGGACTCGGAACTTCCTCGAACACGCCGTGATGGTCGTGCTCGATCGGCGAGGTCTTGCCGTGCATCAGCCGCCCGGCGCGCACGACGCGGCCGCCGAAGCTCTCGACGATCGACTGGTGGCCCAGACACACGCCGAGTATCGGGATGCGGCCGGCGAACGCGCGGATCATCTCGATCGACACGCCCGCCTGCTGCGGGGTGCCCGGACCCGGCGAGATACACAAGTGCGTGGGCTGCAGCGCGCGCGCCTGCTCGACGGTGATCGCATCATTGCGATACACCTCGACCTGCGCCCCCAGCACCAGGAAGCCCTGTACCAGGTTGTAGGTAAAGGAGTCGTAGTTATCGATCAGCAGCAGGCGCACGGTCATAGTCCTTCCTTCGCCAGCGCGAGCGCGCGGACCAGCGCCGCGCTCTTGGCGAGTACCTCGTCGTATTCGGCGGGCGGGTTGCTGTCGGCCACGATGCCGGCACCGGCCTGATAGCTGTACTCATCGCCATGGAACACCAGCGTGCGGATCGTGATCGCCTGATCCATCGCGCCGCCGGCGCCGAAGTAGCCGATGGTACCGCCGTAGAGGCCCCGGCGGATGGGCTCAAGCTCCTCGATGATCTGCATCGCGCGCACCTTGGGCGCCCCGACCAGCGTGCCGGCCGGGAAGCTGGCGGCGAACAGGTCGAATGCGTCGCGGCCGTCTCTGAGCTCGCCGGACACACCGCTGACCATGTGCATGACATGACTGTACCGCTCAATCGAGCGGTACGGGTCGACCCGGATGCTGCCGGCACTGGCGACGCGGCCCAGATCGTTGCGTGCCAGGTCGACCAGCATGACGTGCTCGGCATTCTCCTTCGCATCGGCTCGCAGCTCGGCCTCGAGCCGCGCATCCAGCGCGGCGTCGTCATGACGCGGCCGCGTGCCGGCGATCGGCCGCAGCTCGGCGCGCCGGTGTTCGAGCTTGACCAGCGCCTCCGGCGAGGAGCCCACGATGGTCAGCTCGCCCAAACGGCAGAAATACATGTACGGTGACGGGTTGATCAGCCGCAGCGCCCGGTACACCTGGAACGGATCGAGCGTGTGCGTGCCCACGAAGCGCGAGGCCAGCACGAGCTGGTAGACATCGCCGCAGGCGATGAATTCCTGCACCCGCCGCACGCCCTCGATATAGGCCTCGCGTCCCAACGCCGGGGCCGGCGGCGCGAAGCGGGCCGCGGCGAGTGTGCGCGGCACCGGTCCGCGCAGCGCGGTGATCACGTCACGTCGCAGCGCTGCGCGTTCGCCATCGCTGCCGGCGTGCAACAGCGCGATGGCGCGGCTGACGTGATCGAACACCAGCAGCGAGCGCGGCGCCAGGTAATGCAGCATGGGTACCCCGGGCAGCAGCTTCGCCAGCGCCGGCAGGCGCTCGAAGTAGCGCACCACATCGTAAGCGGCGAACCCCACCAGCCCGCCGGCCAGTGGTACTTGCCCGAGCGCCGGTGACGGTAGCGGCACGCGTGCGAGGGCGGCGCGCAGGCCATCGAGCAGCTCGGCCTGCGTGCGCGGCGCGGCCCGCCGCTCTTCGCCCAGCAGGAAACCGTGCTCGTCGAGCCGCACCTGCATCGCGTCGCCGAAGCCGATGAACGAGTAACGGCCCAGGCGCTCGCCGCCCTCCACACTCTCGAGCAGGAAGCGCGGCTGAAACGGGGCCAGCTTGGCAAACGCCGATACCGGCGTATCCAGGTCCCCGGCTATATCAAACGGCGGCTTCATGACATCGATACCTATAAAAAAACCCATCCCGGAGCGCTCCGGAGATGGGTTCTGGTTTCGCTCTCGCCTGCTTGATCAGCTTTCTAAGGCATGCAGCAGCGTCCAGCGCCCACTCCGCGAAGGGGGGCGCCACCACCAGCGGGCAGCAGGGACGTTGGCAATCATGTACCCCCAGTATGGCGAGCGGGTGCTCGGCGCGTCAATGCCGCGGGCTGCGGACACGGCCGACGAGAGCGTATCCAAACGTCGTCGTGGCGCAGCCTTCGCAGTCAGCTTGAGCGAACATCGCAGCAATTAGCGCCACAATGATCCCATATTGAGCACATTTTGCATTACGCAAAATTAATGCCCGATTCGGCTGCCGTTCACGATTGCCTGCCTAACGTGAGGGGTCCGAAACCCTTCACTCACGATCACGAGGAGATGAAGATGAAACTCATCACTGCTGTCGCCTGCACCAGCCTGCTGTTCGGCGGCGCTGCCTTTGCGGCCGGCGCTGCCGGCGCCGCCAGCCCCGGAGCGCACAGCCCCACCCCCCATACGACCACGACCAGACCTGAGAGCTCGGCCGCGCGCACCGAACATCACACCAAGTCCGAACGGGTGGCGCGCCGCGAAATGTGTACCCGCAGTGCCAACAACAAGGGCCTGAAGGGCAGCGCGCGCACGAAGTACCTGCACAGCTGCCACCTGCAAGTGGTGCCGCGGTAGCCGCTATGGCGCCGCCTCGGGGCTGCAGCACGCGGTGATCTTCAGTTCGCCGCGGCGCCCTCGCGATCCCCAATCACGTAGCCGGCCCCGCGTACCGTGTGCAGCAGCGGCCGGTCGAAGCCGCGATCCACGGCGGCGCGTAGGCGGCTCATGTGCACGTCGATCAGGTTGGTCTGCGGATCGAAGTGCAGATTCCAGATGGCCCGCAGCATCATCGTGCGGGTGACCACCTGTCCTGCCCGGCGCATCAGGAACTCCAGCAGCTGGAATTCCTTCGCGGTCAGCTCGATCTCGCGCCCGGCGCGCTCGACGCGCCGGGCCATCACGTTGAGCTCCAGGTCGGCGACGCGCAGCCGCGTGGCCGCCATCCCGGCACGGGTGTGACGGCGCAGCAGCGCCTCGACCCGCGCCAACAATTCGACCAGGGCGAACGGCTTGATCAGATAGTCATCGCCGCCGGCGCGCAGCCCGTCGACGCGGTCGCTGACCGTACCGAGCGCGCTGAGCACCAGCACCGGGGTGCGATCTCCCTGCGCCCGCAGCGTGGTCACGATCGACAGCCCGTCGAGCTGTGGCAGCATCCGGTCGATGATCAGCAGATCGAACTGTCGCTCGCTGGCGCGGGCCAGCCCTTCGCGGCCGTCGCTGCACAACTCGGTCGCGTAACCGCTCTGCCGCAGGCCCTGCAGCACGTGGCGCGCGGACTCGGCGTCATCCTCTAGCAGCAGAATCGGCATGGGGTTGGTGTTTATCGCCCAGCTGTTATCGTCCGGACACCCCCGCCAGACAGCGCCGCCGGGTCAAAGGTTCCGCCAACCGGTCCGGCGTCGGCGGTCCGGCGCTTAAGGATGTAGGTTAAAGTCAACCGATGAATGACGCAGCCGAGCTGTCGGTCTACGACCGCATGTGCTGGCCGGACGGGCAGCTCGAGCTTGCGCTCGCGCGCGGAACACACCGGCGCGATTTGAGCGCCTACTTCGGCCCCGCCGAGTACCTCATGCTCACGGGGCTGGCGCAAGCGGCGGCGGCTCCCCGCAGCCGCAAGGCCGCCGCGCCGCGCCCGCGCATCTATCTGCTGCCCGGGCTGCTGGGCTCGCAGCTTGGCCGCGCGCGCACGCAGGGTCTGCCCCCTGACCTGCTTTGGCTCGATCCCGGCGATGTGGCAGAAGGCCGCCTCACCGCGCTGTCGGCCGCGAGCGGAATCATCCCGCTGGGGCTGGTGCCGCACAGTTACCTGGCGCTGAAGCTGCGCCTGCTGGCACGCGGTTTCGACGTGGTGATGTATGACTATGATTGGCGAAGCGACCTGGATACGCTGGCAGGCACGCTGGCGCAGCGGTTGGAGGCGGACGCGGCCGAGCAGCTGGTGCTGATCGGCCACAGCATGGGCGGCCTGCTGGCGCGTGCCGCGCTGTCGCAGTGCCGGGCGGATACCAGCCAGCGCATCACGCGGGTGATCAGCGTGGGCGTGCCGCACGGCGGCTCGATCGGCGCGGTGCAGGCGCTGCGCGCGACTTACCCCGTGGTGCTGCGGCTGGCCGCAGTGGATCGCTGGCACGACGCCGCGGCGCTCACCGCGAACGTATTCCGCCGCTTCGTCAGCCTGTACCAGATGTTGCCGGCCGCCAGCGCCACGCTCGACCTGTTCGAGCGCGCGTCCTGGCCGGCGCGTAAACCGCAGCCCGACCCGGCGCTGCTGGCCGCGGCGCGCGGCTTCGGCGCCGCGCTCGTTCCGGCTGATGCGCGCTTCATCTGCATCATCGGCACCGGCCAGCGCACCGCTACCGGCATCCAGCAGCGCGGCGGGCAGTTCCGCTATGAGATCAGCGCCGCCGGTGACGGCACCGTTGCCGCGACGTGTGCGAGCTTGCCCGGCGCGCGTGTTTATTCGTTGCGCTGTGAGCACAGCGAGCTGCCGCGCAGCGAGCGCGTCGCCGCGGCACTGGCTGAACTGGTGCTGCACGGACACACCGGCACGCTGCGCGAAGGGGTGCGCGCGCGCAAGGGCCGCAGCGTCTACGTCACCGATGCGATGCTGACACGCGCATTCAGCGGCAAGCTGGACTGGCAGCGCCTGAGCAGCGCCGCGCGGCGGCGCTATCTCAACCGGCTCAACGCCCCGCCGACGCTGTATCACCCGCCACGCTGAGCAGTGCGGCGGCGCGCTGGCGCGGCCGTGCGGCGAATTGGGCGACAGCTCTATGCCATGCCAGCCGATGCGGGCGTAGACTCGCGCGTCAATTTTTCTGTCCCCTTTTCAGCGGCAGGTGATGGACGCGCCGGAACGCAACGATGAGCCGATTCGAGCCATTTGCCTTCGTCCGCGAGCTCGCGACGCGCTGGGACGCGATCGCGATCGTGGTCGTGATCGGGCTGCTGGCGTTCTTCGCCGAGGCCAGTCGCGGCCTGCTCGAGCCGCTCTCGAAACTCGCGGCGGCGCCGCTGTCGCTGGCACCGAGCCACCTGCCAGTGTACGCGGCCCGCACCACGCTGCGCATGTTCGCCGGGATGGTGCTGTCACTGCTGTTTACCTTCGGCTATGGCAGCTGGGCCGCCAAGAGCCCGCGCGCTGAGAAAATCCTGGTGCCGATCCTGGACATCCTGCAGTCGGTGCCGATCCTGGGGTTCCTGTCCGTCACCACGGTGTTCTTTCTATCGCTGGCGCCGGGCCGGGTGCTGGGCGCCGAGTTCGCCGCCATTTTCCTGGTTTTCACCAGCCAAGCCTGGAACATGGCGTTCAGCTTCTACCAGTCGCTGCGCACGATTCCTGACGAGTTGCGCGAGGCCTCCGATTCGTTCCAGCTGTCGCCGTGGATGCGCTTCTGGCGGCTGGAGGTGCCGTTCGCGATGCCCGCGCTGCTGTGGAACATGATGATGTCGATGTCCGGCAGCTGGTTCTTCGTGGTCGCCTCCGAGGCGATCAGCGTCGGGCATACGAAGATCATGCTGCCCGGCATCGGCTCCTACATCGCGCTGGCGATCGAACACCGCTCGCTGCACGCGATCGGCTGGGCGATCGCGACCATGGTGGTCGTGATCCTCCTGTACGATCAGCTGATCTTCCGGCCGCTAGTGGTGTGGGGCGACCGCTTTCGCATCGACCAGGAGCAGGGTGTCATGGTGCCCTCCTCCTGGGCGCTGAACACGCTGAAGCGCTCGCACCTGATCGGCGCTCTGAGCACGCTGTTCAATGCGATGCTCCGCTGGAGTAGCCGCAAGCCTGCGGCCCCGCAGGTGCCGCAGGCCACGCCCGCCTCGCGCACACACCGCCGCGCCGAGATGGCGTGGTTCATAGTGCTGGTGCTGGTGGTCGCGGTCGCGGTGTGGCTGATCGCGCGCATCCTGGTGCGCCAGACGACGCTGCACGAGCTGCTCGGGGTCGCCGGGCTCGCGTGCCTGACACTGGCGCGTGTGGTGGTGCTGATTGCGCTGGCGAGCGTGGTGTGGGTCCCGATCGGCATCTGGATTGGCCTGCGCCCGCGCGCGGCGGCGATCGCGCAGCCGATCGCGCAGTTCCTGGCGGCGTTCCCGGCCGACCTGCTCTACCCGCTGGTGTTCTTCAGCATCGTGACCTGGCAGCTCGATCCGGACATCTGGCTCAGCCCGCTGATGATCCTGGGCACCCAGTGGTACATCCTGTTCAACGTGATCGCTGGTGCGGCGGCGATGCCGACCGAGCTGCGCGACGCCACCCAGAGCCTCGGCGTGCGCGGCACGCTGTGGTGGCGCCGCGTCGCGTTGCCGGGCATCCTGCCGTACTACGTGACCGGCGCGATCACCGCCTCAGGCGGTGCGTGGAATGCCTCGGTCCTGGCCGAGGTGGTGAACTGGGGCAATACCCACATCGAGGCCCACGGCCTGGGCGCCTACATCGCCGAGGCCACCACCGCCGGAAACTTCCACCGCGTAATCCTCGGCATCGCCACGATGAGCCTGTTCGTGGTGGCACTCAACCGGGTGTTCTGGCGGCCGCTGTACTATTACGCCGAGCGCAAGTTCCGCCTGACCTGAGCGATCCGCGATGAATACCGTTCATCCCATTGCGACCCTCGAGACCGCCGAGCTGCTGCGGGTCGAGCAGGTGCGCAAGGCCTTCCCCAAGCCCGACGGCGGGGAACTGCTGGTGCTGGACGGCGTCAACCTGACGGTAAACGAGGGCCAGATCGTCGGCCTGCTCGGCCGCTCCGGTTCGGGCAAATCGACGCTGCTGCGCCTGATCGCCGGGCTCACCGAGCCGAGCGGAGGCTCGCTGTCGTTCAGTGGCCGGCCGATCGCGGGGCCCGCTGCCGGCATCGCGATGGTCTTCCAGAGCTTCGCGCTGTTTCCGTGGCTGACGGTGTACGAGAACGTCGCGCTGGGCCTGGAGGCGCGCTACATGCCTAAGGCCGAGATCCGCAAGCGCTCGCTGGCCGCGATCGATCTGATCGGGCTCGACGGCTTCGAGTCGGCCTATCCGCGCGAGCTCTCCGGCGGCATGCGCCAGCGGGTCGGCTTTGCGCGCGCGCTGGTGATCCACCCGGACATCCTGCTGATGGACGAGCCGTTCTCGGCGCTGGACGTGCTCACCGCCGAAACGCTGCGCACGGACTTTCTCGACCTGTGGTCCGAAGGGCAGCTACCGATCAAGGGGGTGATCCTGGTCACGCATAACATCGAGGAGGCGGTGTTGATGTGCGACCGCATCCTGGTGTTCGGCAGCAACCCCGGGCGCATCCTGAGCGAACTCCCCGTCACGCTGCCGCAGCCGCGCAAGCGGTTGGACCCCTCATTCCGCGAGCTGGTCGAGCGCATCTATGTCGAGATGACCTCGCGGCCGACCGGCAGCGCGCATGGCACGCGTTCCGAGCGTTTCCCGGGACTGGGCATCGGCACCGTGCTGCCGCACGTATCGTCCAACCTGCTGTCGGGCCTGATGGAGACCGTGGCCGCACCGCCGTTCCACGGCACCGCCGACCTGCCCAAGATCGCCTCCGACCTGCAGATGGAGATCGACGAGTTGTTCCCGGTGGCGGAGAACCTGCAGATGCTGCGCTTCGCCGAGGTCGAAGGCGGCGACATCCGCCTGACCGCGGAGGGCATGGCGTTCGCGAATGCGGAGCTGGATGCGCGCAAGCGCATTTTCGCCCGCCATCTGATCAATTATGTACCACTGGCGGCGCACATCCGCCGGGTCCTCGACGAGCGCGCCTCGCACGCGGCCCGCAAGAGCCGCTTCATCGACGAGCTGGAAGACTTCATGGGCGAGGATGATGCCGAGCAGACCCTGCACGCGCTCATCAGCATGGCGCGCTATGCCGAGGTGTTCGCGTACGATGATGAGCGCGCGATGTTCAGTTTGGAGAACCCGACGTAGCGCGGGCGCGTTACCGTAGAGATTCAGCGCGATCGGACAGGCCTGGGCCGGACCGCCGTTGATCCATCCATGGAGGCTGCGGGCAAAACATCCCTGTTTTGCACGCTCGGGCCCAGGCCCGTCCGATCGCGCCGCGGTTCAGGGTGCAGCGTCCGTGGGCGATGCGCCGCAGCAGGGTGCAGTAGGACGCAGTTCACAGCCTCAATGGGCCAAGCGGCGGCTTACGGAACCGAAGGCGCCGCGGACGGGTCAACTGCGGCGCACGCAATGCGCCCACGGGCGCACACAGCGCGCAACCCATGCGCACGATGCGCGGGCGGTGACGGGCGCAACCGCCGCACCGCGCGGATCGGTTTTGGCTGCAACAAAGCGAGGGACCCGAATGACGAACGCCGGCATCAGCAATCTGGCCGCGGCCACGGGCGCGCACGACGCGGCCGCGGGTCAAAGCGCAGCACATGGCGAATTCATTCGCCTGCGGGACTACCTGGGCAGTCAGATCCTCGGCCAGGACACACTGATCGAGCGGCTGCTGATCGCGCTGCTCGCGGATGGTCACCTGCTGGTGGAGGGCCCGCCGGGGCTGGCCAAGACCCGTGCGATCAAGGCGTTGGCGCATGCGGTGGAGGCCGACTTTCACCGCCTGCAGTTCACCCCCGACCTGCTGCCGGCGGACCTGACGGGCTCGGATATCTACCGGCCCGAAGAGGGCGCGTTTCACTTCCAGCGCGGCCCGCTGTTTCACAACCTGATCCTCGCCGATGAGGTCAACCGCGCTCCCGCCAAGGTGCAGTCCGCGCTGCTGGAGGCGATGGCGGAACGGCAGATCAGCGTCGGGGCCGCGAGCTACGCGCTACCGCGGCTGTTCCTGGTGATGGCCACGCAGAATCCGATCGAGCACGAAGGCACCTATCCGCTGCCCGAGGCGCAGCTGGATCGCTTCATGCTGCACACCCGCCTGGATTACCCGAACCGCGCCGTCACACTGAAGATCATGACACTGGCGCGGCACGAGGCCGTCACGCAGCAGGAACTGCCGCCGCCGGCGTATCGGCTCAACCAGGAAACCGTGTTCGCGGCACGACGCGAAGTGCTGGGCCTGACGCTGTCGGACCCGGTCGCCGACTACATCGCCGCGTTGGTGGACGCGACCCGCAGGCCCGAGCCCTACAGTGCACAGCTGGCGCAGTGGCTGCGCTGGGGTGCCAGTCCACGGGCGGCAATCGCGATCGAGCGCGCGGCGCGCGCGCTGGCGTGGCTGGACCAGCGTGACTATGTCAGTCCCGAGGACGTGCAGAGCGTCGCACCGGACGCGCTGCGCCACCGCCTGTTGCTGGATTATGCCGCCCAGGCGCGCGGCACGACGGCCCAGGCCTGCGTTGATGAGCTGCTGGCCAAGGTTCCGGCACCATGATGCAGTCGACGGCGCAGCCGGTGCTGCCCGCGCTGCCGGGCCTCGATGAGCTGCTGGCGCTGCGCGGCGCGGCCCACGGGCTGGTGCTCGGGAGCCGCTCGTCAGCCCGCGCGCGGTTGCATGGCATGCACGCGAGCGCGCAGCGCGGCCGGGGCCTGGAATTTCAGGAAGTGCGGCCGTACGTGCCCGGTGATGATCCGCGCACCATCGACTGGCGGGTCACGGCCCGCCGCGGCCGCGCGCACACCAAGCTGTTCTGCGAGGAGCGCGAGCGGCCGGTGTGGCTGCTGGTGGACCTGAGTCCCGCGCTGTTCTTCGGCACGCGGCGCCAGCTCAAATCCGCGCTCGGCGTGCGCGCCGCAGCGCTGCTGGCGTGGATCGCGGCGCTGGGCGGTGATCGCATCGGCGCGGTGCTGGCCTGTGGTGCGCGCGGCACGCGCGTCCTGCCCCCGCGCGCGCGCGAGGCCGGCGTACTGCCGCTGCTGGATGCGTTGCTGACGCTGCAGCCGCGCGAACCGGCGGCCGGCAATCCCCCGTGTCTGCTCGAGGGCCTGCGAACGCTGCTGCCATTGGTGCGACCGGGCAGCCTGATCCTGTTGCTGAGCGATTTTGCCGCGCTCGACGCCGCCCTCGAGACGCTGTGCTCGGCGCTGGCCGTGTCCGGCGACTGCCGCCTGTTCTGGATCACCGATACGCTCGAGGAGCAGGCGCTGCCGAACGGGCGCTTTCGCGCGGGGCTGCCGGGGCGGCTGCGGGTGATCGACGGGGCGCGCGAGCGCCGCGGCTGGCAAACCGCGTGGCGCGAACGCGAGGCTCGGCTCGCCGCGTTATCGCA
>Ga0307374_10003489_pt1 | contig 26849 bp, 24 predicted proteins | sample OX3MG_FD_202532 | JGI IMG/M metagenome (GOLD analysis project Ga0307374, IMG submission 202532) | Soil microbial communities from Risofladan, Vaasa, Finland - OX-3 | ecosystem: Environmental > Terrestrial > Soil > Coastal area > Acid sulfate soil | place: Finland: Risofladan, Vaasa | collected...
AGATACATCAGTGTCTGGATGTGCGCGCGGTCGAGGTGAAATACGCGCTCGCCAAGGTAGAAGAGGCCAAACGCAGACACGACCCCGATTACACCCAGGACCGTGGAGACCCACAGCACCATGCGCATGTTCCAGGCCTCGGGCTTGTCCTTGTAATGAACATTGTCATAGGCGATGGAAAGGATTGCCCCGTCGTTCATCAGGGCCAGGAGTACGATCATCACCGCGGTCACCGGATAGAAGTTGAAGATCAGGATCGCCAGCGTCATGAACAGAAGCACGCGCAGCGTCTCCGCGATCCGGTAGATCGCATAGCTGTTCATCCGCTGGAAGATGCGCCGGCTTTCCTTGATTGCGTCGATGATCACCGACAGACCGGGCGTCAACAGCACGATGGAAGCAGCCGCCCGCGCCGCATCCGTCGCTGCCGAAACGGCGATGCCGCAGTCTGCCTTCTTGAGCGCGGGGGCGTCGTTCACCCCGTCGCCCGTCATGCCCACGATATGGCCGCGCTGCTGCAGCACGTCCACGATGTGGAACTTGTGCTCGGGGAAGACCTGCGCGAAGCCATCCGCCTTTTCGATGGACTCCGCCAGCTGCGCCGTCTCGTGATGCTTCGTGTCGCCGAAGCCGCTGGCGTCGAGGATGTTCGTTCCCAGCCCCAGCTGTCTGGCGGTTTCTCGGGCGATGGCCACCTGATCGCCGGTGACCATCTTGACGTTCACGCCCATCTGTCGGGCGGTCGCGATCGTTGCTTTGGCCTGCTCGCGCGGCGGATCGAACAATGGCAGCACGCCAACAAACTGCCACTTGCCCTTCTGATCTGCCCGGGCCACGCCCAACGAGCGGAAGCCTCGTCCGGCAAATTCATTGACAGCCTGGTCGACGGCCGGCTTGACCTCGGCGGCGTTGGCGGACATCTCCAGAATCACCTGCGGCGCTCCCTTGGCCACATCGAACTGCTTCCCGTCAGTGGCTTTGACGGTGGCTTCGGTGCGCTTGTGCACCGGGTCGAACGGTTGGAAATGGACGACCTGATAGCCCTTCAAGACTTGATCGTTCTTCAGGCCGCCGATCACGGCCAGGTCGATGGTGTCCTTGTCTTCCGCACGCGAAGCCAGTGCGGCGCAGAGGATGACTTGGTCGGCAGGGATGCCATTCACGCTGAACGGATCGCCCAACGTCAGCTTGTTCTGGGTCAAGGTGCCGGTCTTGTCCGAGCACAGGACGTCTACGCCGGCCAGTTCCTCGACCGCCGCCAGCCGGGTCACGATCGCTTCCTTCTTGGCCAGCAGGCGCGCGCCAACCGCCATGGTCACGGACAGCACCGTGGGCATCGCCACGGGGATCGCGGCCACCGTCAACACCAATGCGAACTGAAGCGTGATGAGGATCGGGTCGCCGCGGAAGAGGGCGACGGCGATGATCACCGCCACCAGCGCCACCGCGAGGATGATCAGGTAATCGCCAATCTTCAGCACCGCGCGCTGGAAATGGCTGACGGTGTGCGCCTCCTGCACCAGGTGCGCGGTCTTGCCGAAGTAGGTGTTGGCACCGGTGGCGTACACCATCGCGTCGGTTTCGCCCTGGCGGATGATCGAACCGGAAAACACCGCCTCGCCGGGTTTGCGCGTGACCGGCAACGACTCCCCCGTCAGCGCGGACTGATCCACCTCCACCGGGTCGCCCGCCAGCAGGCGCGCATCGGCCGGCACGATGTCGCCCAGGAGCACGCGGATGACGTCGCCCGGCACCAGCGTGCTCGCTAGAGGGTTGGTCCACTTTCCATCGCGTCGGACCCGGGCCTTGATCGCCAGCTCGGCCTTCAGCGCGGCGATCGCGTTGCCCGCCTGGTGTTCCTCCCAGAAGCCGACCACGGCGTTGGCCAGAAGCAGCAGAAGGATGATGGCGAAGTCCGGCCAATGCTGGGCGATGGCCGAGAGGATCACGGCCGCTTCGATCATCCACGGGATGGGACCCCAGAAATAGGTGAGGAATTTCAGGAACGGATTGGTCTTCTCTTCTTCAATCTCGTTTGGTCCGTACTGAGTCAGCCGTCTATGCGCCTCAGCCTCACTGAGGCCATCCGGCGATGATCCCAACTTTGCCTGCAGTTCCGGCATGGGAAGGGATTTCAGGTCGCCATTCGCAGTGAGCGTGGACTCCGGATTCCCCTCCGCTACGGCTACCTTTGAACTCATGATGGCGACCTTCCTCCTGCGGCTACTCACGGGATGTGATCGGACGGCGGCTGTCTGGCACCGGCGTCAATCCAGCGACCATGCCGATCCGCTCCTGACTGGGCGCGTCACACCTTGTTCTCCGGCGCGTCGGCGATGCCTTCGTGCGGCAGGCGAGCCGGCAGCTCAAGGCGGGCCACGCCGATCCGGTTGTCAGCCATTCCGTAGTACACGTCAAAGCGGTTGGGCCTGCCGAGGTCGTCGCGCCGGTCGATTCCAGTAGGGAAGACGACGTTGGAGATGGTCCCGCGGCGGTCTTCGGGCAGGGTCGGCGTGAGAGCAGGCTTCGCCGACCGATAGAGGATCGTGCGCGGGTGCCCTCCCGAGAGCAGCATCACCCCGGCCGAGTAGCACAGCCCGCGCCCGCCGCCGCGCTCCGCCATCGTGCTCACGCCGTGATAGATGATCAGCCAACCGTGCTGCGTCAGGACCGGAGGCGTGCCGCCGCCGATCTTGAGCCGCTCCCAGGGCGACACTGGAGAAGCCAGGCGATGATGCGAATTGAACAGGCCGAGGGGACGCGGCTCGGGGCCCTCACGGCCGATCGGGCAGTAGGAGATCCAGATGCTCTCCCGGTCGAGATCAACCACGCGAGGCTTTGCCTGGCGGGCAGTCTCTTCGGGACGCGTGGCCGGGAAGAGGGGTCGATGGAGCATGGCCAGCTGCAGCTTTCCGGCGTGGTTGGGGATGGCGACCGGGAAGAGGCTGGCATCCTTGTTGTCCACGTGCACGAAGTCGATGCCGCGATACGACTCGAAGGTTGCGAGCCCGAGCCGCGTCCAGTGGAACAGGTCCTCGGACTCGGCCAGGGCGATGCGCGGGCCGACAGGCGAGTACGCCGTGTACGTCATCACGTAGCGCCGGAGCGGTTCCACGAACGTGACGCGCGGATCCTCGCAGCCGCCGCTGCCGTCGGAGCCCAGCTCGTATTCAGCCTCCGGCTCGAGCGTGATGCCGAGCCGCTCGACGCCCGTGGGATCGCCCGCTCGATCGAACTGCACTCGCGCGATGCCGATGCGCGAGTAGTTGCCGTGGCCGACAAGCCGGGGAAACAGGTAGAGCTCACCATCCGGGCCTCGGACGGCAGCCGGATTGAGGACGCCCTCGACTTCCCGAGGGTTGCCCGGCTCCGGCTCCATGACCATCCCCAGCCGGTGCAACTCGAAGCCTGTCGTGGCGGGCACCGGTGCGATCACCGTTCGGGACCGAGGCACGCGATGATCGCCTCGGTGACCCGCTTGGTCTCGTCAGGGCCCTTGACCGGGATGGAGACGACGCCCGCTTCTTCAGCCGGGTAGTCGTTGCCACCGACGAACAGGGCGTCGCCGATGAAGATCATCTCTTTGAGCGAGAGGCCCAGGATGTCTCGCAGCTTCCGGACGCCGTAGGCCTTGTCGATGCCGGGTTTGGTCACATCGATCGAGGTGGCGCCGCCCAGCCGGACTGAGAACTCCGGAATCAATGGGTCGAGGATCGCCTTGATCTTCTTGCGCTTGGCAAAATCCGGATCCCACTTGTCCTTCTCGTCGAGGGGCGCCTCCTGCCCCAACGCCGAGAACGTGATCTGGCTTCCCCGATCTTCGATCTGCTCTCCCCAGAGCCTTTGAGGCTTGAAGCCCGCCTCGGAGGCCGCCTTCTGCAGCGAACTCTCAATCTTGGCCCTTTCGTCCGCGGCGAGGTCCTCGGAGTAGACCTTGGTCCATCCTGCGTCGTAGCGGAAGAACTGTGTCCCGCACGTTGGAAGAAGAGACAGATTCGCCAGCCGGTCGTCATGAGGAAGATTCGACAGCAGCTGCTCCTCAAACTGCTTCCAGGCGCCGCCGGATATCACGGCAACTTTGACGATGCCCAGGAGGTCATGAAGCAGCCCCGCCATTTCGGCGTCGAGAGGTGACTTGCTCTCGGCCAGCGTGCCGTCAAGGTCATAGACGATGAGTCTCTTCATTCCGGCAGAGCTATTTCCAGCAGAGTCACCGGGCCGCTGGGCTGAAGGACACAGGCTCCAACCGACGCCGGAAGCAGCAGGACATCGCCTTTGCCGACGGCGTAGGCCTCGCCGCCGTGCTCGAGTCGTCCGGTTCCTTCAATGCAGACCACCACGCGCGGCACGCCTGCGGCGCCGACGGCAAAGTGCAATTGGCCACGCAGGCGCCACAGCCGGAAGTAATCACAATCGAACAGCCGCTCGCGCTCGACTGGCGTCGTCTCCTCCACCACCGGGGAGACCAGGGCGACCGCACCCTGCGCAACACTGATGGCGCTAAGAGCCTGCTCGACCTGAAGTGCTCGAGGCCGGCCGGTCTTGGGATCGACGTGGCCCCAATCGTCGAGACGGAACGTGACGTCGCTGTTCTCCTGAATCTCGAACACCACGACGTCGCCGAGGGAGTGAACGGTGCCGGCAGGCACCAGCACTCCGTCGCCTTGTTTGGGAACGAACCAGGCGACGCTGTCCGCCACCACTCCGCCCGCGACCGCCCGCCGGAGATCGTCGGCCGTGGTCCCGGGCTTTAGGCCGGCATAGATGCGGCTCTTCGTCCCCGCTTCGAGCACGACCCATGCTTCGGTCTTGCCGGTCTCACCGGCCGGCAGCAAGTCCTTGCGCGCATCCGCAGGATGCACCTGGAGCGAGAGCATCTCGCGCACGTCGAGGAACTTCAGCAGCAGCGGGAAGCGGCTGCAACGGTCGGACAGTTTTCCGAGCAGTTGCTCTGGATAGCGCTCCCTCAACTGACCGATGGTCAGCCCCTTGAGCGCCCCTTCGGCAACGCGGCTGGCATGGTCATCGCGGTCGCTCAGCACCCACGCCTCTCCGATGGGACCGTCGCCCGGCAGCGTCGCGCCGAGCAGGTCGGCCAACCGCCGGCCGCCCCAGAGGCGGTACTGGTAGATCGGCTCAAATCGCAGGGGATAGAGAATCGTGTGTGTCGGGTCGGGTGGCTTCATGTTCGTGCTCACGCGGCCTCCATCGCGGCGCTGTACTCGCTCCGGCGCGCAGCCCAGTTGCAGTTGGCGCGGTGGAACAGCGCTTGCTGGGCCGCCGGGACGTTGGACGCCTCGCCTCGCCAGATCTGCAGGGCCGGTTGCTGGATGGCGCGGGCGAACGAAAACGCCAATTGCCAGGGCAGTCGCGACCTGAACCGGACGTTCATGGCATTCAGGCGGGCTGAGGCCAACTCGCTGGATTGACCGCCCGACAAGAAGGCGATCCCGGGGACGGCGGCGGGGACCGCCCGCAGGAGGACCTTCACAGTGGCGTCCGCGACCTGGTCCACGGTCGTCTGCGTGCTACAGGCAAGCCCCGGAACAACCATGTTGGGCTTGAGAATGATGCCTTCCAGAAGCACGCCTTGGGCGTACAGCTGGTCGAAGACCGTTCTCAGGACCTCCTCGGTGATCCCGGCACACCGCGCCATGGTCTGATCGCCGTCCATGAGCACCTCGGATTCGACGACGGGGACCAGCGCAGCCTCCTGGCACAACGCGGCGTAGCGGGCCAGCGCCTGCGCGTTGGCCTCGGTGCATCCCCGGCTCGGAATCCCGTCACCGATGGCGATCACTGCGCGCCACTTGGCAAATCGAGCGCCCATCCGGGCGTATTCGGCCACGCGCTCGCGCAACCCGTCGAGGCCTTCGGTGACACGCTCGCCGGGATGACCTGCCAACGGTTTGGCTCCGGTATCGACCTTGATACCGGGCATGATCCCTGCATCGGCAATGACCTTGACCAGAGGCGTGCCGTCCGTCGTCCGCTGGCGGATCGTCTCCTTGTAGAGGATCGGGCCGCTGATGGACTCAGACAGACCGGGCGTGGTCACGATCAGCTCGCGGTAGGCGCGCCTGGCCTCTTCCGTCTGCGGGACTCCCGCGGCCGCGAAGCGCGTGTTGCAGGTCGGATTGCTTTCATCAATCGCCAGCAGGCCCTTGTCGTCGGCGACAAGGGCCCGTGCGGTTTCTGCGAGCGCCTGCGGTTTCACGCTGGGTCGCCCCACTTCCAGTTCCTGATTTCCGGCAGGTCTTCGCCGTGTTCGTCGATGTATATGCCGTGCTCGACGAGCTTGTCCTGCATCATCTGCTTGAGGTAGGCGCCCCTGGCACCCAGGTGCGGCAACCGATCCACCACGTCCTGCACCAGGTGGAAGCGGTCAAGGTCGTTCTGCACCCGCATGTCGAAGGCCGTAGTGATCGTGCCCTCCTCGATGTAGCCCCGGACGTGCAGGTTGCGGTTGGCCCGCCGGTAGCTCAGGCGGTGGATGAGCCAGGGGTATCCGTGGAAGGCGAAGATGATGTGCTTGTCCTTCGTGAAAAGGGAGTCGTAGTCCGCTTCGCTCAGCCCGTGCGGGTGCTCCGTCCTCGACTGCAGCTTCATCAGGTCGACGACGTTGACGACGCGGACCCTTAGAGCCGGCAGGTACTGGCGGAGGATTGAGACGGCGGCCAAGACCTCGAGGGTGGGCGTGTCTCCGCAGCAGGCCATGACCACATCAGGCTCTGAGCCCTGGTCGTTGCTGGCCCACTGCCAGATGCCGATCCCTTCGGTGCAGTGCACGACCGCCGCGTCCATGGTCAGCCACTGCGGGAGGGGATGTTTGCCTGCGACCACCACGTTGACATAGTTCCGGCTGCGCAGGCAGTGATCGACAACCGACAGCAGGCAGTTCGCGTCGGGCGGCAGGTAGACGCGCACGATGCTGGCTTTCTTGTTGACGACGTGGTCGAGGAAGCCTGGATCCTGGTGTGTGAAGCCGTTGTGGTCCTGCTGCCAGACATGAGAGGCGAGGACGTAGTTCAGCGAGGAGATCCCCCGGCGCCAGGGCAGCTGAGACGCCACCTTCAGCCACTTGGCGTGCTGGCTGAACATCGAGTCGACGATGCGGACGAACGCCTCGTAGCAGTTGAACAGCCCGTGCCGGCCGGTCAGCAGATACCCCTCTAGCCAGCCCTCGCACTGGTGCTCGCTGAGCATCGAGTCCAGGGCTTGTCCGTCGGGCGCAAGGAATTCGTCGTTGACCTGCACCGGGAGATCCCACTGGCGGTTCGTGACCTCGAAGATAGCGCCGAGGAGGTTCGACACCGTCTCGTCGGGACCAAAGACGCGGAAGTTGCGCTGATCCTGATTCAGCCTCGCCACGTCGCGCAGGAACTTACCCAGTACGAGCGTGTCCTGGCCTTGAACAGCGCCCGGTGAAGGCACGCTCACAGCGTGGTCGCGGAAGTCCGGCATCCGCAGGTCGCGCAGCAGGAGCCCACCGTTGGCGTGCGGATTGGCACCCATCCGTCGGTCGCCTGTTGGGGCCAGTGCGGCCAATTCGGGCATGAGCCGTCCGCTCTCATCGAACAGCTCGTCGGCCCGATAGCTCTTCATCCAGCGTTCGAGCTCGCCGACATGGTCGGGGTGCTCGGAGTCGACCAGAAGCGGCACCTGGTGCGCCCGAAACGTGCCCTCGATCTGCAGCCCGTCGACGACCTTCGGGCCGGTCCAGCCCTTCGGCGACCGAAGGACGATCATCGGCCAGCGCGGCCGGGTGGTGTCGCTCGTCGCGCGGGCATGGACCTGGATGTGCCGGATCTCCTCGATGGCCAGGTCCAGCGTGCTGGCCATGAGCTCATGCATCGCCTCCGGCTCGTCGCCCTCCACGAAATGGGGCGTCCAGCCACAGCCGCGCAGGAACTGCTCCAGTTCCTCGCGCTCGATGCGGGCCAGGGCGGTCGGATTGCTGATCTTGTAGCCGTTGAGATGCAGGATCGGCAACACGGCGCCGTCGGTGATGGGGTCGAGGAACTTGTTGGACTGCCACGCGGTCGCCAGCGGGCCCGTTTCCGCTTCGCCGTCGCCGACGACGCAGGCAACGATCAGGTCCGGATTGTCGAACGCAGCGCCGAAGGCATGGCTGAGCGAGTACCCAAGCTCGCCGCCTTCGTGAATCGACCCCGGAGTCGTCGGTGCCACATGGCTTGAGATCCCGCCAGGGAACGAGAACTGCTTGAACAGCCTCTTGAGCCCGGCTTCGTCCTGAGTCACGTCGGGATAGACCTCGCTCCAGGTGCCTTCGAGGTAGACGTTGCCTACGATCGCCGGCCCGCCGTGACCCGGACCGGCAATGTAGAACATGTCGAGGTCGTACTTCCTGATGACCCGGTTCAAGTGCACATAGATGAAGTTCTGGCCCGGCGTCGTACCCCAGTGGCCGACCACCAAGGGCTTCACGTGGGAGAGCTTCAGTGGCTCCTTCAGTAACGGATTGTCGTAGAGGTAGATCTGGCCGACCGACAGGTAGTTGGCAGCGCGCCAGTAGGCGTCCATCTTTTGCAGCAGATCTGGTGAGAGCTTCTCCGTCACGGTTCACTGCTCCTTCTGCAGATAAGGCCGAGCCGGCCACAAACCAAGGTGGCGATCATGCGTTCTTCGTCCGTGTGAATAGCGCAGATTCGATAACGCTCTGATGGAGGCTTTCTGGAGTCGAACGCAGATAGAATGGCTCGACCGAAAGCGGCGGAGTCCGCGTGTCGAGCTCGCAAACGCGATCTTCGAGTACATCCCTCAATTTGCCTCAGGCTCAGTGGCCCGACGGCTATTAGGTGCGCTCACACCGCACTGGAGGCACATGGAACCGCCGCCCGGAGATCTCGGATGGCTTGATCGCCAGCCAGTGCCAGCGCTCTCCAGGTGCAATCGGGCGCACCTGCGCCCGGCGAAGGTGCTCCGCGGTCCGACCGAGATTGGTGCTGACCTCCTCCGCTTCGCCCCTGACGACCACGCTCCAACCCACGGCCAACTTTGGGTCCCAGCTGTCAACCTCGAACGCCACCGGGCCGGTGGGGACCGCCTCGAGCTTGGTGCCGGGGCGGTGCGGAAGACGATGATCCTGCCCTCGACGGCGTAGTTGACGGGGAAGATCTCCTCGCGGCCCCCGACGTTGAAGGCGAGCCGGCCAAGGTCGCGAGATTGGAGGAGGAACTGGCAGGCCTGCTCGTCGAGCACCTCCGGCAGATGGTCGAATGGTTGCGGCTTATCCATGGCGGATGCCTCCTTGAGCGGACCGTCCCCAACCATCTCCGCCGGCGGCCGCGGCGAGATCGCTGGTCGAATGGGGCCGAAAGCCTCTCCAGTTTCTCGCCAACTCCAACAGGAAGGGGTCCGCCGGGAGGGCCAGGCCCGCCGTGATGTTCGCCTCGGCGCCGGAGTGGCCTTTGACCCGGCCGGCGTCGATCCCCGTCGCAGACCCGGCCGGCGGCTCGATCGTAGATGGGCGCGCCTGCCGGGTTTCGACCCTCGGGCCAGCTTCTCGCCGGCCGGCCGAGCTCGAGATAGCTGGACTCGCAGGTCGCAGCAGCCAGCGAATCCATCACGAACACCGCCGAGTGGACGTCGTAGGGACCACGCTCGGGAGGTCGAGGCCGGACGTGATCGCGGCGCCCAGGACCGCTTCCGCGCTCTGGACGGCAGCAGTCGCCAGCTCCTCTCGTCCGAGCGCCTTCGCCGACTCTGCCAGCACGGCCTCCTGCACGCCAGACGGCGGTTTCGGCCATCACTACGATCTCGTCGCTGAGCCGGGCGGCCGTGCGAACCGCCTCGCGCAGCGATGGCGCCGGCTGCGGGGGAATCGTGTGGAGGGTCGTCACCACGGGCTTGCGAAGGGCCTCCAGGAAGGTGCGAAGATGGTCCTCGTAGGCGCCGTTGCGCCAGATCCCATAGAGCCCGAATTCGTGTTGGACGTTGACGACTTCGACTTCTGATGCGTTGATTGCCTCGGCCGCCCGGCGATAGCTCCCCGCCTCGCCTTGCCGGATCCGCCACCGAACTTGCTCGTCGTAGCGACGCAACAGGTCGGGCTCCTCGATAGCGGCTACCGAGATGCTTAGGCTTGGGTCAGCGGATTCCATCGCCGTGATCAGGTCATGGGAGAAGGTCGCTATCCCGCATCTGCGCGGAAGATGAGAAGAGAGCAGGGCGACGCGCAGGCCGGACCCCATCACCTTCTGGAAAGGACCTCCTGAGCTTTGTCCACGACGAGCCGGGGGACCCCTTGACTGAGAGCGATTTCGGCGGTTGGGCAGAGGGTTAGAAGCGGCGGCAGGCCGCCACCCCTGGGAAAATACCGGTAGAAGATCCACCAGCCGTCGTCATCCATGCCGACAGCCCACTGGGCGTCCCATGCCGGTCCCGTAGCCGGTCCGCTCTGGTCAGGAACCGGTTTTATCAGCCAACAGCCCCGGAAGCGCTCCCGGCCGAGCCGGCCGTGCCTCCAGGACGGCACCTCAATGTCGGCCGGCCTCCGCCATCTAACCGGTCGAACGTTGGCCTCGGGATCAGTAGGCTGCTCGACGCTTTGCACCAATGCGGGCAATGTCGCAGGGGTGCTCATCTTCGTAGGGTTCCGTGCGGCGGTCGTTGGGGACAGGGCAAAGGGTCCCGAACGGGTCGGGCCGTCCGCCCTGCGCTGGAGGAATCAGTCGTTGTAGGAGGGCAAGACTCCATCCGGCACGATCGGCGACCCTCCCTGGATGCTTGAGCTACTTCGCATCGTCTTCTCCACCCTGGCCGCCCTCTTCCGCGCCCGCCACGACCTCGTGGTCCAGAACCTGCTCCTGCGCCACCAGCTCCAAGTCGCGCTCCGGTCTCGCCCGCGACGGCACCTCAAGGGCAAGGATCGTTTCTTCTGGCTGGTCGTTCGACGGCTCTACCCATGCTGGAAGCGGCATCTCGTGCTGGTCCGACCGGAGACCGTCCTCCGCTGGCACCGCCGAGGCTGGGCCTCTTTGGCGCTGGCGTTCAGGCACTCATCTGGGCCGGCCTCGGTTGAGTCCCGAGATCCGGGAGTTAATCGCGACTATGGGCAACCAGAACCCGCTCTGGGGCACTGAGCGTATCCGTGGCGAGCTCCTCAAGCTCGGTATCGTCGTCAGCTCCCGCTCGATCCGCCGCTATCGTCGACGCCGTCATTCCCCGCCCACCCAGCCAGAGCTGGCATACCTTCCTGGCCAACCACGCTCAGACGATCTGGGCGGCCGACCTCTTTGTCGTCCAGACCCTTACCTTCCAGACTCTCTACGTCCTCTTCTTCATCAGCCATGGCCGTCGCCCGCTCGTCCACTTCGAGGTGACCGCCCATCCCACCGCGGCGTGGGTCTGGCGGCAGCTGATCGAGGCCACGCCCTGGAACCGCCGACCTAACTACCTCATCCATGACCGCGACCGCGTCTGGGGCGCAGACTTCGGCAACCGCACCTCAGGGCTCGGCATCAAGAGTGTGCGGACGCCGATTCGGGCGCCCCGCGCGAATTCGATCGCGGAGCGCTGGGTGAGGACGGTCCGCCGGGAATGCCTCGACCACCTGATACCCCTCAGCGACCGCCATCTGCGCGCGATCCTGAGCGAGTTCGTCGACTACTACAACCAGGATCGACCACATCGCAGCCTCGGCTTGCAAGCTCCCTCTCCGACGCTCCAAAACGGGCAGGGCGGCATCACTGTCCGACCCGTCCTCGGCGGACTCCATCACGTCTACGAACGAGCAGCTTGAATGGACGGAGTTTTGCCGTCCTACAGCATCCGCGTCGTATACCAGCTGACCGGCTGCCCACACGACAAGCGCGAGGCGGCCGAGCGAGCCCTATCCTTCCACGCTGGCCGCTGCCCGGTCGCGAAGAGCATTGGCGGCTGCGTCGAGATCACCACGCAGCTTCGGTTCGACTAGAAACTGAAGCTCGTCCGAGTCAAAGGTACGGGCCCTGAGGGCTACGGAACGGAACGGTTTTCCCGCTCAACCCCGCCCCCGCTGGTCAACCGCGTCGTTCGTGGAAGCGGGATCCTGCGGCGTGTTGGATGAGTCCTTCATGGATTCGCGGAACTCCCTGATGGCCCCGCCGATCGCCCCGCCCATCTGCGGTAGCTTCCCTGGCCCCACGACCATCAGCACGATCACCAAGATCGCGATGAGCCACCAATGGCCCTCCAAGCCCATGGAGTGGATCCTACCGGGTTTGGTCGCCAGATTTGGAGGCGGGTGGGCGCGGAGTCCCGGAGGGGCTGTCGTTCAACAGCCGCGATGGGTGGACGAGGATGGTAAAGAAGCCAGGCTCTGGCGACCTCACCAAGTGTCAGCAGGCAGGCGCTAGAACCGCTTCTCGGGCGAGAACGAGGGCCGACCCACTTCCGAGCACATGGCGTCGGGTGTGGCATCGGCAGAGGCGTCGGGTCGAAACGTCAACCTCACCATCGACGGGCCGGGGGCCCGGCGCTGGCTGTGGCGGCGAGCATGGATGGCCTGCTTCGCGTCACCAACGCCGGCAATGAGCTCGAGCAGATCTTCGTGTCGCTCTCAGGGGAGGGGCGGAGTAGTGCCCTGAGTGGTTGTCCAGGGCCTCTGGCGACGGCGCGCGTCACTCACCTGGTGGTCGCTCGGTCTTTGTCGCAACTGTGGCCCTGGTGGCCGTCGCTTACCCGACGGTGCGAGGCAACAGTGAGCTGGATAAGACATTCGGCAGCCAGCCGCCAGCGTCCAGGCGCCGCTTGGCCTTGACCCGGCCAACTCCCTGACCTCCCCTGCCGACTACCTGATCAGCCAGTTCTACGCCAACCTCCTCCCGATCATCCTGCTCGCCTTCGCGATAGGGATCGCCTCTTGGGCGGTGGCGGGCGATGAGTCGGCAGGGATGCTCGAGCTCCTGCGGGCCAACCCGCTCAGCCGGCCTCGAGTGGCCGTCGAGAGGGCTGGCCTGCTCGTCATCATGCTAGCCATCCTCACGGCGGTGGCACTCGCCACGCTAGTAATCCGTGCACCCACTGTCGGCTGGCTGAACAGCGAGCCTCTCCGCCATGGGCACGTCTGGCAGGCAGGCGTGGCTCCTGGCCCCTTGTGACCTCGATCGTCCTGATGGCCGCCGGGACCATAGTTCTCCTGCGGCGCGATCTTCGCTAAGGGGAACGAGCCTCTTATGCCAAGCGATCAGCCAGGCTGGCCGACGACAGGGACTGGCATGGAATGAATCCCACCCCTGGCATCGCCGATCCTCTGGTACCTCAGACGAAGGGCGAACCGCCGATAAAAACGAGGGACAGAATTGGGCAGCTTTTCCTGGGGGCGCTGTCCTTGCGGACATGTCACGTCCACTTCTTGTGGCTTGTTACCGAAGCGCATAGCCCCTCTTTAAATTCCGTACCCACTGGGCGGCTGCCGCCCTCTTCGCAGCGCACACCTCAGGCGCCCCGGTCGCCGAGCCTTCGCGATCTCTGTGATGATTGGCGCAGGTGACCGATTCGCCATTGAGTGGCTCGAACCCGCGGCGCGCCCGAGAGAGCCAGCGGAGTCAGCCGGGCGGCCGCCACCTCGATCGGTCGGTCCGGCGGGCTGGAGGCCTGGACCGGGGTGGTCAGATCAGCCTGCTCCTACCGATTATCCGGGCGCAGTCGGCAGCGGCGCTGCTCCGCATCGGCGATGCGCTGATCAGGTCACCCGGTTGCTCGGGCAACGTACTCGGCCTGGTGGAAGTCCCGGTTCCCGAGTCCGAGCGATTGAGTCTCGAGATGGCACGGCGGCGGCGGGACCTTCTCCGCTGGATCGCCCGGCTCGATCAGGACCGGGATTGGGGCACCGGGACGGGGCTGGGGATTCTCGTACGGGTTGTCCACGACATTGCGCTCGGCATTCGCGAGGCGGCCTATGAAACGGGAGCGAATGTGATCTTGGTCGAGTGGCCTGGGCTGGCGAGCAGCCGTCCCCACCTCTTGGCCAGGGTCGTGAAGGAGTTGAGCCAGGCGCCGCCAGCCGACCTTCTGCTCGTGCGACCTGGCCGCCGCCTGATCGGCCCAGGCGGCGCTCCGCCGCGGATCCTGGCGCCAGTGCGAGGGGGTCCCAATGCCGAGTTGGCGAGCGAGGTGGCAGTGGCCCTCTCAACAGCCTGGGGTGGCACCGCCACCTTGCTCCACCTGGTCGATCGGCAGCATCCGGCAAACCGGCGAGTTCGCGAGATGCAAGACGCCGCCAGGCTTGCACAGGGTCTTCGCCGGTCGCACGCTCAGATGGTGGAAAGAGAGACCGATGACGTCGGCCGGGCCATCCTGGCGGCCGCCCAGCACGCTGATGTGGTGGTGCTCGGCGCTTACGCTGAGCGCGGCCGTCACCCGGCGTTGGTCAGGCCGGAATTAGCAGCCTCGCTTCGCAAGCTGGAAGGCACGCTGATCCTGATCAGGACGATGGAAGCGATAAGACGGTCGTAGCCCGCCCCTCACCATCCGTGCGCCGGTCGCCCGACCAGCTCCCGCAGGTCTGCGAACTGCCTCTCGGTCCAGTGGGCGATGTCGTTGGCCTTGACCGTGGCTCGGAGCCTGGACGCTCTGCCAGCTCGTTCATCGTGAGGCAAGGTGAGTGCCTGATATAGGGCTGCGGTCGTCGCTTCGACATCGAACGGATTGATGGTTATCGCGTCCTGCCCCAACTCCTCCCAGGCACCCACGTTCTCCGACAGGACCAGAACTCCCTGCCGGCGGTTGAGCAACGAACCTTCCTTGGCGACCAGATTCATGCCGTCGTAGATAGAGTTAACCAGGAGAACGTCATAGTTCTTGTAGGCGGCAATCGCGCGCTCGATGTTCTCGGCGATTTCCAGACGGATGGGAAGCCAGCCAGGGGTCCTAAAAAGGCCATTGATTCGGAGCACGCTCTGCTTGATCTCCCACAGATACTCGCGGTAGGTGGGAACGTCTTGCCTTGATGGCTGCAAGAAGGCCCAGAACTGGACCCGCCCGCGCAGCTCCGAATGCCTCTGCAGAAGCAGTCCATAGGCGGCGAAGCCGCGCAGCATGTTCTTCGCGGGATCGGTTCGATCAACGCGCACAATCAGCTTTTCGATCTTCCAGGCGGCAATCCGGTCTTCTTCTCTTCGAACTGCTGGAGAGGCGGCGAGGTGCGACAGCCCGGGAACGTCGATCGAGATCGGGTAAGGGCGAACCCAGGAAACGCGACCACGGTGGAGGACGGCGCGCTCTTGGTAGTCGGTGCGCAGGCCTAGCAACTCCTCGCAGCCCACGAGAAAGCGACGTACGTCGCGTTCGGTTTGGAATCCGATCACATCGTTGGCTAACAAGCCGTCGAAGATGGCGTTTCGCATCTGTTCGGGAAGCACTTTCCAGTAGTCAGCCGCTGGCCATGGGATGTGTACGAAGTGCTGCATCGTGATCTCAGGCCTGAGTCGCCGTACCAGCCGGGGCAACAGGTACAGGTGGTAGTCTTGGGTGAGCAGAAGGGGCTCGCGTTTGGACAGGCCGACGAGCTCCACAACTCTTTCAGACATGAGCCGATTCACGGCCACATAGCCATCGGTCCAAGCGGTGTGCTGGTGTTGATCAAGCATCGGCTCACGAGGGAGGTCCCACAGATAGTGCTGCAGAAACCAGAGGAGGGGATTGGCGATCGTCGAGTAGTAGAGGGAATAGACTCGACGCCCGGGGTCGGCGTAGTGTAGGGTGACCTTCGGGCGACCTTGGAGTGCGACGGTCACGGGTCCATTCTCGCCCGCGAGCACGCGCTCACGAGGAGTTCGCGCACACGCCAGCCACGGTGCATCTGTCGCTTCGGCCAGGCTGAGCAGCGCCGTCGCGAGACCACCGCTCCCGCGGTTGAAGCCACCATCATGGATCGCCTCGTAGGGGGCACGATTGCTCACTATCAGCGGTGACCATCTGTTGAGCAGGCGTGCCGCAGCCGACTGAATCCGCCGTTCGGTGGCGTTTGGCGAGGAAACGACACCGCTGGGAAGGCTCATTCTTCTCTCTGCTGAATTAGATCCAGCCACTCAGTTAGGAAGGCCGCCCAGTCCTGCGGCCCGTCCACAACTAGATCGCAACGATCGAAGAGCCCAGGCAGCACCTCGTCGGAGCGCACTCCGATCGCGATATGGGGGAGCATGGACTGGGCCATGACTTCGAAGGCCTCACGATCGGCTTCGTCGTCTCCAGCGAAGACCACGGCAGACGGCCGTTGCTCTCGAACGAGCGTCTCCAGGGCCAACGCCTTACTGGCCCCCGCAGGTCGCACTTCGATAACCATCCGACCACGCGTGGCAACAAGGCCCAACTCCGACGCCAAGTCCCCAACCCGGTCGAAGAGCTCTTCCGCGGCGTCGGGCGCAGCTCGGAAGTGCACCGCCGAAGATCCTGGCTTGATTTCGAGCTGAAGACCGGCACGAGCGGCGACGATCGTCGTGGCCCGAGAATTGAAGACGCGCAGTGCCCGTCTCTCCTCCGGCCAAGAACTCCGATTGCCGTAATCACCCAAGAGGCGGACCCTCGCTATTGGAACCTGAGTGGCGAGGAAGGAATTTGCTCTAGCACTGAGCACGGCCACATTCAGACCTCGTTCGGCGAGCATCCCGAGTGCGCTCAGAGCCTCCGGTAGCGCAGCCGCCTTGGCCGGATCAGGCACAATCGGCGCTAGCGTGCCATCGAAGTCAGTGGCCAGTAGTGTCTCTCCTAACGGAAGTGATGTCAGCATGCGAAGAAGACGAATGCGATCGGCCTTCACCTTCTTGACAAGCTAACTGAGGTTCCCAGTTCCCTTCCGTCTTCGGGCCGATGTGCGCGGGCATGCCGGCACGTCGACGAGCCACAGGTGTATAGGGATTCGGTTACTGAGTCCATTGCCTCCCGCGCGGTTGGATCGTTCACAACTACTGTCGGCAATCGGAGCGGCCTTCTCGGCGGGGCTACAGACACAAACCCAGTCCCCGCGCGACGCGTCTTGTGAGCAGCGAGCGCGGGTTGAATGTGTCCGCGAGGCCACCGCTTGGACAGCTCACTTTGGTGCGTCTTCCAACATCGCCTTCAGCACTTCGTCTGGCTCCTCGGCGGGCGCCAGGAGCGTCAACCAATCGCCGGGGCGCAACTCAGTCGCACCAGACGCGGTGAAGCTGCTGCGGTTACGCCGAACCGCCACCAGCAAGGTTGAATCCGGCCAGTGGATGTCGCGGACACGGCGGGTTGGAGCATCTCCACCAACCTCCAGTTCCAGCAGCCGGTAGCCGAGAAGAGGATTGCGGGGTTGGTGCGCCTCGGTGGCGGGGCTTGCGCTCGCCCATTCCGCTGCGCGCGCGCCCAGCTCCGCTTCTTCGATGGTCTGGCCAAGCCGCGCAGCAAACGCTCCCATCACATCGCGGTTGCTGATCCATCCCAGGATCGTGCGGCCGTCGTCGGCGAGCACGGGTAGCCCCTCATGCCCATACATCACCAGTTGGCGCAGCGCCTGTTCCAGCGTCTCGTCCGCGAACACCGCCTGCACGTTCGCCTCGCGAGCGGGCCGGACCGATGTCGGAGTGCGTTGCAGCGGGCTGGGCGCACGATCGTCCTCGGCGATCAGATGGCCGATGAGGTCGTCCAGCGGTCGCGCCTTGGCGATGTGGGCTGGCAGCGGGCGCATGGCCTCTGACACCTTCATCTGCTGCATTAGCGTCGAGGGCCGCGGACGCTCGATGTCGATGCCGCGCCTCAGGAGCTTGGTTGTGTAGATGGTGCCGCGGCTAAGGACCGCTCCGACCCCCGTGGCCAGGGCGACCGCAAGCACGACCGGCAGGACCAGCCCGAAATCGCCCGTCATCTCCAAAGTGCTCGAGATCGAGGTCAGGGGGGCGCGCGCCGCACCCGCGAAGGTGGCTCCCATGCCGACCATGCCGTACGCGGCCACGGGCCCTGCGGCCGGCCCGATCAGGTGCTGGGCGCCGATGCCGAACGCCGTGCCGAGCATCGCTCCTATAAATAGGGACGGGGCGAAGACGCCGCCCGAGCCGCCGATTCCGATCGTGAGCGACGCGGCGAGGATCTTGCCGACCATCAGGGCCAGCAGGAACCAGACCACGTAGCTCCCGCCTACGGCGAGCTGCATCGCCGGGTATCCGACCCCGTAGAGCTGGGGTACGGCAAACAACACCCCGCCCAGCAGGAGGCCACCCGCAATCGGACGAAGCCACTCCGGTTTGCCCCGCCAGGCCCAGTCGCAGAGGTCCTCGACTCGGTATAGAACCTTGGCGAAGGCGGTCCCCACCAGGCCCGCGGCCAGGCCGAGCGCGACGCAGAGGAGGTAGTCCCAGGCGGACGGGAGCAGGGCCGGGGGTAGCGCAAAGAAAGGCTGCCGGCCGAACGCGGCCTGGCCGACGGCGTCGGCCGCCATCGAGGACAGAAGCACCGCGACGAGCGATTCCGCCGAGACCTCGCGGAGGATCAGCTCGAGGCCGAAGAAGGCCCCCGCCAGCGGAGCGTTGAAGGTGGCGCTGATGCCGCCCGCGGCCCCGCAGGCGACCAGCAGCCGCAGCCGGCTCTCCGGTATCCGCACCACCTGGCCAAGGGTCGAGGCCAGGGCGGCTCCGATCTGCACGATCGGCCCCTCGCGCCCCACGGAGCCGCCGGACCCGATGCAGATGGCCGAGGCGAGCGCCTTGACGACCGTGACCCGCGGCCGGATCCGTCCACCGTTCTCGGCCACCGCCAACATGACCTCAGGCACGCCGTGGCCGCGCGCCTCGCGTGCAAAGAAGTAGATAAGCGGCCCGATGACGAGGCCGCCGAGAACTGGCGTGAGCAGCATGAAAGCCGGACCCAACCAGGGCAGGTGCGGGCTCGCAACCCGACCGGCTGCCCCGTAGTCCTCGGCGCCAGTGAAGATCCAAGTGAACTCCACGATCAGCCTGCGGAAGACATAGGCGCCGGCGCCCGCGCCGAGGCCGATCGCGATCGCCATCGAGAAGAGCCCTGCGCGACCGTGGCGTAGTCGTTGAGCGGGGCCCTCGCGCAACCACTCGAGCACCGTTCGTGCCCAGACGCCGACTGCTCGCTTCACGAGGAGATGCCGGCCAGGAGGAGGTCCAACGCTTTCTGGATGTTCGCCCAGCGGAAGGCAGAGGGCTGGAGGCTGCCATGAAGAAGGAGCCCGTCGGTCAGGGCCAGGAGGATCGAGGCGAAGGCGTTGGCAGGCATGTCGATGATCTGGCCCTCGGCCGCGGCTTCCTCGATCCAGTCGCGCAGCCGTTCGCGGCGACGCTGGACTGCGGCGGCGAATGGCTCGCGGACTTCGGGCTCGGTGAGCATCGCGGCCCATAGGTCCGCGTTGACCTGCACGCGAGCCGGATCAGAGCTCCGCTGCGCCACCGCCTGCGCATACGCCCGCAGACGGCCGATCCCCGGCTTGCCCCCCAGAGTCAGGCGCTCTATCAGCTGCTCGTAGAAAAGGGCGTCGTCCTCCAAGAGCGCAAGCAGGAGATCCTGCTTCTGCGTGAAGTAGCCGTAGAACGCCCCCTTGCTGACTCCGGCCTCCGCGCAGACATCGTCGACAGTGGTGGCCTGATAGCCATTGCGAGTGGCACACCGCCACGCCGCGTCGATCAGGTTCTGGCGCCGCTCGCTCCGAATTGCCGCCGCCAGCTTCGGAATGAAATTATCCTCCACCACAAACTGACTGGTCAGTCTTCATTATGAGGGGAAACCGCGAGACGATTCGCCAAGGATCGGCGCAGTCTTCCAGGAGGGCACAAGGTTGGCACCCAGAGGGCCGCAGCTCCGCCTACGCCGCCTCTCCTCGCCCCGTCTTCCGTCACCTAGACCTCGACCTGAGGCACTTCCGCTTGGAATGGCGAGAGCCGTGGGAGCCACGCAGCCCTCGCTCGAGCAACAGCAAGGCGCGGGCGGTTGAAGAGCAGGCCGGCTTCGACAGCGGTTCTCGCCGAGGTAATCGGGACGTCCCGCAAGGAGCACTTTGGACACGTCGGGCGCTATACTAAACTGACCGGTCGGTTTTGGGCCCCCTCCCCCGCGCACCTCAAAGGGACTGGTGAGGAAATGTCTCGATATCTGATAGTTGCACACCGAACAGCCGACAGCCCGATGCTGCTGGCCAAGGTGCAGGAGTTGGTTGCCGAGGATCCTGGGGTCGAGTTCGTCGTCCTCACACCTCGTCGGTCGCTCACCGCCCTTGAGTTGGTGGCGGGCGGCCAGGGGAGGAGCGCGACGTCGGTCGCGATCCGTAGGGGAAAACGGACCGTGCGTCGGATCGAGTCCGTTGGCGCCAGGGTGATCGACAGCCGGCTTGGAGGCTTCGACGCGCTGGAGGCGATATCGGATGAATTGGGGTTCGCGCAGTTCGATGGCGTGATCATCTCGACCTTGCCGCGAAGGCTCTCCGCTTGGCTCCGGCAGGACATCCCCGCCAAGATTTGCGCTCGGTTTCCTCAGGTGCTGGTCATCCACGTCATCGCACCCAATGCTTACTACCGAGAGGGAGAACCTGTCCGATCTCAAAGCCAGTCATAACACGCGGCGGTGACGCCTCCGCGACCATGGATCCATCCGGATCCAACGCCACCCGGGGCTGAATCTGCCAGGACGTCCCAGCCCCGGGACGACCTGGTTGTAGCGCACCTGACTGCGGACAGCCCGATGGCGGGGCAGAAGGGATGTCGTCGAATTCGGAAAGGACATTGTCCGCCAGGCAAGCTCGGGTGACCCGGGTGAGGATTCGACGTCTGCCTATCACCGATGACACGATCGAGTCGGCGCGGACGCTCATTGAGGGCTGTCAGCCTGATGGCCGGACATCAGGGGCCATCTGGTTGCTTGATCGCTCGAGCGGCGTCGGGATGGCGATTGATCTCTACGCGGATCCCGAGCAGCTGGAGAACACAAGGCAAGGCGACCTCCGGGAGCCGGTCACGGCCGCGGCGATCTCTGCCGAACTGGGAATCTCGGAGCGAACGGTGTACCGGGATGTTGCAGCGCTGATCGAGGCCGGGATCCCGGTGTATGGAGAGCGCGGCGTGGGTGGTGGCTTTCGGCTGGTCGAGGGATATCGAGCTCAGCTGTCCGGGCTTGCAGCGCCGGAGGCCCAGGTGCTGCTCAGCGTCGGAGCGCCAGGGCTGGCTCGCCAACTGGGTCTCGGGTCCATCCTGGCCGATGCTCAACGAAAGGTCATGACCGCGCTGTCGGCACAAGCCGGCGCGGGCGCGGATCGGCCGCGCTTTCATCTCGACCTCGCGGGCTGGGGCCAGCAGGATCGTACCGCTCCCCCGTTCCTGGCGGATCTCGCTCGGGCCTTGCTTGACGGGACGCGGATCGCGTTCTCCTACCAGCGCGTCGAGACGCAGCAGACCAAGGACTGGGCGGTGGACCCGCTGGGACTGGTCCTTAAATCCGGGGCTTGGTACCTGGTGGCCCAGCCGGTCGGCCGAGATGCCCCACTGATCTTTCGCGCCCCGAGGATCGCGACTGCCAAGGTCTTGGCAGACCGCACTTTGGCGCCGGATGGGGTTGACCTCGCATCCTTCTGGGAGAGCCAGTCACGCGCCTACGAAGGGACCTTCGAGTCGGTACTTGTCACGGTTCGCCTCCCGCTGAACCTGCATTGGCGGGTCAGCGCTCAACAAGTGGGATCCGAGGGACCAAAGGGGTCAGGGATGGTCGTGGTGGATCTCGACGTTGAGGGCATCGACGATGCGGTCTCATATCTCCTGCAGCTGGGCGGCGACCTCGAGGTGCTGGGCCCCGCCGAGGTGCGTGGTGCCGTGAGCCGCCAAGTCGCTCGCCTGGCCGACCTATATCGGGCTGAAGGCGATCTCGGTCGCGGCGCCCCAAAGTCGACGCCGAGCTGAGGGTGACAGAAACTGTCAGGTAGCCGTGGCATCATCGCGACCGAACCCATAGCCAACCTGATCCAGGAGGACCACCGCGTGCCGGATGAAGTCGGACCAATGGAATTCCACAGACACGAAGGCGTCGAGGATTGGCGCGTTGTCGGTGACGGCGCTTCTGCGCACTTTCGAACGGCGTCGTTCTCAGCTTCAGCGCGCTTTGCAGCAGCCATCGGCGAACTGGAGGGAATCAACGAGCATCCCCCGGACGTCGACATGCGCGCAAATGGCGTCACGGTGCGGTTGGTCACCTGCAACCGCGACATTTACGGTGTGACCACGGCGGACGTCGACGTGGCGCGCCGAATCTCGGCCATCGCCAGGGATCAACGCCATGTTCCCGACGCGTCCGCCGTCCAGAGCCTGGTCGTCATTCCCGGCGCCCTGGACACGGCCGCAGTGATACCTTTCTGGCGGGCCATGCTTGGCTACGAGCCCCGACCGGACAACCCGGGCGAAGACCTCGTCGATCCTCATGGACGCGGCCCGGCGTTCTGGTTCGAGCGGATGGACGAGGCCCGCGCCGATGGCAACGGCACGATCCACGTGGCCATCTGGGTCCCGCACGACCAGGCCGAGGCACGACTGAAGGCTGCTCAGGCTGCGGGTGGCTGGATGGTCCGGGATCAGTTCGCGCCGTCGTTTTGGACACTGGCTGACGCGGCGGGCAACGAGGCCGACATCGCGACGGCAATGGATAGGGGCTGAGAGGCAGAACAGCCGATGCCAAAACTGCCGCCGTCGGCGATGCTGATGGATCTCTTGCCGCACGGACCCTCCCGAATCCACCGCCGACTTGTCACCTGGCGACTTGCGAGCGATCCCTCCCGGGGGCGGTTGGTCCGTGAATGAGGTGCTCGCCCACCTGCGCTCCTGCGCTGATGTGTGGGGCGGCTGTATCGCAACCATGTTGGCGGCCGCGGAGAGTCCGACGATAAGGGCGGGCAGCCCGCCAACATGGCTGACGCAGACCGATTACCTGGAGCTGGAGTTTCAGCCCTCGTTTCGCGCTTACGCGGACCAGCGTCACGGTCTCATCGAGACGCTGCAGACGCTGGAGCCAGACGAATGGTTGCGATCGGCGACAGTCGTGGGCGCTGGTCGGCCGGTGCAGCGTTCAGTCCATACATACACCGAGTGGATCGCGATTCACGAGCGTGCCCACATCAAGCAGATTCGCCGCATCGCCCAAGCGACGCGCGAACTGGGCAATGCGCAGACTGAGTCACCGGGTGCACGCCATATGGATGGATCGAGGTAGCGACTTGGAAGTCTGGCCTTCCGGCCGGGCGGCTGTAAGGGTCGACTCTTCGTCCAATGGGCGCGGTCAATCGGCGGCCGCTCGTCCCTTCGCATCGGATCGGTAGCCGTTGCGGCGCACCTTCCCGTGGCGGCGAGCGAGCCCGATCGAAGGCGTCTTAACAAGACTTCGAAGGTTCTTATTGTGGAAAGCTGGGTGCACTTGATTTGGTATTCGGAATCCGGCTCGGACGCCCCGAGTTTCGCCTACTTTCTGTAGCCGTACAGCAGTTTTGCAGCAGTTTTACAGCAGTACAGGCAACTGCGGTCGGGATCGCGACCGTGGGTGACCGTCTTTCGCTCGGGCTGCACGTATGCCGGGGTTGGGCGGAGGAGGTCTCTACCTCCTCCGCCCTGCTTTTAGCTACCGAGGATGCTCTCCAGCCGTCGGAGGGCGGTGTGAATGTCGCCGCGGATATCAGCGGCGGCGTCGCGGATGTTGCCGACCTCCCGCTCGATCTTGGACCCGGCGCCTCCGATCTTCGAGAACTGGTCGAGGAGACCCCGGATCAGTGAGACCTCGCGACCTGCGGCAGCGATATCGACCGGGACTCGGAGTCGCCGGCGATAGTTGAAATGGCGGCGACCTTGGCCAGGTAGAGGCCGCACATCAGGGCGGTCTCGTCCCCGACCTGCGGGTTAAAGGCGACGACGAAGTCGAATGGGCTGACCTGACCGAAGCCGGCCTGACCGGGCAGCATGTTGGCGTTCTCGGCCACCAGGATGGCCGCGGCGCTAGCGCGATTTGCTCTCACCGCCTTGAGCTCCTAGCGGACCTTCTCGGTGCTCCATCCGGTCTTCTGGCTCTTGGCCTCGACCGCGATCCGGAGCGTGTCGCCACCCTCGTTCAGGACGATGACGTAGTCGCCGACGTTCCCGGCCTTGTCGCCGGCCGCTCGAGCCCGATCACTAGCGGCACCCGACCTGTTGGCCCTAGTGGATGAGCAGCGGCCGGGTCGTCAAACTCAGCCTCGACGGATCGCTCCCTGAGCACTTTCATCACATCGGTCGTCGTCGACGGAAAGACCGCCACTTCCGCCTCGAGGCCCATACGCTCAGCGGTCATGCCTGGAACACCCGGGATGATCACGGCGTCTAAGTTTTCGAGTCGAGCTTCGACTGCTGGTGGCAGGTCGGTTGAACTTCGCTCAACTAGGGCCGGCGACTCCGAGTCCACCGTTCAATTCTGATTCATCGATCGCCTCGCGCACCCCAAATCTGATCGTCTGCGCATGTGGATGACCCGGTTGGCGCGATCGGAGTGACATCAGTAGTAAGGCTGAACACACCTTGCCTGCGGCAAGACACCAGAAGCCGCCCGGACTCAGGCGCTCGCCACGGCCCGCAGTTGTGCGAACGCCTCGGCGATGAGCTGAGGAAGCGTCTTGTCACTCCTATCTTCGAGCCAACGAGCGGTGGCGACCCGAAAGACAGTCATCCCCGTCTCGGCCGCGAGGACGGCTGCGTCGGCGCTGACGCCCCGGCTACGCAGCGTGCGCGACGCCATATCGGCCATCGACGCGAACTTGATCAGCTGCCGCTCAGACAGCTCCGGGCTCGTTCGCACAATCCGGATGCGGCGGGCGGCGACCTCGCCCTGCTCTTGGAGGCTGCTGCCGAAGGCTTCGAGCCCGAGGGCGACCGCGTCGAGAGCCGGCGCGGCGGGCGGAGCCGACTGGATGGCTCCCGTGAGTAGATCCTCGATTCTCTCCGCGCCCCAGAACAGCACCTCGCGCTTGTCCGCGAAGTAGCGGAAGAAAGTGCGCTTGGTCAACCCCGCCCGCTCCGCGATCTCCGCGACCGTGGTCTGGTCGTAGCCACGCTCCTCAAATAGGGCCAGTGCCGCATCCAGCAGCCTCGCCTCGGCAGCGGGTTCCCATCTCGGCATGCCGTGATTCTAGGCGACGATAACACTCAGTGCCGTCACCCTGGTAGGATGAGGTCACCGAGTGTCATCATTCCTGTTGTGGAGGAGTTCAGATGCGCATATTCGTCACCGGTGCGAGTGGTTGGATCGGCTCGGCCGTTGTGCCGGAGCTTCTGAAGGCGGGTCATGAAGTTACTGGCCTCGCCCGCTCGGACGGCGCCGCAGCGAAGCTGGACGCTTCGGGAGTAGGTGTGCTGCGCGGCGATCTCGACGACGTAGAGATACTGCAGACTGGAGCCAGGAGCTCGGATGCAGTGATCCACCTGGCGTACAAACACGTAGCTGCCTTCACTCCCGACGGGTTTGCGCAGGCTGCCGCCTCCGACCGCCAAGCGATCGAGGCTATGGGTGAGGCGCTGGCGGGATCCGAACGTCCCCTCGTCATCGCATCGGGAACGCCGGCTGTGCCCGGAAGGCTGGCAACCGAGAGTGACGATATCAGCGCCTTCGGACCCGTGGCCCTTCGGGGTGCGAACGCTCGGGCGGCGATTGCGCTGGCTTCACGCGGCGTCCGCTCGTCAGTAGTTCGTCTCCCTCGGTCGGTGCACGGTGAGGGAGATGTACACGGCCTCATCCCGAGGCTGATCGCGATCGCCCGCGAGACGGGAGTCTCCGGCTATGTCGGTGACGGCTCCAGTCGCTGGCCAGCCGTGCACGTCTTGGACGCCGCTCAGCTCTTCCGCTTGGCGGTCGAGAAGGCTCCAGCCGGATCGGTCTGGCACGCCGTCGGTGACGAGGCCGTACCCACGCGCGAAATGGCTGAAGTAATCAGCCGAAAGCTGAAGCTGCCGACGGCACCGGCGGCGGCCGATCAGTTCGGCTTTCTCGGCATGGTTCTTGCGAGTGACCAGCCGGCATCGAGCACGCAGACTCGCGCGCTGCTCGATTGGCAGCCCGTCTGGCCAGGGCTCATTGCGGACATGGAGTCGGGTCACTACTTCGCCTTGGTACGAGAAGCGCAGGCACGTTAGATTCAACCCGACTCCGGGGATCGTGTCGCATGCGTCGGTCTGTCACCGACCCGTGCTGGGACCCTCGTCGAACTCCGGACCGCAGCACGCCGCAAGATGAGTTGACAGTCAACTTGACACTCTACGGGGCGCTCCCCGGCGAACTCTGGCGGACGAATCAGCCAGCGCCATTGTTGGATTTGAATACGAGAACGACCCAGGCGGACCCTGTCGCACGGCCCTGACCGGGTATGGCATTCAGAAGGTCGGGGGTTCGAATCCCCCCGGGTCCACCAATTTCCGAATTCAGATCTCCCTACGTCGCTATCAGATTCGGGACATTCATACGCCTGTATGACACTCAATTGACACTCATTTGCTCAAGATGGCGTCGACATCCGGCCCGCCGTTGCTCGACCTGCTCGGCGAAGTAAGCGTCGGCACTCCGGGCGGCAGGGCCCTGCGGGACTTCCTTATTGGTCGTGGAGCGGTCTCCTCGGAAGCCCCATACAGTCGGGCGCTTGCGTTGCGTCTCACGTTTGGGGGGGCCGTGGTTACGGCGGGCATGCGAAGCGAGGGACGCGCCTGTTACCCGCGTGTCTTGATGCGGCTGGCTCGGCAAGAACCGGCAATGTTCAATGAGGCTGGTGTCATAGTCTGAGATCCGGCCGGGAGGCGACTCCCGGTACGAAATGACCCTCCCCGCCTGGCCGGGCGGAGAGGGCCGACGGGGGTGACGTAGACACCCTTGGCCATCGTATTTCCCTG
>Ga0307374_10003491_pt1 | contig 26844 bp, 32 predicted proteins | sample OX3MG_FD_202532 | JGI IMG/M metagenome (GOLD analysis project Ga0307374, IMG submission 202532) | Soil microbial communities from Risofladan, Vaasa, Finland - OX-3 | ecosystem: Environmental > Terrestrial > Soil > Coastal area > Acid sulfate soil | place: Finland: Risofladan, Vaasa | collected...
TTAGTCTCCTTTATGTCGTCCATAGCTACGGGGAACGGTATCTTGTATCCAAGCTTGTTTCCGTCAGTGAGGAGCTGATACTTGCCCATGCCATAGGCGGTCCCGTCTATCGCGGCCTTCTTACCCCTTAGCAGGTTCTGGTGGAAGGTCAGCCTCTTGAGGGTCTCCCCTATGACCTCGCCCTTCTTGAGCAGTAGCTTGAGATTGGCGAGCGTGTTCTGTTCGTAGTCCTCGAACGCAGTTGCCAGCCCCAGCACCGTCACGCCCTTGTCCTTGAACTTGTTGTGTATGCCTATCGCCTGGGGGAGGCCGTAGAGGAAGCAGCCAGGGCAGTTGACCTGGATCACCTCGACCACGAGGACGTTGCCCCTGAGCTTGGCTATGCTCGTCTCAGGCCCCTGGGGCCACTCCGATATGTGCAACTTAGGGGCGCGTTCGCCTATAGTGGCGTTTCTTATTGTCATATTTTCTCACTCTCCATGAATGCCTTTACCTTCTCCATTACCGTCTTGTCCTTTATCTCGGCCAGTGTGAACTCCATGGCCTGTTGGACAACCTTCCTGCTTGTGGGCTCCAGGCTGGATGCGAGCGCGTTCATCCCTTTCATCAGCTTTGAATATGCAACTATCTGCCCCTTGGCCGGCATATCCTCGAACATGAGCCTGGCCATCCCCGCGGCGCTCTTGGCTATGGTCGAGTCCCCTTCCTCCTGTCCGGCAATGGCATTAGATGCCTTGCCCTTGAGCTCGGCATCGTTGGTCCCGTCAGTCTTCAGCATGTCGAGCACCTTCCTGGCGGTGCCGCCCAGCTCCCTGCTGTAGATGAGGTGCCTATTGAGCTGGTCTATGACTATCGCGACCTTCTGGTCCCCCATTATCCTCTTGGTGTTCTGGGCTTCTGACATCCTCTTACCTTTTGACGCTTGCAATCAGGCAGTCTCTGCCTTCCTTATCGTGATAGGGGTCTTCCGCATCGGCACCAGCGAGGTCGCAATCGGTGACTGGACATGCGCAGGAACAATGGCCGTGGAGTTAGATACCGACTCCGTCATCTTGAACCTGAGCTCTGTCATCATCCTCGTGTACTGGGCCTCGAGCATCCTATACTCTGACTCTGTCTTGCTCTCCCTCTGCAGGTGTGCCCTTGATATGTCCCCGCACTCCTTGGCCTTCGCCCTTGCCCTAGCCAGGGAGTCGAGCGCCTCGTGGGGCTGGCCGCCCTTTATGAACCTCTCTGCAGCTACGGCGGCATTCTTCATGCATGTCTCAGGCGCGCTCAACGTCTCTCGAAAGTAATCCTTCTTCTCCATCTCAGTAATGACCTTGCCCATAGGATCACTTGTGGCCCAGCTCCTTCCTTATGTAGCTTGAGATGCTCTTCCTCCAGCTATGAACCGTCTTGGCCGTGTGCTTGGTCTTGTCCATGTCCGCCCTGAAGTCATGGAGCTGCGCGATGTTGTGCATTATATCCTGGTAGCCGTCCTCTTGTATGGCTGTCCTGATCTGGTGCGCCTCGTCCAGCAGGTTGTCCTCTCCCGCAGGTATTCCTTCCACAACAAACTTCTTGGTTACCATGTTCTCCCTTGTTCTCAGTATTTTTGCTGTTTTTCCTAATATTTATATCTTGGCTAGCAGTGCCGTAATCATCGCCTGCCCACAATCCCATTCAGTCGCTCCATCAGGGCCTGTCCGGAGGGGAGCGAGTCATACGATAGTATGGGCACGCCCTTGTGCTGCACCTTAGCCCCAATAACGCAGTCAAGCACCAGTGCCGTAGTGGTCCTGACCTCCTGCTCATCGGCCCATGAGAGTGTCACGGCATTGGGGTTATCCTTCAGCCCCCTGGGTGTCACGTAAGTGTCTATATGGTAGTACTCCACCTTCCGCTCATCTAGGGTAAGGACTATTCCGAACTGCTTTACGCTTGGCCTCATCTCCCCGTAGGCAGCAAAGGATTCGGCAACCGACCTTTCCGCAGTCAGCGAAAGTATTCGGGGGATGAGGGACGCGTTCTGGGTGCCGAACGAGCCGTCCATATCCCTCTTGCCCCTGTTCACCGCATCAACGAAAGCGGCCAGCTCCTCCTTGGTTACAAACCATCTTCCGGTATAGAGAAGCTTTGTGCGTGATATCTTGGCATCGAGCAGGGCATTGCGGTAACCGCTTATGTTTGTTGCCCTCTGCTGCTCGGTAAGGTCGCGGAGCAAGAAGGACATGTCGAACAGCATATCCTTCAGCCGCCTGGTTCCGCTGATGAAAGCCTCGGTATCGAGCGCCGAGGGCTTTGGCTGGTCTGTCCTGAGGCGAATCTCTTCCGGCTTGTCTATCGCGTGGTTCTTCAGCATGATGCATCACTTTGTGGCGGTCAGAGCAGCTTCTTCTTCAGCTCGGCTGCAGATGGGAAAGTCCTGAATGTGAGTATAAGTTTACCCTCGTCGTATATCTCCACCTTTGCTATCGCGTCCTTGTCCATGCCCTTGACCCTGACCTCCTGCTCGTCAACGAACTTGAATGACTCCGCGTCGGGATGCTCGAAAAGGGCGTGTATCATGTTGTCCACCCTCCTTATGTGCTCGTAGCTGACCTTCTTCGCGTTGAAAGTGAAGATTACGCCTACGTTCAGGCTCTCGTCGGGTCCGTTATGGATCTTTGCGAACTGCTCCGACACCGCCCTGTCCGCGCTGAGCGAGACCTGCCTCGGGACCAGCGACTCGCCGGTGGGATACATTCGCTTGCTGAAAGTCCTCTTGCCGTTCTCGCGCTCGTCCGCGTATGCGACCAGGTGGCCCCTGGAGTGGAACCACATGCCGTGGTAGAGCCTGCCGCTGCCTTCTATCTTGGCGTCAAGAAGTTGCTTTGAGTACTCGTTAAGCCCTTCTATCCTGTCCTTCCTGCTTACTCCCTCCTTCTTCAGTTTATCATGATAAGATTCGATAAGTTCGCTAATCTTCTTCCTTTCCTTAAGGAAGCTATCGGTATCTTTCTGGCTGACACTGTGCGCAAGTACAGCGTTTGTAGTGCTCTTGGTTGCCATATGATCACGATTCATTCCTTCTCTATGCTGCCCTTGACCTTCTCCCTTCCCTTTGCTATTGCTGACACGTACTTGTTATCGCCTTTTGAGATGAAGGGGTCAATGAATGTGCGAAGTATTCCGTGCTCGAGCTTGCCCCACAGCGTGTCAGGTATGGAGTGATAACTTATCTTGATGCCCTCCCTCTCCTCCCTGAGGTAGGTGCTGGCCAGCCTCTTGGCGTGACCCTCGTGGGATACCACCAGTACCTTGGCGGTGGTCGCCTTCTCGCCCTCCTTGAGATCGTAAGTTATCTTTTGGGTGTAAGTGTGAAGTATGTTGTCCAAAATCCTGACGTTCTCTACAGTGGACATTGTGGGCGGAGTGGCCATGATGACGTCCTGTATGTCAAAGAACTTTGACAGAAGCACACCGTGGATTGCGTCCTGTTCTCTTGGCGGCCCTAGCGCAACATACGATACGCCCTTGAAGCCTATTGCCTCTGCTGCCCTCTGCATGGACTTGGTCAGGTTGGTGTCGCCGAACACGACAACTACGTTGTAGACAACGCTTTTGTCCCCCTGCGTCATTGATTTTGTGACCATTTATCCTTCCCTGAATACAAGTATAAACGCCGGTTTCAATATAAATACCTTGGCGGTGATATGCAGAAAGCCTTTTAAACCTACCTATGGGTTTGCTCTCGATAATCAGTTTATGGCCTTCTCCAGTTCTGCCAGCAACTTCGACATCTGCTCTGTGGCCGCGGAGTCCTTGCCCCTTTGGTAGCCGTCTATCCTGGCCTCAAGCCTCTTGTTCCTGCTGTCGTAGGTAAGGTACTGCACCGCCGCGCTGCCGAGCTGTGGAAGCCTTATCTCCACATACGTTTGTGTCTGGTCGTAGAGCTTGCGGCCGCTGCCGTACTTTTTCTCTATCCTCTTCCTTATTTCGTCTCCTGCCTCGATCTTGAAGGATAGCCTTGAGTAGCCATCTGCGTTATAGACGTGGTTGAGTATGCAGGGCACACCCCTGTCCACCCATGCTATGCTCTTTGCCACCGATGTGGACAGCTCGTCTCTCAGCATCTGGTTTACAGAGTTGAGCAGGGATCCTCGGTCCAGGAACTCGCCGGGCTGCATCTGATGGTCGTACTGCTCTGCCTTGAACCCGGTGGATTCCAATGTCTTCTTGAACGTGCCTACAAGCTCGAGCCTTGATGACTTCTTCGTGATTTCCATCTCTACACCCAATACCTACTGAGCAGTAGGAGATATTTATACCTGCTGTGTAGGGACTACCAGCTGAGGTCGTTTATCCTCCCGCGCAGCTTGCTTATGTATCTCTGGATGTTCTCCGCGTAGGTGGCATCCCCAGACCTCCTGAGCTCGAGTGTCGCATGGCCGACCGCCTTTCTGCAGAACGAGAGCTGTGTCTTTCGGTCCGCCTTCGCGTCCGCCCTGTTTATCCTCCTTGATGCGTAATCGCCTATTCGCTCAAACTCGTGCAACGAGTTCCTGAAGCTGTAGTCCGCGAGGCTGATGGTGCTGGTTACGGCTATTGCCTTGCTACTGTTGCTCACCACCAGATACCTGTTGAACTGCACTAGCGCAAGGGGGTTGACGTAGGAGATCATCCTGTCCTTGTCAAGCTCCCCGTTTTCCGCAACGGTCCAAAACCTGCCTGCATGGTTTATTCCGGTTACCTTGAAGCTGTATTCCCTGGGTATGTCTATGAAACCGCTGTAGAACTCGTAGTTGAACTTCTTGTCCTTGCCAAGCATTCTTGTTTTAAGCATGAATACGCCCGATTTTTAGCTTAACATTTGATGCGTTATGAATTTATTCGTTTTGTCCGTGACATGGAGCTAGCACCTTGAACTCTGGACCACTCGCATCAGGCAGACCAGCGATGCTACGTTCTCGTTCTCCGCCGCCTCGAGCTCGGATCTCGCGAGCTTCAGCACCATGGGGTCCAGAAGCTTTAGTGTCACCTTCATCTTGCGGTCTATCTCCACTATGATGTTGCTTGTGTGTATGTCGTTGTGTGTTAGTCCCTTCGAATGGTACTTTCTCACCACAGCCTCAAGCTGCTCTATCGCCTGCGGTATCGCAACGCTTAGGAGCTTCGAGTCTTCGGACTTGAGCAGCCCGTCAAGCTTCATGCCCTTTGCCTCCTCCATCCCGTAGGCTATCATACTGCGTTTTGGGGTGATGGGGTCTCTTACAGAAAAGAGCGGCTTCACCGTGTGTTCCGGATCTGCCTCGTGCATCTTGACGAGAGCCCTTACCTCGGCTATGTCGTCAGTTATCTTTATCCTTATGCCGTTGCTTAGAAGTACAAAGTCGAAGCCCGGAGTCCCAAGCACGGCAAGCGCCTCATTCCTGACGTATCTTGCCGCCCCCTTGGCGGTGGGGTCGCCGATGAGCCCCTTGTCAATCAGAAATTGCAGGTGGTCGGTGATCTTGCCGGATCTGTTTGCCCCGCCGTTGCCTCCGTGTGTATCTCTATTCGTTTCGCGTATCTGCATGGAATCACAGCTTGTCGGGGCGTATGGCCATTATCATCTTGTCGCAGTCCTTGAACGTGGTGTTAAGCCATGCCGAGCCGAGCGGCCATGTCGGCCCCTTGGCGGAGAGGTCCAGCGGGTCGAACAGCTTCACTATCAGCTCGTTCTTCTCCCCGATGTCTATCCCGCCGTTGCACGACGCGAGGTCGCCGTGGCCGTAGCCGGCCCTGGTGTAGTTGGTGACAGCCTCGCGTATCTGTGCCTCTATCTCAGGCATCCACTTTTCCACTATCCTCGGGTCCATCACCCTGCCGAACTGGTGAAGCGTCATCTTGAGCCTCTCCATCCCGTAGCCGATCATCTTCCCGTTTTCGCCAAGCACGGCGAACAGTGGCTTCACCGTGTGGACAGGGTCTATCTCGTACAGCCTTGTGAGAAGGTTCAGCTCGCTGACCGAGCCGGTCATCTTTATGCATACGTCCCTGTCCACTGCCATTACGTTATTGCCCAAGCGGACAAGGGTTGGTCCGGCCTTGGGGTTCCTGAGCATCCTCTGCGCGAACTCGCTTGCCTCGTCAAGTTTTTGCGTCGTTACCATGATTGATCATTCCTGGCTTAATTGAACTCGGGAGCCTCGTACCTCGCTATCAGCCCCTCTCCGGCTCTGTTGAGCACCGGTATGGCCTTGTGGAGTATCCCCTGTTCCAGGGCGGCATACCTGTCCCTCAGTGAAGGGAACACAAGGGCGGCTATCTCGACCATTCGCCTTGCGGCGGTGTCATTCAGCAAAGGATAGAGTGAGATTTGCAGGTACGCATTGTCCTTTACCGTAAGCAGCCAGCCTATCCTCTCCCCGCCGAACTTGGTGCTGGAAAACCTGCGCGCGTCGCGGTCCTCAAATCTCAGAGCCTCAGTTCCGCCGAATGCGTGGCTCAACTGCCTGTGCGCCTCGTCAAGCACCTCCACCATGCTGTCCGGCTGGATGTCAAGCCTTACCCTGAAAGAGTAGTTAGATATCAGTCTTGGCCCTCCCCTTAGCTCCTTGGCCGTGGCCTTAACCATTATCATCTCGACTCTCGGCACCAATTCCATTATCATATCCTCGGTGAGCGGGGAGGGTACGTTCTTCCTCAGGAACTCGGAACATGTGTGGTCCAGCTCCTCCTGTACCATCATGTCCTCCATCTCCGAGCGGTACTTGGCGATGCTGCCCCTCAGCTTGTTGGCAAGGCTCTTGAACTTGTACGATTCCGCAGATCTTATCTGCTCCTGAAGGTCTTTTATCGAGAGATGATACTGTCCTAGGTTGACCTCGTGCTGCGAGCTGCGCAGCTGATCAAGCTGCAGCCTGGTCATGGTGACAGGCTGCGCCCTCTTGTCATTCGGAATCGGCATGGCCATATGAACCCTTTTTAGCTCAAAACCCTGCTAATCCCTCTGTCGATTTTAATATATAAAGGTTTTCAGCAGGGCATAAATGCGGCTTCAGGCAAGGGAGTAGCCGTTTGCCCTTAGTATCTGGCGGAAGCTCAGCGCCACCTCCTTTGCTTCCGCATTGGCCGCGAGCCTGTAGTGCGCCATGTTCTTCATCTCCTCAAGCTCGTTTTGGAAGTCCTCCCTGAGCATGGCCATGAACTCGCCATGTGGAGCCTGCTCCGCTCCCTGGCGTTGTACCTCTGCAGCAGCATCTCGGGCGGAGCCTCGAGATAGACCAGCATGTCGCGCCTGCCGAACTTTATGTTGTTAGTGATGTACCTTACGCTCCTCATGGACCTTATGCCCACCACGATTATTTCCTGCGCCTCGTCAAGCACCCCTGCCCTGGCCATCCTGCTTATGCCCCTTACCACAGTCTGTCCCACCATGTTCGGGTTCTCGCAATCGAGCTGCTTCAGCCTCGCCGTGGATACGAGCCTCTCCTCGCCCACTCCCACAAAGTGCTGCTCCCTCAGGAGGGGGCCGGAGTCGACGCTGACGAATCCGTTGCTCTCCAACACATGCGATTTGGAGAGGGTTGTCTTTCCGGAGCCGTGTTGGCCCGAGACGAATATCATTGTATGCTATCCGCCCCCGTAGTATTTAGTCTTTGCCCTGCCGCAATGCTGACGCTGGATGATGGAGAAAGAAAAAAGAAAAAGAAGGGGCGAAAGCCGCCCCGAATCAACCAATTAGCACGGGTTGTGCGACGTCATGCAGCTTACAGTTATGCTGAGCATGTCGCCGTTCAAGAACGTTGCGTTGGCAGTCTGGTTGAGGTTTACGATCCTCACAGCCGAGACGCCGTACTGGTCGTTGTGCAGGTCACCGAGTGCCTGTACCGGGAACGTTCCGGCAGCAGGGCCGTTGCTCGTGAGCGTAGGCACAGATAGCCATGACTCAGTGCCCGCCGCAAGCTGGCTCGCGTTCAGGAACTGAAGCTGCACCTCTCCGGGGGCAACTCCGCTCACCGCAATCCTTGCGTTGAACTCCAAGTTCGCTGCCCCTCCGAGGCCCGCTAGGTCATACACTACCCTTGACGAGTTTGCCGGCAGTACGAACCCCTGTAGGTTCACTATGCTGACGCCCGTCTGGTGGCTCGTGTCCTGTGAGCTGAGCAGCCATGACTGCATCGCGCTCAACTGGCTCTGCACTGCAGAGACGTTTGCCGCTATTCCGGCGCTGTTCATCTGGGCGGCTACCGGAGTCTGCGTGCCTTTCAGCGCGCTTATCTGGCTGGAAAGTATGGCTACTGATGCTAAGACCAGTATTATCACTACTATTCCAATGCCCATCTGTATATTGTCTGAGGCCATTGCAATTACCTGTTTTACAATAGAATCGGCATCCTTAAAAACCCACCTGCGGACTTCGACCATCGTTCCCGCGCCAGAGGGGCTGGGGCAAATTTAAATACCTTGCTTCCTTATGGATACTGTTCTTCCTGGAATCGATTGTGATGCTATATGGCTGGAATTATGGGTGGCGAGAAATCTCAGTCCACCTTCATAATGATAGGATGGCTTGTCGTCATCACGGTTGTTGTGGTCGTGGTCCTGCTTCAGATATTCGGAAACCCGGCCAAGGTGATCGGCCCGACCTGCGTCACCCAGCCCGGATTCGTATGCTCAGGCCCCTCAATGAACACCACGGGTGTGGTGAAGGTGAGTTTCGGCCAGATAGTCTACAGCCAGATAGTGATAACAGGCACGGGATGCAGCAAGAACCTGACCGGGTTCACCAACACCAGCCCGACTTACATAGTGGTCGACTCGGGGCAGACCCTGCCGCTCACCTTCCAGTGCGACCAGATGGCTGCCAAGGCCGGCAACGTCTTCTCCGGATACCTCTGGATAACCTATGACGCGGGCACGAGCTCCGGTCTTCTCATGCAGTTCGGCAAGGTGATAACGAGCGTGAGCGCCACACCGGCGGGATTCATAGCGTACTCACCGGATACGGCAAACCACGTGCAAAAGTTTAAATACAACGGTTTCGAGTTGTGGTCCATATGAACAAAGCTGCGCTCATCGGAATAGTGATTGTGATAGTGGTAGTTGCGGCTGCCGCGGCCTTCGTATTTCTCGGCAACCCGGCCTCGACTACCGGAGGCGGAACATCGACCGCCACCACCAGCGCGCCCCAGGCCAACCTGACGGTATCCAACTACGCGTACTGCGTGGGCACTGCCGCAACGCCGCAGCAGGACCAGAGCTACTTCGCGCCAATATACACCAACGGCCAGCTGGGCCAGTGGCAGCAGACAACGCCCTACCCAATAGCGCACACGCTCGCGGGGTGCAACATCTACAACAACTCGATATACTGCGTCGGCACATTCAACTCCAACCAGAGCGACTTCGCCAACTCCTACTATGCGCCGATATCCCCGCAGGGAATAGGCTCATGGAGCCAGAGCAAGGGCTACCCTATACCGCTCTATGACGCAGGATGCTCGACATCGAACGGATACCTCTACTGCGTTGGCTCGCAGTACGGCTCCATGTCAGATGTATACTACACAAAGCTTTCTGATGCCGGAACGATGAACTGGACCACGGCAACTAGCTATCCGGAGATGGGGCACGGGGCGAGCTGCCTTGTCTACAACAACATACTATACTGCATAGGGGTGGGCAACTACCCGTTCTACCACTCGTACTACGCCAACCTCAACCAGACCAACGGGTCCGTGGGCACATGGATCAGGACTAGCAACTACCCGGTGGCGAAGATAAGCGCGGGCTGCAATGTGGCCGGCGGCTACATATACTGCGTGGGCACTGCGGGAACCCAGGCCCAGAACGAGACCTATTACGCCCAGCTGACATCCACCGGAGTGAGCAGCTGGACCCAGACTACGAGCTATCCAGTCCCGATATCGAACTCAGGGTGCTTCATAAACGGCAACTACATATACTGCGTGGGCTCTAGCCAGTCGGGATCCCAGAACGCCGCATATTACGCTCCGGTCTCGGCTGGCGGCATAGGCACCTGGATAAAGACGACCAGCTACCCTGTTGCTATGACAAACTCATACTGCGTGCTCCCGGGATACAGCGGCGGGTACTACAGCGGAGGAGCCCCGTCTTCTTGAAGTGAAGGATAAGAAGCGTTTAGTTAATCGTTAATTAGTTAACCTCGTTGTTCGCGTGCTTCTTTGCATCTATTTCTCGCGCACCGTTCTCCAATTGAAGATGGTACTTCCTGTACATCAAGTCAAGAGCGGCCTTGACCTCGCTGCTTTTCTCATTTGCGCTGAGGGCGTCCATCGTGCCCTTTGCTATGTCCCATTCCGCCTTTAGCATGGAATACTGCTCCCTGTAGCCCCTCTGCCTGGGGTTCTCGCCGAGCTCAGCCTGCTCTTTTATGAGCGACTTGAATGCGCTCTTGAATATGTAGAGATACGTGTCCTTCCTCAGCTTCTCGTCTGCGAAGTCGAATGTGAGCTCGATGACCAGCTTCCCAGTATTGATCGCGCTTGTCCTCGCGTCTTGCTTCTTCTCTATGAAGCCGTTGAAGAAGTGCGTAACTGTCTCGATGCTGTCCTTGGGAAACCCTGCCATCTTCAGGTAGGTTGCGTCCATCTGATTGGATGGCATGATTGCGTTCATCAGATCCGGAAGCTCTATTGTCCTTGACCTTACGAGGTTAGGAAGCGCCTGGATTATCTTGGTCGTGTTTATTATCTCGTGTATTATTGAGGGGCAACGCTTTGACTCCTCAAGCTCGTTGAGGTTTTTCATGGATGCGTATAGGAAACTGGCCCCGGCGTAAAGCTCCCTTCTCTGCTCCGTGACGCTGCCGAACGTTTCTACTGGTTCCGGGGAGGACTCTTCCTGCACGGGCTTTTTGGCAATTTCGACCTTTGGCTTCCTAAAGGAGAACACAGGTTGCACCGAATTAAGGGTATTCGCCCGGATATAATATTTATACCTTTCGAGTGCTGGAACCAGGTCTGTATGCAGCCAGAAACCCATATATATTCAGAAAGCTTTAACGTTTACAATTGAGTGAAGCGATGATTGGGATAAAGGGGACAGTCCTCGTAACGGGCGCCACCGGGTTCATAGGTAGCGCGCTGTCCAAGAGGCTGGTGGAGATGGGCTGCACCGTGATCGGATACGACAACCTCTCCGCAGGGAAGAACAAGGCTATCGACAGCCTTGAGGGCAACCCCAAGTTCAAGCTCATAAAGGGGGACATACTTGACGGCGATGCGCTCAAGTCGGCGATAAAGGAGAACGGCGTTACCACAGTATTCCACCTCGCGGCGAACCCGGACGTGAGGATAGGTGTGAAGAACACCAGGATCGACCTTGATGCGGGGATAATAGGCACCCATAACGTGCTCGAGGCGATGAGGGAGGGCGGGGCCAAGAACATAATATTCACCTCTTCAAGCACAGTATATGGCAACGCTCCCGTCCAGCCGACTCCTGAGAGCTATGGTCCGCTCAAGCCTGTCTCGCTCTACGGCGCGGCGAAGCTGGCCGCCGAGGCCGAGATATCGGCGCACTCGCACCTCTTCGGATACAATTACATGATATTCAGGCTGGCCAACGTGATAGGCCCGACATCGGGGCACGGCATAATATTCGACCTCGCCGAGAAGCTGAAGAAGGACCCGACCAGGCTGGAGGTTCTGGGCGACGGCAAGCAGAGGAAGTCCTACATAGAGCTGGACGACTGCATCGACGCCATCCTGCACGTCTGCGCCAACGCGGAGCACAACGACATCTACAACATAGGCATAGAGGACCAGATAACAGCTGGCGAGATCGCGCAGGCGGTAAGGGACAGGTTCGCGCCCCACGCGGAGATAGTTTACACCGGGGGCCAGGTGGGCTGGCCAGGCGACATACCGGTCTTTTTGCTGAGCGTAGATAAGCTTAAAAAGACTGGATACTCATTCAAATGCAGGAGCTCTAGGGATGCGGTGCTCAGCACCATAAGCAGGCTCTAGCTGATCTTATTACTGATGGCGAAGGCATGGATTCAAATTCTAGCGTTGACGTTGCCCTGAAGAACGACTCTATAGAGGCCCACAAGAAAAGGAAGGGCAAGGTGGAGACGATAGGCAAGGTGGCGGTAGAGGACTCGAGGGACCTCTCGATGTACTACACGCCCGGCGTTGCTTACGTCTGCCTCGAGATAAACAGGGACAAGGAGCTCTCCTACGAGTACACCAACCGCGCCAACTCGATAGCTATAGTCACGGACGGCACACGCATACTCGGCCTGGGCAACATAGGGCCGGAGGCGGGGATGCCGGTGATGGAGGGGAAGGCGCTGCTCCTGAAGAAGTTCGGAGGGGTCGACGCCACGCCAATCGCGGTCGCATCCACTGACGAGCAGGAGATAATAAAGTTCATAAGGATGATAGCGCCCACTTACGGAGCGATCAACCTTGAGGACCTTGAGACGCCGAAGGCGATAAACGTGCTTAAGGCGCTTGAGGCGGATCTGCCGATACCTATTTTCCACGATGACAGCTACGGCACCGGCATAGTCGCGTATGCGGGTGTGAAGAACGCCCTGAAGCTTGTGGGGAAGAAGCTGGGGCACGTCAAGATAGTGATTAACGGAGCGGGCTCTGCGGGATACGGGATATCCAAGCTGCTCTACTTCGCAGGCGCCAGGCACATAATAACATGCGACCGCGAGGGCGCCATATACAAGGGAAGGGGCAGCCACATGAACACGGTGAAGGAGGAGATAGCCGATTACACCAACAAGGACATGCTGAAAGGCAGCCTTGCCGAGCTCGCGAAGGGCGCTGACGTGCTCATCGGGGTCTCAAGCAAGGGCGAGTTCACCTCCGAGATAATAAAGTCGATGGCTGAGAAGCCCATAGTGTTCGCGCTCGCCAACCCCGATCCTGAAATAAATTACGATGATGCGCGCTCAGCTGGGGCGGAGATAGTGGCAACAGGAGTGAGCGGAGTTCCCAACCAGGTGAACAACATGGTAGCCTTCCCCGGAGTGTTTAGGGGTCTGCTCGACACAAGATCCAGCAGGATGAGCATGGAGATGATGGTTGTCGCTGGCGACGCAATAGCGAAGACGGTAAAGAAATCGCAGCTGTCTCGGGACTACATAGTTCCGGACTTCAACGACAAAAAGATGGCGATAAAGGCCACCGCGAACGTGGCGGAGGCGGTTGCAGATGCGGCTGTCAAGACCGGCGTGGCGAGAGTGCAGATCGACCCCGCGGAGGTGAAGGCCAACTTCCTGGCCATGGTCAAGAGGTACAACAAGATAGAGAAGTACGTGAGCAGACTGGACTGATTACAGCTTTCCTATCCTAGCTATGTAAATCTTAAGCATGGCCGCAAGGCTGAACTCTCTGCTTATCCTTGCTGACTCCCTCTGCGCGGCCTTCCTCTTCGCTGCGCCCTTGAGATACGCCAATATCGTGTCCCTTATCCCCACTGTGCTGTATGGGTCGAATGTGTCCAGCCTTATCTTCTTCCTCTTGAAATCATCGAAGTAGATGTTGCTCGATATCGCGATGGGAAGCCCGTGGTTGGCGGCCTCCAACAGCGTCAGGGGGAGCCCTTCCCAGATCGATGGCAGGACGAACAGGTCCGCTATCTCGTACATAGCGTTTATCTCCGTCTCGCTCAGCGAGCCGGAGAATATGACTCTGTCATCGCCCTTTGCGAGCTCCATGAAGCTGTGCAGGTCCGGTCCGGTGCCCACAAGCACCAACTTTACCCCGTTCTCCTTCACCTTTCTGAACGCTCTTATCAAGGTGCTTATGTTCTTCTGCCTGTCGAACATCCTGCCTATGTTCATTACCACGAAGTCCCTCTCCCCGATGCCGTACCTCTCCCTTACCCTGCCCTTTAGTGTCTTGTCAACCTTTGCGGGCAATTCTATACCGTTGGGTATGTAGGCGACCTTGCTGGTGTAGCGCCTCATCTGCTCGAGCTGCTCCATGTTGAGCGCGACGCAGAGGTCGTAAGACGCGAAGAACTGCCTCTTCAGCCCATCAAGCGTCAAGCCATTTATGCCGGTGCCCAGGCTCAGGGGTATGTTCTGGCTGTGGAACACTGATCCCTCCTTAAGTGTGGAGATGCTGCCGTGGTCTATGTATATCCTCCTTGCACTGGGCATGAGCTCCTTTATCATCATCGAGAGTCTGTAGTCCTGGACGGAGTTGTCGATTATCACTTCCGGCCTTATCCTCTCCAGCCAACTGATTATCTGGGGCATGTGTGCCTTCAGGTGGCCCAGCCTCTTTATCATCAGGGTGTAGTAGGCCATCCTGACAAGGAAGTTGTCGTAGACCCTCGACCTCTTCCCGCCCTCCACGTGCGGGATTATGAACGTGTTTGCGTCTGCCCTTAGGAAGCCTGTCTCAGAGCCCAGGTAGTATGTCTTGAACCTCTTCGCCAGCCCCTTGTAGAGAAGCGCCGCTATCCTCTGCTCTCCGCCGAATCTCGTGAACCTTGATGGTGTATCGAGTATGAGAACTCTCTTCATCGAATCACTTTGACCTGAACGCCCTCCTTGTGTATCTCTCGGCCCTGTTGAGCTTCGCCTTATCTATGCTCGGTGAAACAGTCAGGTTTGACGGCACGCCGTAGCTCTCCGCGTATACCTCCTTTGAGTAGAGGCGGGATGTGTCGAATTCCCCAGACCTGATTCCATCGAGTACGAACTCCCTTACCGCGGTGAGCGATATGTAGCCCTTGCCCGCCTTCGCCTGCCCCTTCGGCAGCCTGACCAGGAACGGGACCGTGACTAACTCGTCGTAAAGGAAGGTTCCGTGGCCTACGAAACCGTGCTCTCCGAGCCCCTGGCCGTGGTCCGATGTTATTATTATGAGCGTGTTGTCCCCGTAGGTTTCCAAGATGTCGCGCACTATGCTGTGTGCGTAGCCGCTCGCCTTGGCTGCGCCGACGTTGTACAGCGACCTCCACCTCTCCAGCATCTGCGGGCTTACCTTGTGCTTCAGGAACGGGGTGGCCCAGTTGAAGTCCTCCTCCTTCCTGCCCACATACGGATCGTGGGCCTCCATAAGGTTGACGAAAAGCGCGAACGGCCTCTTGAGCTCCATGCCCTCAAGCTCTCTCACTATGTTCTTGCCCCCCTTCTCTATCGGCCAGCCGTCTATGAACTTTGCCTTGAGCTTCTTCATCGCCGCGATGGGGGTGAGCAGAGCACCGCTCGCCATCATGTTGAGCAGGAGTGCGGGATCCTCCTTTGCCACCATCGCCATGAGCTGCATCATCGTGTCAGTCGATGAGGACGTGTTCTCGGTGAGCCTGTTCCTGTACTTGGCCACCAGAGGTTTGAGCTCCTTTCCTATCTCGAACACGCTGCCGAAGACGTCGGTGAAATATGACTCCTCCTTGAACCACGAGAACTCGTTGAATCCGTATATCGGGTGGATGTACGGGTTGGCCGAGATGCCGTAGCTCTTATAGCCCATCTCGTTCAGGTCGGTTATGAGCGTTGGGCGCATCAGCTTTATCCGCCCTATGTCGAGCGACTTGACCTTCTTGGTCTCGTGCGCTCCGTGCTCCTTTGGATACATGCCTGTGAACAATGACGCATGCGATGGCAGGGTCCACGATGAGGATGATATGCAGGTATCGAGCGGGACGAATCCCATCTCCCTGAACTGCCCCTCCCCCTTGCGGCCCAGCCTTCTGAACGTATCCGCCCTCATAGTGTCAAGGACGATTATAACAACGTTCGGCTTCGGCGTCATCTTACTACCTTGCTTACTCGGTTCCGCTCACAGTGCCGGCGGCGAATATCCTCGGCGCGTTCTGCCTTGCTATAAGGATCTTGTCTCCCTTCTCCAGCTGGATGGGCTTCTCGAGGTCGACCTTGAGCACGCTTCCCTCTATCGACTCTACGGTCACCCTCACGTAGGAGAACCCGGACGTGAGCCAGTACTGCTTGCCCTTCTCCATCTTCTCCCCCGCGAACGCGCTCGCCTTGAAATCGAGGGTCACCTTCTTTGCCCTCTTTATCTGTGTCACCGAGAATATGTCGCCCTTGTCAGCCTCGTCGGACTCTATGCCCTTCAGCGCCAGCCCCACCCTTGTCCCGGGGTGCGCCTCGTGAACGTCGACGTCCTGGCTCTGTATCGACCTCACCGTTATCTTCTTCCCGGTGTCGTTGAGCAGGGTGTCATGAGTCTTGAGCGTGCCCTTTGTGACTATGCCCAGCGCCACCGTGCCTATCCCCTTAACGTTGAAGCACCTGTCGATGGCGACCTTGACCGGAGCTGCCAGGTCGACCTGCGGGACGTGGGATGTTATCAGCTCGATCAGCTCCTCCCTCTCCGCCATCACCGAGTTCGGCAGCGCTATGCCCTTCAGCATCTCGCTGACATCGCTGTCCTTCGTGAGTATGACACGCTTGTCCAGCAGCGTGCATGCGATGAGCACCTCGCCGAACAGCTTGTCGATGTTCCTCGTGCTCAGCAGTATCTGGTCCGCCAGGAGAAGGAGCTCGGGGAGCGCGTAAAACTTTTCTTCTATGGATGTGGGAGCCATGCCTATGATGAGCTTGTCGCCCACCTTTCGCTCGTACATCACCATCCCGTTCTCGGAGTTCTTCTTCCCCACGTACTCTGCCAGCTGTGTGTCAAGCGGTATTCCCAATAGTATGTTCATTCAATCGTCTCAGATAAGGTTCTTAGGGTCGAGCAGCCTGTCAAGCTTCTCCCTGCTCATTACTCTCTCTTCAAGGCATATCTGCCTTACGGTCTTGCCGGTGAGGTAGGACTTCCTCGCTATCTCCGCCGCCCTGGCGTAGCCAATGTAGGGTGATAGGGCTGTGGCGATTGACATGTCGTGCTCTATCCTGCCCTTCAGCACCTTCTCGTTTGCCTTTATGCCCCTTATGCAGCGTGTGGAAAGGGTGTCCATTGCGTTGGAAAGTATCTCTATCGAGTAAAGCAGCTTGTATACTATGAGCGGCGTGAAGACGTTGAGCTGAAGCTGGCCGTTCTGCGCGGCGTTTGAGACCGCGGCGTCGTTTCCCATCACCTCAAAGCAGACCATGTTGACCATCTCGGGTATGCTCGGATTTATCTTGCCAGGCATGATTGAGGAGCCGGGCTGTATCTCTGGGAGCGTTATGTCGCTGAACCCTGTCGATGGGCCAGATGTGAGCAGCCTGAGGTCGTTGGCTATCTTGTTGAGCGCGACTGCGACGTTCCTTATCGCCCCGCTCACGAAAGCCTCTGTCGTCTGGTCGGGTATCTCGTAGAAGAAGTTCTTCGCGTTGTCGAACTTGCAGCCCGTAATCCGGTTTATCTCCCTTATGCACATCTGCCTGTATCCCTTCGGCGCGTTTATGCCAGTGCCCAGGGCCGTGCCGCCGAGCGGAAGGTACTTCAGCTCCTTGTTTGCGAGCTCCATCCGCTCCATCTCCACGAACATAGCGGTGGCGAATGCTGAGAACTCCTGTCCCAGGCTCATCGGAACGGCGTCCTGAAGATGGGTCCTCCCCACCTTGAGCACCTTCGCGAACTCAGATGACTTCTTTGAGAGCGCCTGGTTAAGGCCCCGGATTGATGGAATGAGGCGCTCCTTGATCGAGATGTGTGTTGCAATGCGAATCGCGCTGTGGAACGCGTCGTTTGTCGATTGCGACATGTTGACGTGGTCGTTCGGGTGCACAATCTTGTAGTCTCCCCTCTTTCCGTGAAGGAGCTCGATCGCCCTGTTGGCTATGACCTCGTTGACGTTCATGTTTGTGCTGGTGCCCGCGCCCGCCTGGAACACGCCGACCACGAACTGGTCGTCAAGCTTTCCCGCCACGACCTCCTTCGCCGCCCTTACTATGGCGTCGCCCCTCTTCTTGTCGAGCTTGCCCAGCCTCACGTTCGTCATCGCGGCGGCGATCTTCACGTTGGCTAACGCGTAGATGAGCTCGTTAGGCATCCTTGTCGGGGATATCTGGAAGTTGTTGATCGACCGCTGCGTCTCGGAGCCGTAGTAGGCGCCGGAGTCAACCTTGACGTCGCCAAGCACGTCGTGCTCGGTTCTGCTGGCCATGGTATAGAATAGAAACAAGCATTTTTATTCGTGCTTATTGCGCTCCGCGCTATCGTTGCCATCTGGCCCAAAATGGGTCGTTACTCAAGGGTTATTTGCAGTTCATTCCAAAAGCTTGTGCGACGCCTTTGTCTTGAGCCCCTTTATCACCCGCTCGAGCTCTGGGCTGACCTTTGGTATCTGCCTGGTCGATAGCTCCACCTTCCCGCTCTCGCTCTTCGCTATTATGTTCACCCTCCACAGCCCGCTTGGCTTGGGATAGTCGCTCCTGTAGTGCGCACCCCTGCTCTCCCTTCGCATAAGCGCGCCTTGTATCACGGCATCGCACAACCCAAACATCTTCTCGGTCTCCAGCGCCACCTTGAGCTCGGTGTTGCCCTTTAGCCCGCCGCTTACCCTGACTCTGGCGAACTCCTTCTTTAGCTCCCTGATCCTTTTCAGCGCACGCGTCATCTGCGCCGCGTTCCTCACTATGCCGACATCGGCCCACATGGTCTCCTGCATCCTTGCCCTTATCGCATCAGCTGATGCGGACGTCTTGCCCCTGAATCCGTCAAGGTGGGAGATTGCCTCCTCGATCTCGATGGCGCTGAGCTTGTTCCTCTCCGCGCGTGAGGTGACCCTCTCTGCGGCCCTTATTCCGACTATCTTTCCGTAGACGATGGTCTCGAGCAGGCTGTTGCCGCCCAACCTGTTGGCGCCGTGAATCTGTCCCACGGACTCACCAACCGCAAAGAGCCCCTTTATCCTCGTCTCTCCGTTCAGCGTAACATCAACGCCGCCCATAGTGTAGTGCGCGGTCGGCGCGACTTCCATCTTCTGCCTTGAGATGTCTATCCCCACAAGCTCCTTGAACTGGTGGTACATCTTGGGCAGCCTGTCCATTATCTTCGATATCGGCATCTGCGTTATATCAAGGTAGACGCCGCCGTGGGCCGTTCCCCTGCCATCCTTTATCTCGCTGAATATCGCCCTAGCCACCTCGTCCCTGGGGCCGAGCTCCATCCTATCGGGGTCGTAGCGCTTCATAAAGCGTTCGCCCTTGCTGTTGAGCAGTATGCCGCCCTCGCCCCTTACCGCCTCGGTCACGAGCGTGCCCACCGCCTTCTTGGGAAACACCATCCCCGTCGGATGGAACTGCACCATTTCCATGTCCACCAATGCAACGCCAGCCTCAAGCGCGAGCGCAGCCCCGTCGCCGTGGTTCTCGTAGCTCCTCGAAGAGCTCCTTGAGTACAGCTTGGTGTAACCTCCGGCCGCGATGATGACCGCGCGTGCGCTGATGACAATCAGCTTTCCCTTGGCGAGGTCGATGCACAATGCGCCCCTTATCCCCTTCTTGGACTTGAGCAGCCTTACGACGAAGATATCGCCCATCAGCTTTATTTCGCGCTTCGCGACCTGGGCGATGAGGACGCGCATCATCTCCTTCCCGGTCTGGTCGCCGTAGAAGCATGTCCTCCTGTATGTGTGCGCACCGAAAAATCGCTGTGTGAGCTTTCCGTTCTTCTCCCTGTGGAACCTCGCGCCCCACCCCACCAGTTCCCTCACGGCCTCCGGTGCGCTCCTGCACAGCAACTCGACCGCCTTGTAGTCCGCAAGCTGCCAGCCCTCCATCAGAGTGTCGGCCGCATGAATCTTCCAGCTGTCCTTAGGGTCCATGGTGCCCAGCGCTGCGTTGATGCCGCCGGTGGCCAAGACGGTGTGTGCATCGCCCTTCTTGCACTTCCCGAGGACAAGTATCTCCCTTGCGCCGCCATCGTAGGCAGCTATTGCGGCCCTGAGCCCAGAGGCGCCGGACCCTATCACCAATATATCGGTGCTAATGGTGCGATATTTGGGCTCCATGCGACCATCAAATTATAGTGCTGTGGCACGGCTTAAATACCTTGCCAGAGCATCTTTTACCATGTTGACAATACAGGGAATCAACTATGTTGCAGTAGTTGTGGCAGCGGTAGTTGCCTTTGTAATAGGAATGGTCTGGTTCTCACCGAAGCTCTTCGGGAACGACTGGGCAAAGGACATGTCCAAGACATCGAAGCCCAAGCCCAAAGGCGGGATGATGATGGGGATGGTCGGCGCCATAATATCGGTGCTGCTAACCGCATTGGTCCTTGAGGTGCTGTTAGGCTCGCTGGGCATAACCTCGATGACGAGCGCGCTCGAGCTCGGCTTCATGGTATGGCTGGGATTCTTCTTCAGCATGCAGCTGGTAAGGGCAAGCTTCGGCGGCTCGAAGAAGATGTTCACAATCATGTCGGCGCACGACATAATAATCGTGCTGGTCATGAGCGCGATACTGGTGGCGATGGGCTAACTGCCCACCCCATTTCTTTTCCTTATCTTTTTCTTTTTTCTCTCTTGGCGATTAGACGTTAGTCTGGGCGTAGGCCTGGCCGTTGCTCCCAATGAAGATAGTGTATGTGGAGCCCAGGAAGCTGTTCCCGCCGGTCTGGTTGAGCCATATCAGTAGGGTGTACTCCCCAGGGCCGTACTGGCTGACCAGGTTCTGCATGTTGAATTGGATGTTGAAGCCACTGCCGCCGGTCTGGTACCTGTCGGCCACTATGGTGGTTATGTTGTCGTAGTAGTAGCTTGAGTCGCTCACCACGCCAGCTACCGTGTCCCCGTAGCCGTACTCCGATGTCGCGTTGAGCTGGGCCACGCTCATGTTGACAATCGGTTGGTCGTAGGCGACCTCGACCGATTGCACGGAGTACCCGTTCTGGAGCTGGCCCGGCAGCGTGACCTCTCCCGCAGAGTAGGCGGGGCCGTTGGACCAGCTTATGTAGTCGTCTACGAAGTCCTGCGTCAGGTAGACGCGGCCGGCGTCATAGCTGACTCCGATGCTCACCTGGTTGTGGTTCGGGTCTAGTATGTTCTCCCTGTGCCCGTTGTTGCAGCATGCCTGGTCGTTGTACATCATGTCGTACTCCATACCCGCAAGCGATGACGTGACGTTGATGTTTCCGTGGCAGAGCGGGCCTATGCAGATGGTGCTGTAGTTGGTTGCTATGTTCTCGCTGACAGCGCCGGTGCCGCCCAACGCCGTGTACCTCATGTACGGCTTCATACCATAGATGTCCCAGTGGCTGAAGTACTGGTTGTCGTACATGCTCTGGGAGTGCTGCTGCGCTGATGGCTCTGCCGATAGGGTCACGTTGGCAAGGCCGTACTGGCTCCTGTCCCTGTTTATCAGCGAGAGCATATAGTAGTCCAGCTGGGTGAGATTCGAGCCCTGCACCGTGCTGGTCGCATAGCTCTGGTTCAGGGTGGTGCTGTATACCGTAGTGCCGTTTCCATTAGTGTAGTTGTAGGGAGCGGTTGTGGTAATGTTGAATCCGCCGACTGGCAGCTTGAGGCTGCCGGGGAGCACGAATATCGCGAGCACCACTACCAGCACTATGAACAGGATTGTGCCTGCAAGCAACGCATATACGGATGCCATTATGGAATTGGGTAGATACGTATTAAATTTGTATCGCAGGCGCCGCCCGCGTCCCTCAATTTTTGGAGAAGTTATATATATCCAGCCAAAAAGAGTTTTAATCGGTTATGCAACCAGCAGTGAGGGCATGTTCAACTATGATTATATCCTGATAGTGGCCATATCAATCGCCCTCACGTTCGTCTCTTATCGCTCGATAAAGGGCACAAAGTTCAGGAGAGGCTCCACATCCATACGGATAGTGGTCTACTTTCTGATTCTGGCATACTCGGTGGCCAACGCAAGCTACCCCTACTACGCGATAGGCGGGATTGCACTGGCTGCGGTGGTCGGCGCTCTTGCGGGGATAAGATTCGGTAGGGTCAGGTTCTACCACAAGAAGGGGCAGACGCACTACCAAAGATCCGCGGTGGTGGTGGTCGTGTGGCTGATAGCGATACTGATAAGGGTGAGCCTTACCCTGCTGGGTCAGTCCGCCTTCCTGCCGAACCTCGTAGTGGACCTCACGCTCTCGTTCACGACAGGGCTGATAGCCGGGGAGGCGGTCCATATAGCAAGGGAGTACAGGAAACACCTGGGAAGGCGCCCGAGCACATCAGGATAAGAAAAGAAGGCGGCGCAGATGCTTTCCTAGCCTTCTTCCGGTTGGACTTTAGCGCATCGGCACTCTTGACGCAAGGTAAAGTCATATATATTTGAATAAACAGATATATAGTGGTGGAAATGTGTCTAAGATAATAAGCCCGGCCCAGCTGAGATTCAAGGATGACGGCAGATACATTACCGCGCTGACTGACAAGAAGCTTACTAAGGCGGACATCTCTATACTTGTCAAGGAGGCAAAGGGCAGGAACAGGATAGTCGACCTTAGCGGAAGGGACCTGAGGGGGCTGGACCTTAGCAGGCTGGCGCTCGGAAGGGCGAATATCTCCAATGCCGACCTGTCAGGAGCAAACCTGTCATACGCCTCGCTGTTCAATGCGAACCTTTCAAATGCGAATATGTCCAACGCAAACCTGTCGTATGCTGATTTCTCCTATGCAAATCTCTCGCATGCCAAGCTGATGGACTCGAACATGGCGAACGCGGTCATGCTCAAGACGATCCTTCCGTGACCCCGCCGCGGGAACGGAAGTGCCTTAAATCAGTTTGTCGGTATAGATTCTGCGGCTTTGTAGATTGCAACGTTAGTTTTGGCAGTTTGCCGCCGCCAAGGGGATTGAGCTTTTCCAGAATCCGAACATACCTCCCTCTCTCTTCAAAACACAAATGGGGAGTCCGAGATTTGAACTCGGATCATCAGCGCCCAAGGCTGATAGTCTGCCAGGTTAGCGTAACTCCCCATAGAGAAAAAGTTATGGATAATATTCGGAGACAAGGTTAATAAATGCTTTACACAGAATAGTATTGCTGCTTTTGTGGTCTCATGACTGTCGATTTGCCGTGGACGGAAAAGTATAGACCAAAGTCCCTAGCGGACACCATAGGCCAGAAGCTCATCGTGGAGAGGCTGAGGTCGTTTGTCGAGAGGGGCAACTTTCCCAACATGATATTCGCGGGCAGCCCGGGGATCGGGAAGACCACATGCGCCGTGGCGATGGCGATGGACCTCTACAAGGATAACATCAGCAGCGCGTTCAAGGAGCTCAACGCCTCGGACGAGAGGGGCATAGACGTGATAAGGGGCGCGGTCAAGGAGTTCGCCAAGACCATCTCGGTTGCAAAGGTTCCGATAAAGATAATATTTTTGGACGAGGCCGACTCGCTAACCTCCGACGCGCAGCACGCGCTCAGGAGGACTATGGAGAACTTCTCCCGTGAGACTCGCTTCATACTCAGCGCCAACTACGCGAGCAAGATAATAGAGCCGATACAGAGCAGGTGCGTCGTGTTCCGCTTCAAGCCGCTCAGCGTTGAGGACATGAAAGAGTACATAGCGAGGATACAGAAGGGCGAGGGGCTGGAGATTGACGAGAAGTCTGTCGAGGCCCTCATCTACGTGAGCGAGGGCGACCTTAGGAAGCTCACCAACGTTTTGCAGAGCGCGGCTATGCAGAGCAAGAAGATAACCGAGCCGAGCATATACGACGTCGCATCGAGGGCGAGGCCCACCGAGATAGTGTCGATGCTCAAGTGCGCCGTGAGCGGCGACTTCAACAAGGCGAGGGACGAGCTCGACAACCTCATGCTGATGCACGGGATGAGCGCGGAGGACATAGTGCTCCAGAGCTACAGGGAGGTGCAGAACATGAACATTGACGAGCGGATGAAGCTCTCCGTGATAAAGGAGCTCGGCGAGACCAACTTCAGGATAGTGGAGGGGGCGAACGAGCGAATACAGCTGGAGGCCATGCTCGCGGGGCTGGCGCTAATAAAGAAGACAGCCTGATCCTATGCTCTGGGCAATACTAGCCGTAATGTCCGCAATCGTCTATGCGGTATCCAACATCATAGACAGGTTCCAGGTCACTAAGCAGTTCAAGAGGCACTTCAACCTCATAGCCATCACGGTAGTGGTAAGCGGCGTTATCAGCCTTGCGCTTATCCCCTTTTCCAGCTACAGCGGCTTGGGTACCATGCAAATTGTGCTGGGATTCATTACGGGGGCGCTCGTGATACCGACGCTCCTGATGTATTACAAGGCCTTGAAGATTGAGGAGGTCTCAACAGTGGTGGGGATTTGGGCAGTTGAACCCATATTCGTGCTGGTCCTGGCCTTCGTCTTCCTTGGAGAGTCATTCGGCCCATTGAAGTACGCAGGCGTATTCCTGATAACCATAGGAGCCGTGCTTCTGCAGCTCAGGGTCACAAAGGCACGCTTTGGCATGGCATTCTGGCTGATGCTGGGTGCCGCAGTTTTTGAGGCTGTGGAGATCATACTGCTCAAGTACCTGCTTGGGTTCGCTGGATTTACTACGATATTTTCCCTGACTAGGTTCGGGATGTTTGCGATAGGACTGCCCATCCTCATACTGAGCATCGGTGACATAACAAAAGTGATAAAAAAGAAGGGGCTGCAGCCGCTGGGAATGGCGGTAGTGGGCGAGATACTTGGCATAAGCGCAGCGTTCCTGTTCGTCGTGGCGATATCAGTAGGTTACGCCACGCTGGTAACCGCACTGGCTTATACGCAGCCGCTTTTCGTTCTCGTGATGGCGGCGCTGGTAGGCTACTTCTTCCCGAAGATAATAGACGAGAGGGTAAGCAGGAAGCTGCTGGCTCAGAGACTCATAAGCATGGCGCTCATCATAATAGGCGGGATAATAGTCGCGCTCTAGGAGAAGGTGAAAACGAGGGTGCCGGCGTAGCTGCTTTCGGGAGCCTGCACGAAGAGCGTGGCTATGTAGCTGTTTGTCTGGTCCAAGGTGAACGGAAGCTTAGGGTCCGTGCTCACTATCTTGAACGGCGCGCTTATCTCCACCTTGCTCACCGTGTCGCCGAAGCTGAGCGCCTTGAACATCTGCACCTTCTCCTGGAATATCTGGCCCTTTGCCATGCTCATTATCCTCGACGAGGTCTCTATCTCCACATCCCTGCCCTTGACCTGCATTATTACCTTGGTTATCTCTATGTGTATCGCCTCCACCTGGTCGGAGGCGAGGTTTATCGCCAGCGGACCCTCGTAGTTGTAGTCGGGAGCCTGGAACACCATCTTGAGCGTTATCTTCTGATCCGGTTGCACGGTGATGGGGAGGGCGGGCTCAACTGAGACCAGCGCGAACGGGTTGCTCACCTCTATCGCCTTTATCACAGCGGGGAGCGCTTCCTGCGCCTTGAAGTTGGCGGCCTTGGTCAGCATGTCCTCGTGTGTCTTGTTCTGGAACGGGAGCGTGAACTCGAATGTCCTGCCCTTTACCGGCATCCCGTCAAGCTTGTGCGCGTATCCCTGCCACTTGACGCTTATGCCGTTGACCACCACCTTGGTCTTCTTGCCGAACAGGTTGAATTTCATCAGTATCCCTATACTCTCTCCGAGCAGGTTAAATAACTAGACAATCGCAAGGGCGAAGGCGCCTACTATCGCCACCGCCATGCCTATGGACTGTATCTTGTTCAGCCTCTCCTTGTAGAATACGTAGCCCAGGGCGGTTATCAGTATGGGAAGCGCCACGAGGAAGACGCTTGCCTGTGCTATCAAGCCAGTCAATATCATGAAGCCGAAGAGGCCGTTGCCAGCCCCATCGAGAAGGCCGGAGAGCGATGCGGGAAGTATGGCCTGTGTGCCGAGACCTGCGCTCTTGAACTTCTTGAACTTGCCGCGGAGCAGGATGTAAGTGACCATCAGCGCCGCAAATGTGGTTATCCTTGAGAATAGGAGCGGCATCGCAGCGTTGCCCGAGCCTATTATCGCCTCCGAAGCTAGGATCCAGTAGGCAGACCACAATATGTTGGCGAGTATGGCTGGCAGCAGCTTCCGGTTTATCTTTGTTCCCTTCAGAGTTATGACCATCAGCACCCCGAATACTATGACAGCGCCGGCTATCCCCTGGTACAGGGTAACCCCCTCATGCAGGAAGACGGTGCTAAACGCGAGTATCAGAAGCGGCTGTATCAATCCGGCGCCAGCGGCGTTCGCTATCTGCTCTGTCTCTATCGCCTTGTAGTAGAGCATCACACCCGTGAAGAAGAATAACCCTGAACCTATGGAGAGGAGGAGCTCGTAGCCGGTCAGCGAGACATGGCTAAATATCGAATAAAGAAGGATGGGTATGATACCCATGCCCGTTATGAATGTACCGGTTATCAGCGTGTTTGATCTCCTTGCCGCCTTCTTAGCCACTGTGACCTGCGCAGCCCATATGAGCGTTGGAATTGATGCGATTGGCGAACCTGAAAGCGACATGTATGCACCTTTCTGCTGTGTAACCAATGGGGCGGCTAAGGTATTAAGGTTTTGCTGCCAAGTATCCCTGTGATATTATGCTGGCAGAGGGAAACAAGGCGCCTGATTTCAGGTTGCCCGACTCGGATGGGAAGACGCGCAAGCTTGGGGACTACAAGGGAAAGAACGTAGTGCTGTATTTCTACCCGAAGGATGACACTCCGGGGTGCACCATTGAGGCAAAGGACTTCACCCGCGACCTGGAGGAGGTCCATAAGCTCAATGCAGAGGTGCTTGGTGTTAGCAGCGACAGCAAGGAGTCGCACTGCGACTTCAACGATAAGTACTCGCTCAAGGTCACCCTCCTCTCAGACCCGGAGAGCAAGACGATAAAGGAGTACGAAGCCTACGGCAACAAGGGAGTCTTCGGATGGGGCACGATAAGGAAGACTTACGTTATAGGAAAGGACGGCAAGATACTGAAGATCTACCCCAAGGTGCAGGCGATAGGCCACAGCACGGAGGTAATAGAATTCCTGAAGACGGT
>Ga0307374_10003492_pt1 | contig 26841 bp, 23 predicted proteins | sample OX3MG_FD_202532 | JGI IMG/M metagenome (GOLD analysis project Ga0307374, IMG submission 202532) | Soil microbial communities from Risofladan, Vaasa, Finland - OX-3 | ecosystem: Environmental > Terrestrial > Soil > Coastal area > Acid sulfate soil | place: Finland: Risofladan, Vaasa | collected...
GTTTCGCGGACTGCCAGGACCCGGAGGAACGTCGACTAACGATCATTCGGCTGCATGCCGAGGGCTGGACCGTCAAGCGCATGGCCACGTACCTGGGAACCTCGCGGCAGACGGTGCATCTGACCGTGCAGCGGTGGATCGCAGAGGGGACCAGGGGGTTAGCGGACAAATCCCATGCCCGCACGCAGCCGCGCAAAGCGACACTGCCCGTCACCGCCCAGGTACGCCACTTGCAACAGAACCCCAACGTGGGCGAGTTCCGCATACACGCGGCGCTCAAACAACTCGGCCTCGACGTGAGTCCCCGCACCTGCGGACGAATCATGGCGCACAATCGCCGCCTGTACGCCATTCCCTCGGCGACTCGCCCCCACACAGAGCGCCCGGCGAAGCCCATGCCCTTTGCCGCCCACCGCCCCCACGAGTTCTGGTCGGTCGACATCCGCTACGTCGAGCGCCACCAGGTCGCCACGCTTCCCGGTCCGATTTATGTGATCACGATCCTGGACAATTACTCACGCAGCATCGTGGCCAGCGCCCCCTCACCGACGCAGAATCTGGAGGCGTTCCTGCTGGTCTTGTTCACCGCCATTCATGTGCATGGCGCGCCGGACGCGCTGGTCAGCGACGGTGGCAGCGTCTTCTACGCCAACGCCGCCCTGGCGATTTATGAGCAACTGGGGATCCGCAAGGAGCGGATCGAACCCCGCCAGCCCTGGCAAAATTATGTCGAGACCCACTTCAACATCCTCCGGCGGATGGCCGATTATGCCTTTGCGCTGGCGACGAGCTGGGAAGAGGTCTGCGCGATCCATGCGCGGTTTGTCGCTGACTACAACTGGCAAGAGCACTACGCCCACCGTCACCGCGAGGATGGCCGGACCAGCCCACGCGAAGTCTTGGGGCCGATACATGGTCGGTTCGTGGATGTCCCCACGCTGAGCCAACTCTTCGAATTGCTGCACGGCACACGACGCATTGATCGCGTGGGCTACATCCGCTACCACCACTGGCGGCTCTATGGGGATGAGGGGTTGGTCGGCGAGCAGGCCGCCGTCTGGCTCAGGAAGGAAACACTCACGCTGACCTTCCAGGATAATCCGGTTGCCCAGTACACGGTGGCGCGCAGCGCCGATAATCGCGAGATCACCCAGCTGACCGAAGTTCACCCCTTCCCACCACATCCGTCTCCGCAGCCACGCTTGTTCGACGAGGCCACGATGAGCCAGATTACCTGGCATAAGGTGCTCCGCTTGCCATCCTATCGCCGCCATCGCCACTCCACTCAGTTCGGCTTCGCGGTAGGCTTGCTCGATCAGCCACTTTTGCCTCGGCGTCCGGATCGTGAACCGTCACAGGCCCCACTTTGCGTTTGCGCACAGCGCTGCCGGTCGGACACCACGTTCGTGTGCGCTGCCAGCTCCACCCCGCCTCGCTCAGTACCCCCCAAATCGTGTACGTACTCACCTGCGGCAACCCGTCGGGCGCCCGACGGAGTGCCCGCTGCAACGTCACGAGCGACCAGGTCGCCGTCCCGTCGGCCTCGCGATCCGGCATCCGGTAGGCTTCCGCCAGGATGCGTTCGCGCTCGGCGCTGGTGTAGTGAGCCGACTGGCCACCGCCATGCCCCGGCGTCAGCGCGGCGAGGCCCTCACGATTGAAGCGGGCCACCCACCGCCCCACCGCATCCCCTGAGCGACGCCCAGCCGCTTGGGCGGCGGCGGTGTAGCTTGCTCCGCCTGCCACCGCCAGCACGGCCTTCGCACGCGCCACGACCGCTGCCGCCGCCGTTCCCGAACGACTCACCTGGCGTAGCACGGTGCGCTCGTCGTCGCTCACGGCCCGTAGCGGGTCGTTCTGGCGCATACGTCACCTCCGGGAGCACTGCTCCTCCCAGGAAGTCTACCCCATCCGAGATGGCCTTGTCCAACCCAAGTGACCCACTAGGTACTAGCCAAACAAAAAATACTCAGGAACAGCGCAGAACCTGCTGTCGCCATCCGCCTCCACTGGGTTCACTGTCCGCCCCATGCGCTCGTTCCGCTCCCGAAAGCGGCTTTCACCCAGAGAACCAGCAGCGCCAGCAGATGCTCCCCACGTCGGCTGGGCGCGTGCGCTCGGCCACCGCTAGCGGAACGGTCTTATCCAAAGGCGAGACACACCGCGCCTACGGTAAAATCGAAGGTGGCGGGTCCGTAGGCAGGCAGGTTGTAGAGGGTAGCATCCCACCCGGGCGCGGTCCCATACTGGGAATACAGATTGCCCATGCCAGCAGCGCGAGCGCCGTCACTATTCCCGTAGTTGAAGCCTCCTCCGGCCAACCAGGACCCCGATGGACAGGCGACCGAGAGGGTCTCGGTCTCGCCCGCAGTGACCGGGGCAGGCGCCGCATACAGATAGGACGCCGACACGTTCACCTGCACACTTCCGGCGAGTGGATAGCGTGAGGCCATGACGTCGGAGAGACACTCCGCAGAGAAGGTGAATGGTTCTACGATGCTGTTGTGGTTTTCAACATCAAAGAATAAGAACGTGTCCCCGCCATCTCCATACTCTATAGGGGCATCTTGCTGCACTTCGAGCGAGCCATTGGAGGCGCTCAGATCGAATCCGCCGCCCACCAGCGTCTCGCCTGGATTGCAATAAGCGTCGCCCACGACTGCCGTGCCATTGGGCACCGCATACGTGCTGACCGGGCGCTGGATCAGCGTTGCGCTCGTGGCCCCTAAGAGACACTCGACGTAGGCGGTGACGAATACCACAATTGGATGGCCAATGGCGCGCACCCCGACTCTCCACGACGCCCCACTCACTTGCGCCGAATAGACACTCGCCTGGGTGTCCGGGACGATCCAGCCCCCGCCTAATGCATAATCGCCCTGGGGACAGGTGGCGGCGGCGTAGCCTCCGCCCCCGCGCAGGCGCCATTCCTGGGAGAACTGCTGAATGGTTGGCGAGATGAACAACCCTCGGAACAGAGGAGTGTTCGATGTCCTGGATGTCCTGGATGTCGCGAGGGCGTTGGTTGCCTGCCTCGCGCTCTCGGCACTACTGGGGCGAGCGGCCTGTGTGGCGCCGCAACTGCACAGCGCCAGTACCAGCGCCAGCAGCACGGCGACGAGCGCTGGCGCTACGAGGGCGCTTCGGAGCGACGAGAGGCCCCAGTGGGCTGTCGTGGCTGTGGAAGACGCGGCGTTTCCAGCCGGTTGGGTGGGCTGCGTCAGCCCCGGGCATGGCGTTGGGAACATAGCATTCTCCTGTGCCTGGCGGACGCTGCAGAGCCAGAGCGTCCTTGTGTCCAGATACAGGCAGCATACCTGCAAGGTGGTACCGACCACATCGGGCGCAGTGCCCATATTGGGCCGCGAAGATGACTACATTAGGAGGAGTGCGGGGAACTTGTCTGGGGCAGAATACCCATTTGATAGGCGATGCGTACGGCCTCTCCGCGCGAGCGGGCGTTGAGCTTGGCCAGGATGGCCGAGACGTGATGCGCTGCAGTCTTGGGGGTCGTCGAGAGCCGCTCGGCGATTTCGGTGTTACGCAGTCCCTCGGCCAGCAGCAGCAGGATCTCCAGTTGGCGCGTCGTCAGGCCTTGTGGATTCTCCTGTGTTGCCACGCGGGGTCCCCGAGGCAGGCCACGCACCCCGGCCGCCCGGAGCTGTCGTCGCACGATTTCCGCCGCTGGCGCCGCGCCTAACCGCTCGAAGAGGGCCAGCGCGGCTCGCTGGGCTGGTTCATCGCCGTCCAGGAGTGAGAGCGCCTGCTCATAGGGACACCCTGTCTGTTCCCAGCAGTCGGCGGCGGCTCGCCAGTTGCCAGCCATCTGCAGTGCAAAGGGCTCGGGCGTCCTGTCTGGTACTTCGCTGAGGCCGCCGCCACGCCAGAGCCAGATCGCCACCTCGCCCCAGTACCACGGACGTTTCGCCGCTACTGCGAGCGGAAACCCCACCTCGGCTTCTGCCACACACTGGTCACGGTCACCCTGCAGCCATCGCCACTCGGCTCGCGCTGCGGCCACCGGCGAGATGTATTGCATCTCGCCGGTAGTCAGCGCCAAGTTGGCTACCTCATCGAGCACCGCTTCCGCGCCAGGATCGCCCCGCCGGGCCCGCAGCATGCCCATGACGAGCAGCGCGGGGAGGCGATTGGTCACGGACATCCAGGGAAGGCTGAGAATGGCTGCGGTACCTTCTTCCGCGCCACTCCAGTCGCCCAGATCGAGGCAGGCGAGCGCCCAATCTCCACGCAGGGTATGGCCCCACGAGTCCAGGTCATGGTCAGCGCAATAGGCCATGCCCTTCTGGAGGTAGTGGGTGGCTTCGGTGTACTCGCGGCGCTTGACCTTGACGTTGGCAAGATTGGAGTAGGCGCTTGCAACCTGTTCCTCAAATCCCTGGTCCAGCGCCATCTGCAGGCTTTGCTCCAACACCGCTTGCCCCCGATAGTCCCCCGAGCACAATGTCGACGATCCGACGCTGCGGAGGGCGGAGCAGACCGTCACAGCATCGTGGAACCGCTCTGCCAACTCGATGGCGCGCTCGCCCCAGAGTACGGTCTGGGCAGTGTCACTACTCGCCATAGACAGGCTCGACAGACTGGCGTAGGCCCGGGCTAACCCCTTGCTCGGCGCCACGGTTTCGAGGAGTTCCACCGCCTCAGCAGCGTAGCGCCAGGCCTGTTCCGTACGACCCAAATAGTAATGAAATCGTGACAACTGGCGCAGGTTGTGGCCAACCTTCTCCGTCTGATCCCGCCCGCGCCAAATCTCGAGCGCCGCCGAGGCGGCCTGAGTCGCTTCTTCTATCTGTCCGGTGAGCGAGCATTCATACGACAACGCATCGAGCAATTCTGCCCGCTGCTCACCGTGGCGCTCGGCGTCTAGGAGTTCAGCAGAGTGCAGTGCGGTCCGGTAGTGCGCTGCCGCCTCGCGATGCGCTCTCTGCGCCGAGGCCTGCTTGGCCGCCTCCGGAGCGAAACGCAGCGCCAGCGTCCGGTCCTCAGCTTGCACGGCGTGATGGACGAGCTGGGCAAGTGGTACCGGTGTGGCGCCAGGCTCGAGCAGCGCGGCGAGGACCTCGGCATGAAGCATCTGCCGCCGAGTGGGCGCCAGGGCACTCTCCACCGCTTGCCGCGCCAGCTCATGCCGATACCCAATCGCCCCGCCCTCCACATGGAGGAGACCGGCGGCGAGGCATTCTTCCAGCCCGGCACTGGACGCGCCGCCCACAGCCTCGACGGTTTGCCAGGCGACCTTGGTGGGCACGACCGCCACCAGCTCCAGCAGGCGTTGCGCCTCAGGGGAGCGGCGCGCAATCTGGGCCAGTACCGCATCCGACACGCTCGTCGGCACCCCTGGCATGTCGCTGCCCAGAGCATCGCTTGCGAGCACCTCGGTGAGGAAGAAGGGATTCCCGCCGGTAACCGCATGGAGTTCTTGGGCCGGGCGGCTCGCCTTCTGGGCCAGGGTTGCCACTGCGGCCTCTGAGAGCGGTGGCAGCCACAACCGGGTCACGGCGCGGGCAGGCAGATCGCCCAGCACGAGGCGGAGCGGATGGTCCTTGCTCAGCACGTCGTCGCGATAGGTCAGGACGAGGAGGGTGTTGGTATGATGGATACGACGCGCCAGGAATTTGATCAGATCGAGCGTTGCTTCGTCAGCCCAGTGGATGTCTTCGATCACCAGAACAGTTGGCAGAGCAGCCTGGGTGAGGTCAGCAAGCACCGTGGCAAAGAGTGCGGCGCGGTTCACGGTGCTCTCGAGAAGGGGAAGGATGGGGGCTGATGTCTGGTACGCGATATCATACAACGGTCCTAACGCCCGTGGGGTGAAGAGGGCCTCACACGCGCCGAACAAGACGCGCATCTCTGTTAGCCGTCGCTCAAGAAAGCACTCCACCAGGGAGGTCTTGCCGATGCCGGCCTCGCCGCTGACCAGGGCAATCCGCCCCGATCCTGCTTGGACCTGGCTGAGCAGGTTGTCTAGCGTGTGCAAGAAGGTGTCGCGCTCGAACAGTGGGACGGCCATAGGACACTACCCCTTTCTCGCCTCTCGGGGAAACGCCTGGCAGGGACTGTACAGGGATCGTTATGTTGCTGATGTGCCGTCAGTCTACCCCATCACGCCCGCCAGTGCCATGTGACCCCGCCACAAAACGCGTTGTGGTGGTTTCGATTCGTTCGTTCTTGGTGCGGACATTTCAGAAACTGTTTGAAAATTCGCGGTTCTGCCAGGCATGCAGCGGTGTGCGCTACGCTGCAGGATAGTCGCTTCACCCTCTCCTCAACCTCTCCTCAACCTCTCCCAACGCGCTCACCGACGAGGAGTGGGCGCTCATTGAACTGCTGCTGCCAGCTCCCACCTTCGGCGAGACGGATGAACCCCGTGCTTGATTGGCATGATAGCACACTCCCGCCACGCGGACGAGCGGTTCCGAGGGATGTTCCACTGGCTGTACGTGTTCAGACTTGGGGGAAAGGAGTTTGGAGCAGGCGGTGAAATTCCTCCAAGGGAGGCGGCCCTGCGCCTGCCAGGTGGCGGCGAGGGAATACAGGCGCATGTGGGCCTGGGAGCCACGCGCTGAGCGCGTGCCGCCGCTGATCTTGCGGGCGATGACGAGCGGGCGGATGGCGCGCTCGGCGGCGTTGTTGTCTGGAGGGACCTGCGGGTGTTGGAGGCAGGTGAGCAGTTCATGCTGGTAGTGCCATAGCCGCCACGCTAACGCCCGGCAGGGGTGGCCCACCGCCTGGACAAACTGTTCGCCCAGCGCCCGGAGATCCAGGTGGAGTTGCTTGGCCAGTGACCACGGGGCAGCAGCGTCGGTGACGTCTGGGTCGCCGGGCTAGTCGCCGGGCTGGTCGGTGAGGGGAGGATGGCCTGGCGCGCTCGCCGCAGCTGGGTAAACACCGCTTGGACTGCTGCCACCCAGATCTGGGTCTCGAGGTGGGTCGGATACGCTTCCCCCAGCGCATGCAGATCGCGCAGCAAGTGGACCCAACACCGTTGGTGCTGGCCCCCGGCGTGTCGTTGTAGCCGCCATAAAAGTCGGTGACGAGGACCCCAGTGAAGTCCTCGCCCAGCAAGCCGTTCGCCACGACGCCCGCGCGGCTGGCATGCCGCTCGACGTAGCGTTCGCCTTCCGGGGTCACCAACAACCAGGCGTAGCCGTTGGCCCCCGCCTCCCGCCAGCCGGTCTCGTATCTGCTCGACAGCGGTGGCGCCGTGCGCGGCGACTCGCTGCAGCAGCCCTACGATCGCGCCCGCGCTCACGCGCAGCCCATGCAGATCGGCCAAGTACCGTTGGATGCTGCGGATGGGCAAGCGCAGCGCCGTGCGCAGATGGGCGACCAGCGCCGTCACCCGCACGCCCAGCCGTTCCTGTCCCACCACCGCGCCGGTCTCGGTCAAGTCGAGCGGCGTTTCCTGCCACTACCGGCACGCGAAGCACCAGCCCTTCTGCGCCTGATGCTCCGTCACCACCACGCGGGCCGACGGCGGAAGGTCGATCACTTGCCGCCGCCGTCCGACATGCGCCCCGCCCAACCGACCGCCGCAGTCGGGACAGTGCGCCAGCGGATGCGTGACCCGCACGGTCGGCTCCTCCCGCCAACGGGCGTGGTTCTGCTCAGGCGCGCGGTGGCGGCGCGAGCGCGGCTCGCGCGCAGGACGATTCGCTTTCACGAAGCTCGGTGGGGGCGTCTTCTTCGCTTCCAGGTCGGCGATGCGCTGCACCGCCGACGCCAACTCCTCGCGCACCACGACCAAGTCCCGCCGCAGGGTGGCGTTCTCCGCTTCGAGGGTGGCGTACGCTTCTTCGGTGACCATGCCGCTACTCTATCACACTGGTCAAGTCTGAACTCTTACGGGTTCGGGACGATGAGCCAGTCAGGGATCACCAACTGGCGGTATGTGAACGACATCATCTGGAATCTCGAGTACAACGAGCCAACGACGTTCTGAGGCTGCCGCGCCTGACGTCTTTGCTGACTGCGCAGGCTACGCGGGACAGTTGTGGCGTCGGCAGCATGCACAGCGTCAAGATGATATACTGCCAGTGGTGAACGAGACTCACCACGTCCATCGGCTCAACACCATCCAGGGCCGCGTCGAGTGGCGCCGGTCACCGCGCTGGAAATCCTCCTGGCAGGTGTATTGGACTGCATCGACGGAAGTCAACGGAAATCAACGCAAGTCAACGGAAGTCAGAGGTTCGCGATGGAGTACACCATTGTCCTGCCGGATCTGGTCGCGCAGCAATTAGAGCGGGTGGCGCAGGAACGCCGTCAGGCTGTCACTGAGGTGATCACTGAACTGATCGCGCGTGATCTCGCCGGAGTCGCAGCCGCCGCGCCGAGCCCCCAGCCGTCAGGCGCCACACCAGCCTATCCACTCGGCGTCAACCCGCTCGAACGCTACATGGGGATGGCAACGGATCGCTTTCCGCACTTGACGGATGATGAGGTCCTGGCCGCTGAGGCAGGAGGGTACCTACGCGATGGGGACGCCGAGTAATCCGCCGAGTAATCCGCCGAGTAATCCGCCGAACCCGCTGACCCCGACGAACACCGGTCGCTCAGGGGCACGCCGAGCCTCTTCGACGTCCTTGGCGACAGTCGCGTCACTGGTGGGCGATGCCACAACGCCCGTGTTTGTGGATACCTCAGGCTGGGCTGATCCCATCTTGCAAAACACCCCAGCCTATGAGGACATGGTGGCGTGTTATCGAGAGTTGATGGATCGACAGCAGCGACTCATCACCACCAATTATGTGTTGACGGAAGTCGTCGCACTGCTCACGATTCGCTCTCATGGACTGTCGCGTCCTGCGCTCCTCCAGTATATTGATGATCTCCTTGCGCTCCCTTGGGTGCAGGTGTTGTACATCGATGAGACGCTGCACCAGGACGCTTGGAACCTCCTCAAGGAATCGCCTGACAAGACCTGGTCGTGGGTCGATGCGAGTAGTTTTGTCGTCATGCGGCGTCAAGGACTTGCGTATGCCTTTACCAGCGATCACCATTTTTCGCAGGCGGGTTTTGTGCGCCTTCCTCTTCAGCCGTGATCGCTTCTACGTCAAGCTACGTCGAGAAGGGGGTCTTCGTGATTCAGGGGGAAAGTGGTAGGCAAGTGGTAGGCAAGTGGTAGGCAAGTGGTAGGCAAGTGGTAGGCAAGTGGTAGGCAAGTGGTAGGCAAGTGAGGGCGGTGTTGCCCCTTCGTTGCAGATCGGTAGAACGTAAAACTGCCGAGCGACGAGGAGCAACAGCGCATGGGGAGCATACCACAGGACGCCGGAGCGTCGGAGGCCAACTGCGTCCACGTCCCGCTGGGCCTGACGGGGCTGCGGGTCGTCGGCCAGCACCTGGACCGCACCGGTCAGTTGGCGGTGCACGTGAGGAGTACCACCGAGCGGGCGGCGTGTTCGCAGTGCGACCGGGTGAGCGCGACGGTGCATGATACGCGGTGGCGTCCCAAACGGGACCTACCGTGTGGTGAACACCCGCTGAGCGTGCTGGTCGCCAAGCGACGCTTTTGGTGTCGGGGGTGTGCGCGCACGTTTACCGAGCCGGATACCGCGTGTGGGCGACGACGGCGCAGCACGGTGCGCTTTCGGGCGGCGCTGGGCGCAGCGGGCCTCGCTCAGCCGGTAGAGCAGGTGGCTGCGCAGTGGGACGTGGGGCCACAACTGGTCCGTCAGTGTGTGGAGATCGTGGCGCAAGCGCGTCTTGAGGCGGCGGGGACGACGCTGCGCACGGATACGCTGTTGCCGACGCCGCGCTGGCTGGGGATCGACGAGTTTGCGCGCCGCAAAGGCCAGCGCTACGACACGATCCTCTGTGACCTTGAGCACCGTAGGGTGCTCGACATTGGGGCCGGACGCACCCAGACCGACGTGGCGCCCTTGCTCGAACGGCTGGACGATCCCGCCCAGGTCGCAGCCGTCAGCATGGACATGAGCCGGAGTTTTCGGGAAGCGGTCCACCTCTGTCTGCCCCGCGCGCAGGTCGTCGCCGACCACTTCCATGTCGTCCAACACGTTGGGAAAGCCGTGGGCAAGGTGTTCCGCCGCTGTGCCCGTACGGCAGCGGGACGCGCCGCCTTGCGGGGCCAACGCCATTTGTTTGTGCGCCGCCAAGAGACGCTCACGCCCGACGAGCAGCAGGCACGACAAACCCTGGCCGAGGCGTTTCCCGATCTCGCGCAGGCCTGGCAGGCGAAGGAGGCGCTACGCACCTGGTATGCCACCGCGACGGCAGAAACCGCTGAGGGGCAGTTGACGGCGTGGGTCGCCCAGGTTGAGCAGGACGCGCCAGCGGAACTGCGCAAGGCGTTATCCGCCTTCCAGGAGTGGCGCGACGAAATCCTTGCCTTCTTCCGCTTCCTCCCCAACCGCCTCTCCAACGGCTTTGTCGAAGGCAAAAACAATCGCACCAAAGCCCTCATGCGGCAGGCCTATGGCTACCGCAACCGTCGCCACTTGCGCCTCCGCATCTTGCTTCCCACCTGAGTCTATCGCGGTTCCCCCTTAATAACGGAGACCCCGAGAAGGACTTCTTCCACGATGTTTTCACCTACGCAGTCGCCGACAGCGCGTGCAACGGCGCACGACCGCACCTTTGCCATTGGCGATCTGCACGGCGAGGTGACGTTGCTGCGGCGCCTGCTCGCCGCGATCCAGCCGCAGCCGACGGATACGTTGATCTTTCTCGGCGACTATGTGGATCGGGGCGAGGATAGTGTTGCCACCGTCGAGGAACTGGAGGCCCTTCGCGCTCGCACCCAGGTCGTCGCCATTCAGGGCAACCACGACGCGGCTTGGCTCGAAGTCTGGACGGGACATGGGTATCGTCATCGCCCCGCCATTCCGGGCGCTCGCGCCATCTGGGAGCAGTATCGGGGATTGCTACCGGTGAGCATCGGGCGTTTCTTGGAGACGACCGTGCTCACGTATGAGGACGAGGAGGCATATTATAGCCACGCGGGCGCGCATCCGGGCCGTCCCTTCTGGCAGACGCCAGCCAGTGAGCTGCTGTGGGGACCGCCAGGGTTTTGGCACGAGCGGGACGACCAGGGTCGTCGGGTGGACTGGGGGAAACCCGTCGTCTGCGGCCATTACGAGGTGGAGGAACCAGTGGTCACTCCGATCAGAATCTGCCTGGATACCGCCGCCTACCGCACGGGAGTGTTGAGCGCGTTGGAACTGGCCACCCCTACGCTGTACAGCGTACGCCGCACTGGGGAGATGGCAGCGCGTGTTGTCTCCTGGTGACGGCTGGCCACCCATTGGCCACCCATCAGGTGGGGCCATCTCCAACTGGCAGGAACGTTCGCATCGAACGTCCTGGCAAAACGCTCCCACTGGGATCAAGGGTCATTCTGGGACAATGGGCGCTCCCGCGTCCATCTCCCACTGCAGTCTTGCCATGTACTCGCAGAATACTCAGTCAGATACCCCCGCTTGAAAGGCGGGGGCTTGTGAGACCCGGCAACGGGCGGCGCAAGCCCCGGATCTGACCAGCCCCCACGCTTTTCGGAGCGCGGAGCCGTTCCCGGCGAATGCACAGGTACCGTGGGATGCTTCACCAGTCCCACGCACTACGGGACGTCGTTAAACAGGCGCACGGGGTTGCAGCCAGTGCGGCGTCCACCCGAAGGAAACCGCTGGAGAACCCGGGCGAGGTGAGCATAACCCGGCAGCCGCAAGGCCACCAGAGGCCCGCATGGGCAACCACACCGCGAAACGAATTACTGATGTCGAGGTAAGGAACTATACCAGGTAGCCGCATTCACGAGAGCAGGCGCGCAAAATGTCCGGCTTGGCGCGCAAGCGGTGTTCGGCCTGACGCACCTGAGTGGTCAGTTCGCCCAGATCGTGACAGCACACGTTGGCGAGTTCGACCCGCTTGAGATAGTTCCAGACGCCTTCATCGGGGTTGAGATCGGGCGCATAGCCGGGCAACTGTTCCAGATGGAGGCGTTTCGCCGCGCCATCACGGAGGAAGTCCTTGACGACGTGGCTGCGGTGGATGGGCGCGCCGTCCCAGATGACGGTGACATGCCCCGCGATCTGGTCGAGCAGCAGGCGCAAAAAGGTCACCATGGCTTCTGCATCGTAGGCATGGTCTTGCAGACGCAGGAACCACTGCCCCTCGAGGGTGACGCCGCTGATCACCGAGAGATGGTCGTGGCTCAGCCGACTGCGCAGGATGGGCGTCTGCCCGCGTGGCGTCCAGGTGCGCACCGCCAGGGGCAGCAGATAGAAGGCGGATTCGTCTCCCCAGACGACGGTGGTTCGCTGTTCGTCCGCCCCTTTTTGAGGGCAGGCCAGCGCTCCTCACTCCACTGCCGGATCGCCTCGGCGTTGCGTTGAGTGGCGCGCTCGATCGGGCGCTGGCGACTCCACCCCAGGCGGCGCAGCAGCGCGCTGACATGATCGCGCGCAGAGCGCACCCCAAACTCCTGCTCGATCACCGTGGCGACCCGCGTGGCGGTCCACACATCCCCGCGCAACCCGTAGGCTGCGGCGCCGCGCTCCAGGAACCCGGGAATCTGGGCGCGTTGGGCGGCGGTCAGACGCGCCACGCGGCCTGGCGCCGGATGCCGCGTCAAGGCGTCCACACCGCCTCCGGCGCGGGCACGGGTCAGCCAGTGACTGACCGCCCCAGCGCTGACCCCTAGCGCGGCAGCGATGTCTTTCTGTAACCAGCCGTGCTGGTGCAGGTCCCAGGCGCGCTTCCGCCGCGCTTCGCGCCAGTCCTATTTCTGTGGTGCTCCCATCCCTCTAGGCTACCACAAACTGTACTTCTCTTGCTCGACATCAGTAAACTCGCGGGTGAAGGTTCGGCCAGGCATGGGTCGTCTCGCTTTCTTCCCTGTGGGCAGTCTACCCCAGGGTTACGGCTGAGTTGACTTGCCTGCCTGGTCCGGGTTTAGGGGTTCAGTCCACAGTGTTGACCCACGTACATACCCCGTGCAGATTGACTCACCAGACTGCGCGCAGGATGCCCCGGTCGTTTACGCCGGGGAGGCATGCGCTGCCCCGCCAGGCGAAAGTCCCATGCCGCGTGACACCTGCGCCCCAGGTGGTAGCCGCTGAGGAGAGGTCGCTGCATGCAAGGCACTGGCACAGCCAGCAACCGTTATTCGTCATGCTGACCTCCCAGCAGACGACAAGCGCCGTCGTCAAGCGGCCTCTCGTCTCGCCCGGTAGTCGTGCTGCATCGCAACAGGCGTCGCGCAAAGACAGGGACAAGCCCCCATCCTTCAGTCGGGGGGTCTTGACTTAGCGCCAGACGCGGGTCCACTCCTCATAGCCATCGGTGATATGGTGGATGGTGGGAACGCCCGCGCGCTCCAACAGACTCGCCGCCACCGCTGAGCGGTAGCCATGCGCGCAATGCACTGCAATCGGCGCCTCGGATGGCAACGTCGCGGCGTGCGCAGGAATCTGGCTGACCGGCATCAACACGGCGCCGGGAATGTGTCCTTCCGCCCACTCATGCTCCTCGCGGCTATCCACGATCACCAGTTCATCGCCGCGCTCCAGCGCCGCCGCCAGCGCTGCTACGGTGGTCTGTGTTGTGGCTTTCAATGGCTTGTCCGCCGCGCGCCAGGCCGCGACACCACCGTCGAGCGTTCCCAGGATGCGGTCGTAGCCAATCCGGAGCAATTCACGCTGCGCCTCGCGCTCGTCGTCAGGCGAGACGCCCAGCACAATGATCGGCGTCTCGTCTGACAACACCCAGCCCACCCAGGCCGAGAGTGGGCCATCAATGCCTGCGCTCAGGCTGTTGGGGAGGTGACCATCGTCGTAGTCGGCGAACGGGCGGACATCCACCACGACCGCGCCCTGGGTCGCGAGCGCCGTCTCGACGGCGTCCGCCGTGAACGGGCGCAACGGCGGCAGCGACCGACCCAGCAGGGGCGCATGGCCGGTGCGGTTCCACGCGCGCATGTGGTCATAGTAGGCTGGGTAGGGAACCAACTGGAGGTAGGTGGTCGCCTGCGCCAGCGGATTGGTCAGTCGTTCGTGTCCGATGCTGGTCATGCGTTCGCCGCCTGCGCCCACTGCGCAGAAGCTGCCGCCACCGTGGGTCGGTTAGACCGTCACCTCGTCGGGCAGCGTCAGCAGGCGCTCGTGGAGCGTGGTGTACGCGGCGCGGGCCAACTGCGGCGTATGTTGCGGACCGAGCAGGTCCGGGCGGGCAATCGTGCCGACCATCAGGCTGCCACCGGAGAAGAGCGCCTCTGGCGCGCCACCCGCCGTGGTGAGCAGATAGCTGACATGCTCAGGTGTGTGACCAGGCGTCGCTACCGCCCGCAGCCGCCAGGCGCCAAGCGGCAGCGCGTCGCCATCGGCGAACGGTTGGTAGGGGTAGGTGAGGCGCGCGGAAGCGCTGGCGCCCAGCGCCGCCCCCGTCGCCTGTGCGATCTCACGGGCGCCAGAGATGAAGTCGTTGTGGATGTGCGTCTCCAGCGCGGCGACGACCCGCAGCCCCAGGTCGGCGGCGCGCGCCAGGTACTGCTCGATGTCGCGCACGGGATCGACCACGATCGCCTCGCCGGTGGATCGCGAGCCGATGAGATAGGCTGAGTTACCCAATTGCTCAGCAACGAAGGCTTCGATGATCAGGTCATGCTCAGTGGTCATGGTGATGGACTCCTTGTGGTTCCCCAAACGTGGGATCGCGCTACCCAAAGCGTAGGTCGCGCTCCCAGGTGGGGGGTGTGCGGCGCAGGGTGGGAAGCGTCTCATACATCAACAGCGCGACGACGAGGCCGCTGGCCGCCATAATGGCAGCGCAGAACCAGAAGCCAGCCAGCAGCCCGAACGCATCGGCGAGGCCGCCGATGGCGAGACCACCGATGGCGTAGCCGCTATCGCGCCACAGCCGATAGACCCCCAGCGACGTGCCACGCCAGCGCGGGCGCGCCACGTCGCTGACGGTGGCAAGTAACGTGGGATACAGCAACGCCATGCCGACGCCCATCATCAGCGCGCCCACCACCCACCCCGCCAGGGCGCCGCTCAACGCCACGATGGCGATGCCGACGGCGGCTAGCTCCATACCGACGACGATCGGCCACTTGCGCCCGATGCGGTCGGTGAGGCGTCCAGTGAAGATCTGCAACATCGCCCAGGAGCTGGTGTAGAGGCCGACGAGGAGACCAATCGCCGCCGGGCTGAGTCCGCGCTGCACGAAGTAAAGCGGAAAAAGCCCCCACGCCAGCGTATCGGTGAACTTCTCGACGAGGCCTGCCTGTGAGGCGGAGGCCAGCGTGCGGTCGCCCCAGGTCGTCAAGCCGAAGATCGCGCCCAGGCTGGGCAGCGGCGTCGCTGCCTGCGCTGCCTGCGCTGTCTGCGTGGTCTGCGTGGTCGACATGGTCGGCATGGTCGGCATAGTGCCCTGCGCCAACTGTTCGTGCGCCTGCGCCTGGCGCTGTTGCGTCTCCAGGCGGGTGTAGGGCAGCGTCTCGCGCACCAGCAGCGCGACGGTGATCAGGGAGAGGAGAATGACCCCCAGCACGAAGAGAAACGGCGCGACGCGCAGGCCAAACGCCCCACCGAGGACGCCACCGATGAAGCCACCTACGGTCACGCCCGCATAGCCGGAGAACTCGTTGATCCCCAGAGCAAAGCCACGACTCTTGGCGCCGACCAGATCGATCTTGCCGGTCACGGTCATCGTCCAGGCGAAGCCCTGATTGACGCCAAGCAGCACGTTGGCCGCAACGATCCAGCCCCAGGAGGGCGCGAAGATAATCATGAACGGGATGGGCAGTGCCACCAGCCACCCCGCGAGGAGCAGCGGCTTGCGCCCGATGCGATCACCCAAGCGGCCCGCGACGAGGTTGAGCGCGGACTTGACGACGCCGAAGCTGATGATGAACGAGAGTGTCGCCAGGAACGTGGCTACATGAAAGTCGCGCACGGCCAGTTCTGGCACGACGACCCGCTCTGCGCCAACCACCAAGCCTACCCCGAACGTGATGGACGCCAGCAGCATGAACTGCCCCAGGTTCGCGCGCAGACCAAGCCGCAGTCCCTTGGATAGGGCGGTCGCGGGCGCTGCTGCTCCTTTTTGTCGCAGGTGTTCATCACGTTGATCAAGCGGTCGCATGACGGACCTTTCCCGGAGGCGCACTGCTTTCAGGTGGACCTGCATGCGTCGGGAAGCCTGCCACGCGCCACTCCGGGTAGCCCTCGATGAGACGCCGCGCACGGTAGCCGTGGGCGGTAAGCGTCGCCACGGCTTCGTGTGAAAACAGACAATAGGGGCCGCGACAGTAGGCGACGATCTCGCGGCCCGGCGGCAACTCGGCCAGCCGCGCCGTCAACTCGGCCACTGGCAGCGAGCGTGCGCCAGCGATGTGTCCCTGCCGATATTCCTCAACGGGGCGCACGTCCAGCACAATGACCTCGCCGGACGCCATGCGCGCCCGCAGTTCGTCGCGGGAGAGCGGCTCCAGCGCCTCCGGCTGGCGCTGATAGAGCGCCAACAGACGGTCCACCTCCGCGAGCTGCTGCTCCCCAACCGTCCGCACGGCTTGCCACAGCGCGAAGACGGCGTCATCCGCCAGGCGGTAGTACACATACAGGCCAGCCTTGCGCGTGGCGACCAACTGCGCCTGGCGCAGCGCCTGGAGGTGCTGCGACGCGCTGGCGACGGGCAATCCCGCTTCACGCGCCAATGCTTCCACCGTGCGCTCACCCTGCGCGAGCAGGTCCAGCAGGGCCAGCCGCTGCGGGCTGGCGAGCGCCTTCCCGATGCGCGCGAACTGGGCGTAGAGTTGCGCCTTGAACGCCTGATGATACGTTTGTTGTTGCGCTGATTGTTGCGCTGATTGTTGCGCTGATTGTTGCGCTGATTGTTGCGCTGACTGTGCCGCCGGGCGCGTCATGGAGCAGACCCCATTTCTTTTTCAATATTCCATTGTTCAATTAAAATAATGAATAACAGGATAATGACAAAATGTCAAGCCTCCCCTGGGATTGAGGGTGTTGCTCCTCAGTCCAGTCAGCGCCACTTGCTACGACACAACACATCCGTCGCCGTAGGCGTCATGCCGTAGGCGTCATCCTTGCCGTCGCACCCGGTGTGCGTCTACACTTTGATGTAGTGTGTACACAATCGTTCTTCACATCACCGTTTTGTCAACCAGATGGTTGGGAAGGAAGCGTCGAGAAGCCACACGATACTCTCGTCGCGCAGAAGGCAGGCGCCGAGGCGTAAGGGTGGTCACAGACCAGGAGCGATACGGGCCGAACACGAGTTGGGCGTCCTATGACCACGAGCCACGCGCCGTACCCGAACCTTGTAGATGCGACGACGCGGATGACGGGACGAGGAGAGTACTGCTGTGGAACATGCCCTTCCGGCCTCGGGACAGCCAACGCTATCGGGGACTGAAACGGCAGAACGCCGCCGGACCATCTGGGCTGGTGTGCGCATCGAACTGGTGAGCAACGGCTGGATGATGATCGAGGCGGTGGTGGCGATCACCGCTGGCGTCCTCGCACGGAGCGTGCTGCTGACGGCGTTTGGGTTGGATAGCGTGCTGGAACTCGTCACCGGCGGCGTGTTGCTCTGGCGTTTGCTGGTCGAGGCGCGGGGCGGCTCGCTGGCGCGTGTGGAGCGCGCCGAGAACCGGGCCGCGTGGATCACTGGCATTGGCTTGACGTTGCTGGGTGTGTATGTCGCGGCGCTCGCCATCCTGGAACTAGCCACGCGCGCGCATACTGAATCGTCGCCGGTGGGTGTTGAGCTGGCTGTCGTCGCGCTCATCCTGATGCCGTTGTTGGCGTGGCGCAAGCGGCGGCTGGCCGCGTGGCTGGGCAGCGCGGCGCTGCGTGGCGACGCGGCCTGCTCGATCACCTGCGCGTACATGGCCGCCGCGCTGCTGGTCGGCCTTGCGCTCAACGCGCTACTGGGCTGGTGGTGGGCCGATGCGCTGGCCGCGCTGACGTTGCTCATCTGGTTGGTTCCGGAGGCGCGTGAAGCGCTGGCGGGCGCACGCGCAGGACGCGGCGCCTGCGCCTGTGGCGACGACAATTGCCAGGACTGATACCCGGTCTGGCTCGGCGATTGGCGCTGTGCGTGGGCGTGACCTCACCCCCAGCCCCGCTCCCACGAGGAGCGGGGAGCGCAGAACAGTATCAGAATGGATCAGCCGTACGTAGAAACGGGCGCTTAGTGGACGATGAGGCGCGTCACCCATTCAAGCGCAAAGGCCAGCGCCAACCCGGAGAGTGGCCCAATCGCCCACCCGCGCAGGATGCCGAAAATCTGCTTGCGCTGAACGGTTTCGCGTCCGCGCGCCAGTCCCGTGCCTGCCATCGCGCCGATCAACGCCTGATTCAGCGAGGTGAAAAAGCCAAACGAGACCGCGACGATCACCACCAGCGCCTGCACGCCCTGGGCGGCGCTGGCCATCGTCAGGTCCATCTTCACTACGTCGAAGGCGACGGTGTGGAGAATACGCCGTCCCCAGGTGAGCGCGCCCACTGCCATCGCGCCGCCGCCGATCAGACCGGCAATCGTGAGTGAGAAGAGATGGGTAAGGATGAACGCGCCCGTCGCGTTGGACACATCGTTGGCGCCCAGCACGAACGAGGCGAAGACGCCCACCGCGACGAGCAGGGCAGGCAAAATCCGCAACGCGGTGAGCGTCGTCTGGGCCGTCGTCGTGGCGAGCGTGGATGGGACATACCAGGCGAGCGCCACGCCGGGCAAGATGCGTCCCAGCCAGCTGCGCCGCGCCAACTGCTGCGCCTCGGGGCTGATCTGCGCTTCGGCCTGCGCATGCGAAGCGGCAGGTGGGACCACGAGGTCGAGCAGTCGGGTAAACGCGAAGCCCAGCAGGAAGGCAGCGATCGGCGCCAACACCCAGACGATGGCGAGTTTGCCGAGGGTGGCCCAGGCGATGGGAATGCCAGCCGCCAGCGCGACGCCGATGACACAGAAGACGAGGATCTGGATCGTCGAGGTGGGAACCTTCCAGTAGTTGTAGAGCAGCGTCAGCAGCCCGGCGGCCAGCACAATCACAATCGCGTCGGGGACCTGGACAAAATGCGCGTTGATGATGTTTTGTCCCACTGTGGTCTCCACGCGCCCACTGGCGAAGGTCGCCCCCAGGATGGAGAAGACGCCAACGAGGACGAGCGCTGGCCACTCGGCGATAGAGCGTGCGGCGAAGGGCATCCCCATCACGGCGCCGGTGTAGTGGACGCCCAGGTTCCAGGCGAAGGCCACCACGACGACGATCAGGAGCGCAATCGCGACGGGTGAGGCTGCACTGGAGGCGTTGATAGTGGCAAGCACGAACATCACCGGTTTCCTTTCATGTATGGTGAAGCAATCGCCCGTGTGACATGGCGGCCTGGCGCACCCGCGATGCAGGGAGTTCGTTCGCGCTGGTCAGGTTAGGTCAGGCAGGCTGGAACAGCTCGATTGGGTTGCCAGACGGATCTTCTACCGTAACTCACCTGAAAATGTGCATGGTTAGGCGCCGGAGAGCAGCGTCCCATCGGCCTGCGCAGGATCAACTAACAGTGGCGCAGGCAGCTCGACCTCGAACCCCAGTCGGCTTAACTGCCGGACCAGCCGCTGGGCGCGCATGGCGGGAGTGGTCTGCTGGAGGGAGTCTTCGCCCAGTTCGTGGTAGGGCTCGCGGCGCAAGATGACGTGGTAGGCAATCACGAGCAGCGTATGGGCCAGCGCAATGACGGCTTTCTTGGCGCCACGACGGGCGGCGATGCGCCGGTAGCGCGCGGCCAGCGCGGTATGCTTCACATGGGCGGCCGCCTGTGCGGCTTGCACCATTGCGGTGCGCAGCCACAGACGTGGGGGTGAACCGTGGGCGCATGTCGGGCGCGTCAACTTGCTGACAGATGTCCCCACGGGCGTGGGGGTGAACCGGTCAACCGCTGCATCTGCACGGTGAGATTAGAGATGTCCCCACGGGCGTGGGGGGTGAATCATGGTTGAATTGCGTCGGAGCGCGCGACGCAATTCATAAGCCTTATAGGTGTAGGTGGCCACCAGAACTGTGATGAGCCACCAACAGCCTGCGCATGATCGCAACGTGGCGTGATGCTCGACGCGCTTGTCCAGCACAGGGTCAACTCGGGGGAACTCGACTGTCAGCCAGCGACGCGCAAGGGAAGCTGGGCATCGTCATCAATCTCCCATGGGTCTGAACGATCGTCCACGAAACGCAACTCCTCTTGGAAGACCAGTTGATACCCTGCTGCTCGCCCAGCTGTGCCGCCCAGTTGATAGACATAGACTCCATACGGCTGCAACCGATGACGCAGTTGTCGCAACGGCCCCCGCAGATAATTGGGCAGATCGACCTCTCTGGTTCGTGCGTCGATGTCGCGGTCGGTCACGATTTTCTTCTCGTCCAACCCCCCCGCAGCGTGAAGTAACCGCGTTCGCGAAACACAGGCGGACGCGCCTGGCAGCAGGGCCGCCCGTCTCCGCCCATGGAGCAACGCCACAAACAAGCGGAGCTGCTGTTGGGTGAGCGGCTCAAGTACGCTCTCCTGGGTGTCGGCTTTGATTTCGAGCAGGACCGTCTTTCTTTGCGTGGTCGTTCGCATGCGGAATCGTCTGTTCCCAAACCGAATACCCTGCCTGAGCGCTTCCTCGGTCGAGGCCATCGTAAGGACGGCTCCCGCATGCTCCGTGGACTCCGTGGACTCCGTGGACTCCGTACACGAAGGCCATGTTCCTTCGTTCTCCTGCTGCTGGAGAGACGGCAACCGCCTTGCGGTCACGAAGCCAACATCTCCATTGTCCAACGAGGCGGATCCTCCATCGCTGTCCATCGAGGCAACCTCCACTTCGACATGTTCACCTGTCCACTTGGTCTGCTACCAGCGAACGCTTTCCTTTATCGTTCGCTGTCCCTCTGTAAGGGCTTTGCCCTATACGCGCGGTTGTGCCTTGTATTACGCCGCACTCCCTACCGCATTCGAACATCACTGCGGAGTTCATGTCATCACCCTCGTCGTGCTGCCGTGGGCGCGTTGACACCGTTCTATCAGGATGATATACGCGAAAATGCGATTTGTCAATCCTGTACGCGAGATAAATGGTGGTTCTGTGGTATACTGAGGGAAGGTCGGGCAGATGCAGTGTTCTCGTTCTGGCGGATCTGCATCGTCGGTTTCCCGCGTCCCGCCCGCCCTCACACAGCGCGTGATGTCGAGTAGGGCGTGGAGTGAGGAGTTTTAGCGCATGACCACACCTGATCGCGCATCTGCGGCGCGTCCACGGGGCCAATCCTATCCTGCGACGTCACAGCAGGTATGCTCTCAGACACCCCTGCCTGATCAACTGACCGAGAGGTTGACCGCGATCGGGCAGAGTGAGCGCATTGAGCAAACTAGCGCCTCCTCTGCCGTGTTCCATCTAGAGACAGAAACGCCTCAACGCGCCGGTGACACGCCTCCTGCGGCTGCATCCCCTGACTCCCGAACAGGCGCGGCTGTCTTGGCCACACCTGAACCCGACAACACGCCCCCGTCACGGTCAGCTGCTTCTTTCCTCACCCGACAGCTGAATGCGTTGATACGCGCCTATCGTCTGCCTGTCTCGCAGGACCCTCCTGCCGAGCGCACCCCACGCCGTCGTGGGCGTCCCCGGCGAGATTATCCGCTCTCGGATGAATACTTCGCCGAACAGATCAGCGCACTCTACCTGCGCCGCCATTCCGAGGATCCCCTGCGTCAGGGCGTCATCTCACCCTCCCAATTCAACCGGTTGCGTAGAGGCAGCGCATCCGACACCAGCACCGAACGGGCCCAGGCCATCGCGGAGTTCTTTGGGGTTGACTTGAGCTACCTGAAGCCGACGCTAGCGTCATCTGTCGTGTCGGCTCCAGGTGCGGAGACGAACACGTCTGCTAGCCGCGCGAACACACCACTCGCTGGACCCAGAGCCTCAGCGATCTCCTCGATCTCCTCCTCGGCGTTCCAATCGCTCAGCAATGACCTCGCGGCGCGTGGGGAGCGGGTCTTCGTGATCGTCGATGACGTCGCACAGCCGCTCAACCACCTGTCTGCTGAGCAGCTGACGCTCTTAGCCCACCGGATCGAGGATGCGCTTATGGTCGCTCGGCGAGCGCTCGGCGAATTTGCTGCCCCCACGGTTCCAGACCCCGGCGCACCAACTGATGCGCCCGTTCCGCTGCGCTCATCTGCGGCAGCTGCCATGCCTGACGCAAGGTCCGAACAACCTGAACAACGAACAGAACCCTCGGAGGGCGTTTCACCGCTGCAACCTGCCACGCCGTGACTCGTGGCGCCTTATGAAACTATGAAACACCTCAACTGAATTCACCTGAATGACGTGAGTTGCGCTCCTCATCGTCATCTGGGAACACTCCGTTGGTCCGGTCCCAGAAGCACACACTCCTCGACCAATCGCCAATCGCTCAACCGTGAACGAATGCGTGGTTCGAGGCGCTGAGGGAGCAGATTGGTCGCAATCACCGTCGGCGTTCGCGCGTTGTACCGTGCGTTGAGGACCTGATAGAGTTGTTCCTGCGTCCACGCCGTCTCACTCTCCGCCCCCATATCATCTAAGAGCAAGACATCGGCCTCTATCGCTTGCTGCTTCCGCGCGATGGCGCTGTCACTCAACACCCCACCCTGTACATCAAAACCAGCGCGGATGTAGTCCAGCCAGACGGGGACGACGACATAGAGAGGATACCGGCGGGCAGCAGTGTGGCCCAGTCCGCCTGGTCGTCGCAGCGATTGCGAATCGGTCTGGTCTGCGAACGCTCCTGGCCCTTTCGCTGTTCCTGATGCCGTCCCGGCAGCTGGCGCCGCTGATTCCCCCGGTTCTCCATCGCCAGGTCTTGCGGCTCCTCCTGTGGCTCCTCCTGAATCGGAGGTCAACAACGCATTGGTGATCGCCGCGAGCAAGTGGGTCTTGCCTACGCCGTAGCCGCCGCGCAGGAAGAGCCAGCCCTGTGGATCGGCGGCGAAGGCGCGCGCACGGGCATACACCGCGCGGGACAGCGCCGTCGGCTGAAACGTCTCGAAGGTCCACGCCCGCATCGGCTCCGTGAGATTGGAGGCTTGGAACGCCAGTGTGGCCAGGTGTTGCTGGCGCGCCGCGCGCAGACAGGCGCACGGTTGCGGTTGACCAAAGCGGGAATCACCCACCGGAACGGCCACGCGCACCCAGCCCAGCCCCTGACACAGCGGACAGGGAGCCTCCGACGTGGGCGAGAGGGAAGACGGCGGCGTGATCGCCGTGGTTGCCGTGATCGCTGGGCGTGGCGCCTCACGGTCTGCCCTCGGCCCTTGGGCGGGGATGGCCGCCTGCCGCTGGGTAGCCCTCCCGCTCCTTGTTCGCCCTGTCCCGGCTGCTGCGTCAAATCCCACGGACGTTGGCCGCTTCACCTCTCCAGACGAGGTGGCAGAAGCAGCGGGTGGGGAGGCGGAATGCTCCGCTTCGCAGCGATCCGCCTGCTGATGGGACGGTACGGGGCACTCAGCCTGCGCCTGCGGCAGCAGGGGTGCGACCGGCGAGCCCGGCGTCATAGGCCGCGCGGAACGAGGCAAGACGCGCGCGTCTGGCCTCGACCCGCTCATAGTCGGCCTGCCAGTCACCGGCGGTGGGGGGGACCGCCGTGGCGAGACCCCTGGGCGGCGCAGGAGATCGCCCAGACTGGGCATGACGGCGGGGGGCGCTGGGCATGGCAAAGGACGACCAGGAGGAGACGTTGGGCGACCCAACCCTTGGGATGCTGCATGCGTTGCAGACTGCAGAGGCGCTGGGGGCGGCGAAGGCGTCGGCGTTCGCATCAGTGCTTGCGCCAACGGGGCCTGCCCGCCCGGTCGCGCGCCTGGCGACGGCTCCCCCACGGTCGTTCCCAACGGAACGACCGCCGGAGTACGGATGGTGGCAGGGGATGGAGCTAACGCTCGGGTCGTGGTCTGCTGTATAGCCGCCTTTGGGGTCTCTATCTCGCTTGGCGGCTCGCGGTTCTCCATTGGGTTGACCTGCTCGTTGGCCATTGTCTTCCTCCACCACTGCTGGCGCATCAGGCGCCGTCGTGCCCAGATCATCATGCGCCTCAGGCTGTCCACCACCTTGCGCAGCGACCACCACCTGTTGCGCCACGTCTGCGGTGACTGCTACCAGATTAGCCTTCACCACCGTTGCTGCCGGATCCCCTGACGCAAGAGTTTCACTCCCCTGGCGCAGGTCCAGACGCTGCGTCAGGGGGCTGACGGGCGTGTTCGAAGCCGTCTGCGTTGTGTGTGCTGCCTGGCGCGACGGTGCAGCAGCATCCAGGGTCTCGTCGGGATCTGCGCTCAGCTCGTGGCCAACGCATCCCGCTGTGCGCTCCACCACGTCACCGGCGGCGTCACGGGAGTCTGGGTTGCGCTGGCATTCCTTCTCATCCTCCTCGTCGCGCTCAGCGCATACGCTATCAGGGATTAGCTGTCCTCTTGCAATCGTGACCAGCTGAATCGGAGCCATCCCATGCCAACGGGTGAGTTGCGCATATAGCGGTCGCTCAAAGCGGCTGCTGATGATCTCTTGGATCCCAGCGCTGGGAACCACCAGCGCATAGGTCACGCGTGCGGACCCCTCTGAGATTGCGCCTGCCTGCACTGGCGCCACTTCGACCTGATCGAGCCAATTTCGCTGCGCTGCCGGGATCTGTTGGAGTACCTCTGCGAGCGCCCGACGACCAATCGCCTGGCCCTGACGATCGCGCTGACGTCGCCACTGCAAGGAACAGGGCGCTTCCGGTGCAGCGAGGTCTAACGCCCGCTCAGGATCGTCTGCACAGGCATCTTGACGGTAGTCATCCCCATCCCCATCTTGCCACCTATCCTGCCAGCGATTCGTCCGGGTTAGGTCGTCCGTCTGCACATCTTCGCTGCTCGCTAGACCCGCAAACGCTCGCGCGGGCGTGTCGGCGCCTTCCGCCCCGTTCACTGACCACTGCGCCCATTGCCGTTGCATCTGCTGCATCGCCACCCGCTGCGCGAACTCCTGCGCCTCCCACGCTTCTTGGTCCTCACACTGCCACTGACACGCCTCAGCGGCATCGAGCAGGTCATCTCGCACCACCCGCTGAAAATAGGCGACGCGGTTGCGGATCGGCGCCAACCTGTGCTGACGACGTCCCCTGGCTCGGTTGGGCGTCCAGCCGCTCCCATCCCCATCCTTCGAGTCCTCGCTCCCACTCGTGTCGAGGAGAACGCTGTCTTCCCGACGCTGCAACCGTCCCCGGGCCCATATGAGGAGGGGGAAACACGCCTCGAGGGGAACTCCACGGTTGGTCAACCATGCCACGATCGTCTCCCGACACGCCCGCGCCGAGCGGGCGATCTGCTGCATACCCGATTGGTCCACTCCCAATTGTTCTACTGGGCTGGGCGCCCCAATGCGAGGCGCGCATGGCACACCAGAGACAGCAGACAGTGGTGCGCCGGAGGCGTCTTGCCACCCCCACGCGTTTGCCCACGCCTCAACCTGATCACCCACCAGTGCGTTGATTTCGTGGCGCCGTAGCTCCTCGCGTGGGTGTGCGAATCCGTCGTACAATTGCTCGGGGCTCCGCAGATAAGAACCGCTAAGTCGCTGCCGCAACTCGGCATTCCCGCTAAAACTTTGTTTCTGTTGTTGAGATGCCTCGGATCGATCGCAGTCGATCCTCTCTACGCTAAGAAAAGAAATAGGAGAGTGATCTGGTCGGGTCGGATTGACCTTGCTCTGAGCAGGTCGCTCTGACCTTGCTCTGAGCAGGTCGGAGACGCCGGTCGACGCAGCCTGGTCAACACCGGTGAGGTCCTGGAAAAGGTCGTCGCTAGGTTGGGTGTGAGGTCCGTCACGCAATGCCGCAAGCTCTGCAAGAGTCAGTTGATCGAGTACTTGTAGCGCTGCTGCTTCCCAGTCGGACAAGGAAGCAGATTGGGAAGGCCCATCTGAGGTCTCGGAGGTCCCTCCGCACGTTGCGGGGAAGATCGCACGTTGATCGGTCACCTGCTGGAGGTGACAGAGGGTCGTGTGGACCCATCTGCGCAGGGCTGGGAGGTCGCCGTCCAAACAGGGGTCGTCCAGTGCGATGACGTAGGAATTACTGGCGATGCTCATGCCGACGTGGCGCGCCCCCCCCCGGTTCGCTGGGAGCCAGCGCCGTCGTCGGCATTTGACGATGATTCGCCGGAGCAGGAGCCAGTCTGAACATATCCACGCGGGGTAGCGGGAGGGATCAGGCGCCTGATTCATGAGCAGGCGTTTGACGGCGGTGACACTCGTATGCACCTCGTCTGCAAGCGCCTGGTAGTCGCAAAAATACGTGTCGCGCACGTCGTGGGTCTGGCGGTTGTGATAACAATGGGAGCGGAGGACCTCGACCAGTTTGGTGGCCGTGGGACTGAGCGTGCGGCCCCACCGGCGTCGCCAGTAGTTCGCGCCGAACAGGTCACGGCGCGCTTGCGCATACAGCGCCATGAGGGTCTCCTGAGACACCGACGCCTCCTGGGGGTTGGGAGTATGGCTCAGCGCGACGTCAGCCGCCCAGCCGGTGTGGGTGAGCCGACGGATGGCGCTGAGCCGCAGGGTGTCTTCGGGGTTGATCAACGACACATCCGCTGTCGTCCACCGGCGCCCCTCCCGCTGATCATCTCGCTGATCACCTGGTTCGTCCTTAGCGTGAGGGCTACCCAAAAGATCTGCGGGAGCGGAGCGCTGCGGCGGTTCGATTGGTGACTCATCAAGATAAGGAAGGTACACATCGTTTGCTGTGCGCGCCTCATCCCCCGCATGGGCAAAAAACCCTACAGGGGCTCGGACTGGCTG
>Ga0307374_10003493_pt1 | contig 26839 bp, 19 predicted proteins | sample OX3MG_FD_202532 | JGI IMG/M metagenome (GOLD analysis project Ga0307374, IMG submission 202532) | Soil microbial communities from Risofladan, Vaasa, Finland - OX-3 | ecosystem: Environmental > Terrestrial > Soil > Coastal area > Acid sulfate soil | place: Finland: Risofladan, Vaasa | collected...
TTGTGGCCGCATCGGAAGGGTTGTCGCCGACTACGGCAACGCTTTCGGCATGAGCGTGCTGGTCTGGGGCAGCCCGGAGTCGCGGGAACGGGCGCAGGCCGACGGGGCGAAGGTTGCCGGGTCCCGGCAATCGTTCTTCGAGCAGTGCGATGTGATCTCACTCCATATGCGGCTTGTCGACGCCACACGGGGAATCGTCACCCGGCCCGATCTTGACAGGATGAAAGCATCAGCTCTCCTCGTGAACACCAGCCGGGCGGGGCTCATCGGGCCTGGTGCACTGGTCGGGGCGCTCACCGCAGGCAGGCCCGGAATGGCGGCAGTCGACGTCTACGAGACCGAGCCGCTCACCAACCCCACCGACCCGCTTCTCCTGATGGACAACGTCATCTGTACGCCCCACATCGGATATGTGTCCACGGATGAATGGGAGCTCCAGTTTTCCGACGTCTTCGACCAGATCAACGCATTCGCGGCAGGCGAACCGACCAACGTCGTGAACCCGAGGGCCCTGGATCGCCGACGTCGGCAGTGACCACGTCGGCAGCGACCACGTCGGCGACCAGGATGTGCTGATCCCCGACGTGTCGCAGCGGGCCACTGTCCGATCGATGGGGATGCTCGGATCTCGGGTGCCGATGACCCGGGGCAGCGGTATGTCGACGGTCCCATCGATTTGCCCCGGCAAGATCGCTCCCTTCGGCTCGACTGGGATCCCCGCTCTTCCCGTTCCACTGCAAGGTTGTCGCCAAGGTACCCGGCAAGTCGAGGCCATCACGGTAGGTCGGGCACGCACACCCGCCACCACCTCGGAGATGACCATGCGCAACACCACCGCCCTCCCGCCAGACGCAGTCCCACCCGGTGCAGTGCCCCCGACCGGCGTCCCACGTCCGGTGCTCCGCCGAACGGCACCCTCACTCATGGAGGGTCCGGACTGCCCGAAGCTGCGGGTCGTCTCCTGGCTCGACCCGCTGGCCGACCCCCATGGGGTGCACCCCTGCTCACGGTACGTCGAGCTGTATTGGCTGCCGGTCATCGGCCCCTCGACGACCTGGCTGTTGCGAAGGCTCGCCTACGGCCTCGAGGTCCACCGGGGCGGCTTCGACCTCAATCTCTCCGACACCGCCCGGTCGTTGGGCCTGGGCGAGCGGATGGGGAAGAACTCACCATTCCGGCGTGCGCTGCAACGGCTCCGCACGTTCGAGCTGGCTCGTCCTCACGGGCCGGGTGCACTCGCCGTCCGCACCCGCATTCCGCCCCTTCCACTCCGGCACGTCAGTCGCCTTCCCAGCCCGCTCCAGGCCAGCCACCGCCGGTGGCTGGCCGAGCAGAGGCTGTCGGAACCCGAGCAGATGCGGCTGCGGGCTCACCGGCTGGCGGCCGGGCTCGCGTCTGGCGGAAGTGGCCAGACCGAGATCGAAGAGCAGCTGGCGAAGTGGCAGTTCCATCCGGCCGTCGCATTCCGTGCTGCGGAGGAGGCGGTGAGACGACACCGGAGGGCTGCGCCTCGGCTGGGTTGACCTGGTGGGGCGCCGCGGCCGGGACCCGGCATGATCGGGCGTATGGGTGCCGGCCCACCTCGGAGGCCAGCCCTCCGGGACGGCCACTTTGTGACTACCCGGTCAACCCGGATCAGCCTCGTGGCCGGCCGGCGTCAGGCCCCAGTAGGCGCCCGACGGCTCGATCTGGCCCTTGACCACCTTGTCGATCATGGTGCAGATCGGCAGGTCGAGCCCGTGGCGCTCGGCCAGCTCGAGGGCCACCGAGGCTGTCTTGACCCCTTCTGCCACCATGTGCATCTCCGCCAGGATGTCCTCGAGCCTGCGTCCCTTGCCCAATTGCTCGCCGACGGCGCGGTTCCGGCTGTGGGGGCTCATGCAGGTGGCGATCAGATCGCCCATCCCGGCCAGTCCGGCAAAGGTGGCCGGCTGGGCACCCATGGCCACTCCGAGTCGAGCCAACTCTGCCAATCCGCGGGACATCACCGCGGCGCGCGTGTTGTCACCCACCCCCAGCCCTTCCCCGATGCCGGCAGCGATGGCGATGACGTTCTTGAGCGCGCCACCCATCTCACAGCCCACGACATCGTCGTTCACGTACACCCGGAAGACCCCGCGGGTGAACACCTTCTGGATGGCGCTCGCCACTTCGAGGTCCTCGGTGGCGATGACGGCGGCTGCGGCTTTGCCGGACATGATCTCGTTGGCGATGTTCGGTCCGGTCAGAGCGGCCACCGGGTGGCCGGGGACGATCTGACTGATCACCTCGGTCATCCGCAGGTGAGATCCGCCTTCGAGCCCCTTGGACAAGCTCACCACCGGGATCCACGGTCGCACGTGCTTCGAAGCCTCTTCGACCACATTGCGGAATCCCGAGGTGGGCACACCGACGACCAACAGGTCTGCCTGGCACACCGCCTCGCCGAGATCGGCGGTGGCGGCGAGCTCGGGGGCCAGGTAGAACCCGGGAAGGTAGGCCGCGTTGACGTGCTCGGCAGTGATGGACTTGACCACGTCAGGGTTCCTGGCCCACAGCACCGTTTCGTGCCGGGGGGCGACCAAGGATGCGACGGTCGTGCCCCACGATCCGGCTCCGAGCACCGCTATCTTCACCCGACGAAGGTACCGCGCTGACCGGTCGGGCGCCCGCAGCAACCAGGACCGGGCGTTCGGGAGGAGCCTCGGCGGGTCGTGCCGCGAACGCTATCGGTCGCCGGTGCGGGCCAGCCACTGGGCGAACGCCTCAGAGGTGACCAGCTCAACCAGGGTCCGCACGCCGAATCCGGTACCACCCTTGGCCAGGTAGCGGTGGCTCTCGTCCGAGCGGGACGGTCCGGCGATGTCCAGATGGGCCCAGGGCACGCCTCCGACGAATTCGCGGAGGAGCAGTGCGGCCGAGATGCTCCCCGCCTGGCCGGGCCGGCCCACGTTTCGCATGTCGGCGATCTCCGAGTCGATGTGGGTGCGGTAGTCGTCGGGCAGCGGAAGCGGCCACAGCGGCTCACCCGCCCGCTCCCCCGCCGACCGCACCTGAGCGATGAGGCCATCGTCGTTGCCCAGGAGGCCTGCGATCTCCTTGCCCAGCGCCACGACGGCCGCACCGGTCAGCGTGGCCAGGTCCACAATGGCGCCCGCGCCGGACTCCACCGCCAGCGACAGGCCGTCCGCCAGCACCAGACGACCTTCGGCATCGGTGTTGAGGACCTCGATGGTCTTCCCGTTGCGGACGGTCAGCACGTCCCCCGGTTTGGTCGCCGAACCGCTGGGCATGTTCTCGGTCAGGGGAGCGAGGGCGGTGATCCGGATACGGGACCCGAGGGCCGCCGCCGCGTCGATGGCACTGAGGACGGCAGCCGCCCCACCCATGTCGGTCTTCATGGTCTCCATGCCGCTCGCGGTCTTGAGGGACAGACCACCCGAGTCGAAGGTGATCCCCTTCCCCACGAGGGCCAGATGTGGCACCCGCCCGCCTTCCTCGATGGGGTCCGCGGGCCGGTACTCGACGCGCACCAGTCGAGGTGGCACCACCGATCCGCGTGCCACTCCGACCAAGCCCCCCAGACGTTCCGCGGCAATCCTCTCCTCGTCCCACACCTCGACGGACAGTCCGGGCACACCGGCGAAGCGCTCGGCGAAGAACTCGGCGAACCTCGCGGGCGTCAGAGAGCTGGGAGGCTCGTTGACCAGGTCGCGGGCCACGCAGACCGACTCGGCAATGCGCGCTCCCCGGGCGATGCCGGCGTCGAGTCCGGGCGCATCGCCGGAGGCTGCCGCGGCGATCACCAGGACGCTGGGCTGGCCCGGGATCTCCCCGGTGCGGAAGTCGTCATACCGGTAGACGGCCAAGGCGGCTCCCTCGGCCATCGCCGCACCCGCCAGCTCGTCGGGCAGCGCCACGCCGCCAGGAAGGCCGGCCGGATCGGGCAGGACGAGCCCTGCGGCCCCCTGGCCCACCGTGCGGATGAACGCAGCCGTCGCCCGTCGGAGGGACTCGAGGCCGCCGTCCCCGACCAGCGCCGGAAGGTCCCCCACCCCGACCAGGGTGATGTCCGGTGGTGGTGGTTCCGGTGGTGGTGGTGGTGGTAGTAGTGGTGCGGCGGCCGCTACGGCGTGGCTCTCGGCCCCCGGAGCCTGTCCCGGGGGACCTGTCCCGGTGGCCGGCGCCGGCTGAGGTGCGGAGGTGCGGAAGGCGAGGGTCTGTCCGACCTTGCCCGTGAACCCATGGCGTTTGCACCAGGCGGGGTCGAGCACCGCCGGGACCTGGGCGAGCTCCGCCAACCCGCCGACCGGCGCGGCCAAACGGGGTCCGTCCCCGTGGGAGGAGACGGGCACCCCCACCACCGCCACATCAGAGGGGAGCGCACCCCGGGCCAGGGACATGATTCTCATGAGGGGACGTCTCCGCTCGCCCCGCCGGGATCGTTCCGGGGGCTCCCCCGGCCACCAGGGCGCCGCGGGGCACCGCGGGCCAGCAGATGCTCCTCGCCCTCGGCCCAACGGGCCATCGCCCACAGCAGATCGGAGAGCCGGTTGAGGTACTGGCCGGCCAGCGACGCTTCGATGGGCGCGGACACCAAGAGGCGTTCGGCCCGGCGCACCACCGTACGGGCGAGGTCCAGCGCCGCCGACGCCCGGTTGGCCCCCGGCACCACGAACTCGGTGGGCATCTCGATGCGCGCCATCAGACCGTCGATGTGGTGCTCGAGTGCAGCGACCATCTCGGCAGTGACCAGGGTGGTGCCGGCCTTCAGCTTCGATCGGTTGGAGGGGTCGGTGGCCACCTCGGCCATCAGCACGTAGAGGTCCCGTTCGAGCCCGGTCAAGAGGCGGTCCAACTCGGAGTCCGGGACGGCCTCGGCCCGGGCGGTGCCCATCACGGCCTGGGCTTCGTCCACGGTCCCGTTGACCTGCATGATCGAGGCGTCCTTGGCCACCCGGCCGCCGTAGAGCAGTCCGGTGGTGCCGTCATCGCCCGTCCTGGTGTAGATCTTCAGCACTCACTCATCACCGCCACGATGCTAAACGACATCGCCCGGGGCGCCCTGTCGACCGGGGCTCCCGTCGACCCGGCCACGCCGGGCCCGGCGGACCCGCGCCACCCCGGGCCCTGGGCCGGCCGATGGCCATCGCCGCCCCCGGTAGCCTTGGAGGGTCATGACCACCAAGGACATCCCGCCTTCCAGCTACCTGCAGGCCGCCTCCGAGCGGGTTGTCATCTTCGACGGCGCCATGGGCACCAACCTGCAATTGGCCGAACTCACCGCCGATGACTTCGGCGGCGCGGACCTCGAAGGCTGCAACGAACTCCTGGTGGTCAGCCGACCCGAGGTCGTCGACCGGGTCCACCGGTCGTTCTTCGAGGTCGGATGCGACGTGGTCGAGACCGACACGTTCGGGGCGTTCGCGCCGGTGCTGGCCGAATACGGCCAGGCCCACCGGGTGCGTGAGCTGAATCTGGCCGCCGCCGCCCTGGCCCGGGGGGCGGCCGACGATTTCTCCACCAACGACCGGCCCCGGTGGGTGGCCGGGAGCATCGGTCCGGGGACCAAATTCCCCACCCTCGGTCAGATCCGGTACGCCGAGCTCCGGGGATTCTACGAGGAGCAGGCCGCGGCGTTGATCGAGGGCGGCGTGGACCTGATCATCATCGAGACGGTCTTCGACCTCCTGCAGGCGAAGTCGGCCATCAACGGCGCCCGGCGGGCGATGCGGGCTGCCGGTCGCCACCTCCCGATCCAGACCCAGGTCACCATCGAACTGACCGGCACCATGCTCCCCGGAACCGAGATCGGCGCCGCCCTCTGCGCCCTCGACGCCATGGACGTCGACATCGTCGGCCTCAATTGCGCCACCGGCCCGGCCGAGATGTTCGAACCGCTCCGCCACCTCACCGGGCACGCCTCCACCCCGGTGTCGTGCCTTCCCAATGCCGGTCTTCCCTCGGTCGTCGACGGCGCCATGCACTACGACCTGACCCCCGACCAGCTGGCTGAGTTCCACCGCCAGTTCGTAGAGGAGCTGGGTGTGTCGGTGATCGGCGGATGCTGCGGCACCACGCCCGCCCACCTGGCCGCAGTGGTGGAGGCGTGTGCGGACCTCGCCCCGGCCACCCGCCGGAGCGAGCCCGAGCCGGGCGCCGCGTCGATCTACACCCAGGTCCCCTTCGAGCAGGACACCTCGTTTCTGGTCATCGGGGAGCGGACCAACGCCAACGGCTCGAAGAGGTTCCGCGAATCCATGCTCGAAGCCGACTGGGACACCTGCGTGGCCATGGCCCGCGATCAGGTCAAGGAGGGCTCACACCTCATCGACGTGTGCGTGGACTACACCGGTGCCGACGGGGTGGCCGACATGGAGCAGGTGATGTCCCGTTTCGCCACCCAGTCGACCGTTCCGCTGGTGGTCGACTCAACCGAGGCTCCGGTGGTGGAGACCGCCCTGTCGTGGATCGGCGGGCGGGCGGTGATCAACTCCGTCAATCTCGAGGAGGGCGACGACCCGGGCACCCGCCTCGACTCCTTCCTCACGCTGGCCAAGGAATTCGGTGCGGCGGTGGTCTGCACCTGCATCGACACCGAGGGCCAGGCCCGCACCGCTGATTGGAAGGTCCGCTCCGCCACCGCCATCCACGACATCGCCATCGAGCGCTACGGTCTCCGGCCCGAGGACCTCATGTTCGACGCCCTGGCCCTCCCGCTGTCGACCGGTATGGAGGAGAGCCGCAAGGACGGCATCGAGACCATCGAGGGCATCCGCCGGATCAAGGCCGAGCTCCCCGGCGTCTACACCGTGCTGGGACTCTCCAATGTCTCCTTCGGCCTCAACCCGGCCGCCCGCCAGGTCCTCAATTCGGTGTTCCTCCACGAGTGCGTCGAGGCTGGGCTCGATGCAGCCATCGTGCATGCGTCCAAGATCCTCCCGCTGTCCAAGATCGACGATCGGGCCAAGGAGGTCTGCCGGGATCTGATCTATGACCGCCGCCACGACGGCTACGACCCACTGACCGAGCTGCTGTCCATGTTCGAAGGTGTGAGTGCGTCGAGTGCGGTGGCCAAGGAGGACCGGTCCGGGTGGACGCTCGAACGGCTCCTCGAGCACCGGATCATCGACGGCGACCGCAACGGCCTCGAGGTCGACCTCGATCAGGCGATGGCCAACGGGTTCACACCGCTCGAGATCATCAACGACATGCTGCTGGCGGGCATGAAGACGGTGGGCGAGCTGTTCGCCACCGGTGAGATGCAGCTCCCCTTCGTACTCGGATCGGCAGAGACCATGAAGGCCGCAGTCGCCCATCTCGAGCCCCACATGGAGAAGGCCGACCAGGGGGGCAAGGGGACAATGGTGCTGGCGACGGTCAAGGGCGACGTCCACGACATCGGCAAGAACCTGGTCGACATCATTCTCACCAACAACGGGTACACCGTGAAGAACCTGGGCATCAAGGTCGGGATCACCGACATGGTCAGCGCCCTCGAGGAGTCCCGAGCCGATGCCATCGGCATGAGCGGGTTGCTGGTCAAGTCGACCCTGATCATGCGGGACAACCTCGAGGAGCTCAATCGACGCGGGCTCTCCCACATCCCGGTCATCCTCGGCGGTGCTGCCCTGACCCGCACCTATGTCGAGCGGGACCTGCGCAAGGTCTACGACGGTCGCCTCTTCTACGGGAAGGACGCCTTCGAGGGCCTGCGCACCATGGACAGGCTGGTGGAGTTGAACCGTTCCGGGGAGGACGACCCGGAGTTCGGGATCGCCATCGGAGGCCGCGACCTCGGACCCCGGAAGAGTGAACTGCGCAAGCAGGCTGCCGCTGAGGCCAGAGAGCGGGGCGAGGTGCTCCCCCGGCGCTCGCCGGAGGTGGCCTCGGACAACCCCGTCTTCAAGCCGCCGTTCCTGGGCACCCGGGTGGCCAAGGGCATGGCGGTCGACGATGTGGCCGCCTTCCTCAACGAGACAGCGCTCTTCCGCAACCAGTGGGGCTACCGGCCCGAGGAGGGCGAGAACGACGCGGCCTTCAAGGATCGGGTGCGGAGCCTGTTGCGCGACCAGCTCGGCACGGCGAAGGAGGAGCAGCTGCTGGTCCCCCAGGTGGCCTGGGGCCACTTCGCCGCCAACGCCGACGGCGACGACCTGGTGATCTTCGAGGATGAGAGCCGGACCACCGAGTCGACGAGGTTCAGCTTCCCCCGCCAGACGGAACAACCCTGGCTGTGCATCAGCGACTTCTTCCGCTCCGTGGAGTCCGGCGAGCCCGACTGGGCCAGCTTCCAGGTGGTGACCATGGGAGCGCGGGTGTCCGAGGAGACCGCCCGCCTGTTCGCGGCCGACGAGTACCAGCGGTATCTCTACCTCCACGGGCTCGGGGTCGAGATGGCCGAGGCCCTCGCCGAGTACTGGCACCTAAGGATCCGCGAGGAGCTCGGATTCGCGGCTGAGGACGGGCCGACCCTCACCGGCCTCTTCCGGCAGAAGTACCGGGGCGGCCGCTACTCGTGGGGCTACCCTGCCTGCCCCGATCTCGAGGACAACGCCAAAGTGGTCGAGCTGCTGGGCGCCGAGCGGATCGGGGTCGTGGTCAGCGAGGGATTCCAGCTCCACCCCGAGCAGTCGACCACGGCGATCATCTGCCACCATCCTCAAGCCAAGTACTTCGTGGCCTAGCTCGGGGCCAGATCTCGGTGAGCCCTGGTGCCTGTCTCGCTACCCACGATGTGGCGGGTTCGGCGTCTCCACCAAGATCGGGAGGCTCTCACCGTCCGAGACGACACCTGTCGACCGAGGGAGATACAGGAAGATGACCACACCCTCAGTCCCCTACTACCGGGACGATCTTGCCCTCGTCCACCACCGAGGCTTCGGTTTCCACGCGGAGGCGTGTGCTCCTGGCATCCTCACTCTCTTGGAGCCGATCCGGGAGCGGAACGGTCTGGTCCTGGAGATCGGCTGTGGAAGCGGCCTCCTCACGGAGAGCCTCGTCAACGCTGGTCACCGGGTCGTGGCGACCGATGCGTCATCGGCAATGCTCCGCCTTGCCCGCGAAGTCGCTACCGGAGTGGAGGAGATCCGCAAGTTGACCCTGCCGGATGACCCGGTACCGGACGCCGACGCCGTTGTCGGCATCGGGCATGCGCTCAACTATCTCCCCGACGCAGGCGCCGTCGACCGCGCCCTCCTTGCCCTCACCCGGGCAATCCTGCCTGGAGGCGTGCTGGCCATCGATGTCTGTGATCTCGAATGGGCTGCCACCCATACCGATGGCAGTCTGGGACGGGTCGGAGACGACTGGGCGATCATCTCCCGGTTCTCACTGCCCTCACCGGATCGTTACGTGCGGGACATGACCACGTTCGTTCGCACCGCGGACGGCTCGTGGCGCCGGGACGACGAACGGCACGACAACGTCCTTGTCGACACCTCCAATATCCCTTCCCTGCTCGCCACTGAAGGACTCCGGGTCGAGGTCGGTGCTTCGTTCGGAGGGGAGAAGCTGCCGACCGGTCTCCGAACCGTCATCGGGCGGCGCCGGGCATGAACGACCCGCCACAGATCCGGTAGGTGGCCGCCCCCTGGGCCGCCGGGCTCTCGGGGACCCGAGCGGTGGGTCGGACCTCTCAACCAGTGGGTGGCCCCGCTCACAGCGCCAAGGTGGCACCGCCGTCGACCACCACTGCCGCACCGTTGACGAACCGCGCCTGTTCGGAACACAGGAACGCCACGACGCTGCCGAAATCGGCGGGGTCGCCCATCACGCCGGTGCCGCCCAGCTCGCGCATGCGATCGGTGGCGTGAGGACCCGGACAGACCAGGTTCAGCGTGATGCCGGCCTCCTCGGAGGCGAGGTCCAGCGCCGCCGTCTTGACCCAGGCCCACAGCCCGACCCGGGCGGTGTTCGACAGCGCCAGCGTCGGGATCGGCTGCACGACCGAGTACGAGGAGATACAACAGATCCGGCCCCACCCGCCCTCGCGCATGGCCGGGACCGCCTCCCGGGTCAGTCGCACGGCCGACATCAGGTTGGCCTCGAAGGCCCCGGTGAGGGCGGCGTCGTCCACCTCGAGGGCCCGGCCGGCCGGTGGCCCGCCGGCATTGGCGATCACGATGTCGAGACCCCCGAACGCGTCCCGGGTCACCTGCACGAGCCGGGCCGGCGACGCCGGGTCGGTGATATCGGCCACCTGGGTCTTCACCTCCGCGCCCGCCGCCCGCAGCGTCGCCCGGGCCTCGGCCAGGGTGGCCTCGCTGCGGGACGACAGCATGACCCGCACCCCTTCACCGGCCAGGGCCTCGGCTGTGGCCCGGCCCAGACCCCGCGATCCGGCGACCACGAGCGCCACTCTGCCGGCGATGCCGAGGTCCATCCGGCTCCCTAGACGTCCACGACGACGAGGCGGTGATCCGCCGAGTTGAGCGCTTCGGGGCCCCCGTCGTCGCCGATCACCACGATGTCCTCGAGGCGCATACCGAACCGGTCGGGCCAGTAGATTCCCGGCTCGACCGAGAAGGCGTGGCCGGGCTGCAGTGGCTCCTCGTTCCCGGATACCACGTAGGGGTCCTCGTGCTCCTCGATGCCGATGCCGTGCCCGGTCCGGTGGACGAAGAGGTGCCCGAAGCCGGCGTCGTGGATGATCTCCCGCGCCACGTGATCGACGTGCTCGGCCCGCACCCCGGCCCGGGCCGAGAGCACGGCGGCCTGCTGGGCGGCAAACAGGACCTGGTAGCACTCGTCGATCTCGGTGGAGGGCGACCCGGTCACCACCGTGCGGGTGATGTCCGAGCAGTAGCCGACGTCGCCATCGAGCGAATAGGACCCGCCGAAGTCACACACCACTGTCTCCCCGCGGCCGATGACGCGCCCGGCCGGCTCGTGATGCGGGCTGGCGGCGTTGGGGCCGCTGCCGACGATGGCGAAGTTGACCTGCTGATGCCCTTCCTCGATCAACAGTCCGGCGATCTGGCCGGAGACCTCCGACTCTTTGCGCCCGATAAGGCCGATCCCACCCCCCTGCAGCTCGGCCGCCACCCGGTCGGCCGCGGATCCGGCCATCCGCAGGGCGGCCAACTCCGCGTCATCCTTCACGGCGCGGATCGGCGAGGTCACCGTCGACGCCTCCGCCCACCGGGCCGCGGGCAGGCGACGCTGGAGCGCCAGCACGGTGGTCGCCCAGGCCCGGTCGGAGATCGCACACCGGAGCGCGGCTCCGCCGGTGCCCGCTGCGCCCGTCCCGGTGAGGATCGAGGCCACCAGCTCGATCGGGTCCTGGTCATCGGTCCACGGGAGCAGGGTGAAGAGCTCGTCGGCGCCGGCCACCCGCGGTGCCTCCAGGGCCGGCACGACCAGCACCGGATCGCCGGCGGACCGCAGCACGAGCATCGTCAGCCTCTCCAAGGGCATGGCCCGGTAGCCGGTCAGCCAAGGGAGGTCGGCGCCGTGGGAGAGGAGGAGGGCATCCATCCCCAGCTCGTCCATCCGGTTGCGCACCCGGGCCATCCGCCCCAGGCGCGCGGCGCGGGCCCGGTCCGGGAGCGTGCTCACGACGGGATCGGCGACGTGTGCAGCGACGCGGTCGGCGGCGTGGCCGTCGATCCGGGGGAGGGTCCGCCGTCCGGACCGGCGTCGGGGGCACTCCCAGCGTGGACCGGGACGGATGCCTCCGCGGCCTGCCGGGCGTGGTAGCTGGACCGGGTGAGCGGAGACGCCTGCACGTGGGCGAAGCCCATGGCCATGGCCGCCGCCCGCAAGGCCTCGAACTCGTCGGGGGTCCACCACCGGGCCACCGGCAGGTGGCGGTGGCTGGGTCGCAGGTACTGGCCTGCGGTCACGATGTCCACGCCGACCGCCCGGAGATCGGCCAGGGTGGCGAGCACCTCCTCCTCACGCTCGCCCATCCCGAGGATGATCCCCGACTTGGTGGTGAGACCCGCATCCTTGGCCCGGGCCAGTACCGAGAGGCTCCGGGCATAGCCGGCCGTCGGCCGGGCGGCGCGTTGAAGCCGGGCCACCGTCTCGATGTTGTGGTTGAGGACGTCAGGTCGGGCGGTGAAGATTGCGTCGAGCGACTCCTGGCGGCCCTTGCAGTCGGAGATGAGCACCTCGATGGTGGTCCGGGGGGTGCGGTGGCGGACCGCGGCGATGACCCTCGCAAACCCGCCCGCCCCCCCGTCGGCCAGATCGTCGCGGGCCACACAGGTGACCACCGCATGGGCCAGACCCATCCGCTGCACGGCCTCCGCAACCCGCTCCGGCTCGCCCACATCGACGGGGAGGGGACGCCGGGTGTCCACCTGGCAGAACCCGCAGGCCCGGGTGCAGCGGGATCCGTTGATCATGAACGTGGCCGTCCCGTCGGACCAGCACTCGTAGATGTTCGGACATCCCGCCTCCTCGCACACGGTGACCAGATCGAGATCGCGCAGATCGTTTCGAAGGGCCAGGTAGTCGACCCCCATGTGGGTCTTGACCCGCAGCCACGGCGGCTTCCGGCCACCCAGGGGCAGCCGGATCCCGGGGTCGGCCCCCGACTCCCGGAGTCGCCGGTCGAGCGAGCGCTCCGCGGGCCGGCGATGGCCGAGGGCGACCGCGACGGGTTCCACCCGACGCCCGCCGGTTGCCGTCACATGTCCGCCCTGCGGAGCGGTGCCCGCCGCGACGCCATCGGAGGCCGTGGCCCGGTGGGCCCGTGTCGGGCCGGTCACCCGCTGGACATCGTCGGCTGGTCCCCACACCGCCTGGGCCGAGGCGATGATGGCGTCGACGGCGGCGGACATCGTGACGCCGCACCCTTCGGCCGCCAGCGACGTCACCGGCATTCCGGCCAGTCCGCACGGCACGATGTGGTCGAACATCGAGAGATCGGTGCGGACGTTCAGCGCAAACCCGTGGGTGGTGCGCCCCCTCGAGGTCCGCACGCCGATCGCACAGATCTTCCTCGGCCCCGACGGGCCGGATCCGGGGCCCCCGTCGAGCCCGGCCCAGACCCCCGGGTAGCCGGGCAGGCGTCCGACCGACTCGGCCGACAGCCCCATGGTCACGAGGGCGTCGATGACAACCTGTTCGACCCGTCGCACGTGCTCGGGCCCGCGATGGGGCCCGGGCCCGACGGTGACCAGGGGGTATCCGACCAGCTGGCCCGGTCCGTGGTAGGTGACGTCGCCTCCGCGGTCGACCCGGATCAGCTCGGCGCCGACCGATGCCGGATCGACCAGCACATGGCCGGAATCGCCGTTTGTCCCCAGCGTGTACACGTGCGGATGCTCCAACAGGAGCAGGTAGTCGTGGGCAGTGCGCCGGCTCACCGCCCGCTGGACGGCCCACGCCTCCCGGTAGGGCACCCGGCCCAGCCACCGGATCCTCATCGGTGATCGACTCGATGCGCCAGGGGCAACACGGAGGCCGCCCTACAGCTCGCCGGCCCAGTCACGATCAGTCAAGATCTGAGCCATCCGGGCCAGATACCGGGCTACGTAGGCGCCGTCGACGGCTCGGTGGTCGAAGGTCATGGCCGCCAGGCCCACCGAGTGGATGGCTATCGACTCGGTGCCGTCGGGCAGCTCGACCACCACCGGCCTCCTGGATACGCCGTCGGTGGACAGGATGGCCACCTGGGGCTGGTTGATGATGGCTCCGGTGATCAGGGTGCCGAACGGCCCGGCGTTGGTGATCGAGAAGGTCCCACCGCTGATGTCGTCGAGGCTCAGCCGCTTGTTGCGGGCCCGGTCGGCCAGATCGCGGATCCTGCGGGCCATGCCCCGGAGGTTCAACTCCTCCGCGTTGTGGACGACGGGGACGATCAGTCCCTCATTGTCGAGATCGACGGCGATCCCGAGATTCACGTCGTGGTGGACGATGAGCGAGTCGTCGCCGACCGATGCGTTGAGATGGGGGAATTCGGCCAGTGCCTCGACTGCGGCGCGGGCCGCAAACGGGAGGTAGGTGAGGCTGAACCCCTCCTCCGCCCGGAACGGGTCCCCGTGGGCCCGGCGGACCCGCTCGACCCGCTCGTAGTCGAGCTCCTTGACCATCAGCGTGTGGGCCGACGTGGCCTTCGACCGGACCATGTGCTCGGCCGTCCGGCGCCGGATGTTGGTGAAGGGGATCGCCTCGTCCCTCGGCAGGACACGGGCCGCTCCTCCGGACGTCGAGCCCGGAGGGCGTCCGTCGGCAGCGACGCCGCTCGGGGGGACGGGCCCGGACGGCGCAGGCGCAGGGCGGGCGACCGCGGGAGCGTCGGCCTCGGGAGCATCGGAGATGCTTGGGACCGCGGCCGGCCCGGCCTCGCCCCCGGCCCCCCGGGAGGAGATCACCGCCTCGACGTCAGCTCGGGTGATCCGCCCCTCGAGCCCGGTCCCTGCGACCGCCGCCGGGTCGATGCTGTGCTCGTTCATCAGCTTGCGTACGACCGGCGAAAGGACGAGCCGGTCCCCTGACCCGTTCGACGGGGCGGGGGCCGGCGCCCCCGGGGTGAGCGGTGCCGCAGCCGGGCGCGGCGCGGGTCCGGGGTCCGGGACGGGACGCGGTCGGGCCTCGACCGTGGTCCCGACAGGCTCGGGCGAGCCCTCGGCCGTGGGAGGGGCGCCGGCGGGAGCGGGTGCATCCCCGTTCGACGAGGCCGAATCGCTGATGACCGCCAGCTTGACCCCCACGTCGACCGTGTCGCCCTCCTCCACCAGGATGGCGGTCACCACCCCCTGGGCCGGCGAAGGGACCTCGGAGTCGACCTTGTCGGTGGACACCTCGAAGAGCGGCTCGTCCCGGTCCACCTCGTCGCCAATGGACTTGAACCACTTGGTGATGGTCCCTTCGGTCACCGTCTCACCGAGCTGCGGCATGGTCACATCAGCCAACGTGCAGCCCCCTTCCGGTCAGCGCCAACACCGTCTCGCCGAACGTCTCGGACAACGAGGGGTGCGGCTGGATGAACTGGGCCACCTCGTCGGCCGTCGCCTCCCAGTTGACGGCGAGATAGCCCGCCCCGAGCTGCTCGGTGACCCACGGGCCCACCATGTGCACCCCGAGGATCCGCCCCGTGGTCCCGTCGGGCAGGCGTTCGGCCACCACCTTCACCAGCCCCTCGGTGTCACCGATGATGCGGGCCCGGCTGTTGCCTCCGAACGGGTCCTTCTTGACCACGACATCGAGGCCCGCCGCCCTGGCCGCCGCCTCGGTGAGCCCGGCGAAGGCAACCTCGGGATGGCAGTAGATGGCCCAGGGCACCCGGTCGTAGTCGACTGGTACGACCGGCTCCCCGAGGATGCTCTTGACCACGACGATCCCTTCGGCGAACCCGACGTGGGCGAGCTGGGGGGTGCCGGCCACCAGGTCGCCGACCGCCCACACCCCTTCGGCCCCTGTGCGCATCATCGTGTCGGCGACGACGAACCCCCGGTCGTCCACCACCACACCCGTCCCCGGGGCGAGGAGCCCTTCGGTCCGGGGACGGCGACCGACCGACACCACCACGGCGTCCACGGCCAGCTTCTCGCCGTCGTCGTAGGAGACGACCGTCCCCTTCCCGGACGGATCAGGTGTGTGGCCCTGGAGCCGTACCCCCACCTTCACGTCGATGCCACGTTTGCGGAACGAGCGGGCCACCGTCTTGACCACGTCGTCGTCGCAGCCGGCCAAGATGGTCGGAAGGGCCTCGAACACGGTCACCGCGGTGCCCAGGTCGCTCAGCAGCGAGGCGAACTCGCACCCGATCGCCCCTCCCCCGACGACTGCCACCGAGGCGGGGAGGCGCTCCAGGGCCAGGACCTCGTCCGAGGTCATCACCAGTTCGCCGTCGATGTCGAAGCCGGGAATGGTCCGGGGCACCGACCCCGCGGCCAGCACGACATCGGTGCCGGTGAGCTCCGTGGTCGAGCCGTCATTGCCGGCGACCTGCACGCGGTGGCCGGAGAGGAGCGTGCCGCTGCCACTGAGCACAGAGACGCCGCGACCCTTGAGCAGCCCGGCGAGACCCTTGAACAGCTGGTCGACCACCTGTTGCTTGCGGGCCTGGCTCACCGAGAAGTCGAGCATCGGCGGCTGGTCCCCGTCCCGGCCCGCGGTGATCCCGAACTGTCCGGAACCGCTCACGGTGCGGTAGACGGCGGCGGTCTCGAGGAACTCCTTGGCCGGCACGCAACCGCGGTGGAGGCAGGTCCCCCCGACCTTGTCGAGCTCGACGATGGCCACGTCCAGCCCGGCGGCCGCGGCGTAGAGGGCGGTGGCGTAGCCACCGGGGCCCCCGCCGATGATCACCACGTCGAAGTCGGTCCGTCGGGCCGCCCCTGATCCGGGACCTCCCGATGCCTTCTCCTCAACTGCTGCCTCGGGTGCCGTCAGGACCACCTCCATAAGGGCGCCATGCCTGGGAAACGCGCCCAGCCTACCGGCCCGGAGCCGCTCCTCCCCGGCCCGCGTCCGCACACCGCCGGCCCGGGCCGGTTCGTGTTCCGACCGTCGTACCATCGTGGGCCCGATCGGGACCGGTCGGGACGGGGTGGTCCTCCCGGGGCCGGAGGAAGTGGGGCCGGCCCGGGCCGCCGGTCAGGAGAGCACCCTTCTCCGGAAGTTGCGCAGGCCGACGCCCAGGAACAGGACGAAGAACCCGACGAGCACCGGATAAACAACGTAGAGGTGCATATGGGGAGCGTCGGTGAAGGCAGCGCGCATGCCCTCGTTGACGTAGATCAGGGGATTGACGAGGACCACCGTCTGGAGCCAGTGCCAGCCGCCCGCCTGGACGGGTGCCAGACGGGTCCACTGGTAGTAGGTCCCGCCCAGGAAGGTCACCGGCAGGATGATGAAACCGAACATCAACCCGATGTTGCGGGGCTCGAAGCTGGTCCCGAGGAGCAGGCCGAGCGAGGCCATGGTCACGCAGGCCAACGGGACGATCGTCACGATGACCCACCAATGCAGGCTCAGGTGGGCCTCGACCCCCTCGGCATGGACGACGGAGGCGATGGGCAGGACGATGATGGCGGAGATCAGACCCTGCACGGCTCCTGACAGCACCTTGGCCACCGCCACCAGCCAAACGGGGCACGGGGCCTGCACCCGGTCCTCGATCTCCCGGGTGAAACCGAACTCCTGGGCCATGATCAGCGCCACCGACTGCACCCCTTGGAAGAGGATCGAGATCCCGACGACACCCGGGACGAGCACCGTGGCGAACGCCGACTCTGCCGCGGGCCCTCCCCCACCGCCGATGCCCTGGCCAATCTTCGGGAAGACGTAGAGGAAGACGAAGCAGAGCAGGAAGGGCTGCACGAGGGTCCGGACCACGAACTCGAACAGGTGCTTTCGCACCACAACCAGATCCCGGAGGATCAACGCCCACAAGACGATCCGACCCGCGTCCAGGGCCGACCGGGTCGGGTTGGGGCTGAGCCCGGTCGCCGGCCCGTTCACCTCCGGCCCGCTCACTTCGCCGACGCCGGCCGACCCCCCGGGCACGGGCGCATCGACGCTCATCAGTCCCTCAGCTCCTTGCCGGTCAGGTTGATGAACACCGTCTCCAGGGTGGGCTCGGTCACCGACAGGTCGATGACCGGGAACCCGGCCTCCTCGGCCGCGGACACTACCGTGGGCAACAGCCTGTCCTTGCCCATGACGTGCAGTTCGACACCTCCGTCGATGGGACGGGTCCGGGTCACCCCCGGCACCCGCTCGGTGAGCACCCGGGCCAGCTGTGCGGGATCGCCGGCGGCGGTCACCGCCACGATGGTGTCGGCGTCCACCGCCTGCTTCAGGGCGGCCGGCGTGTCCAGCGCCAGGATCCTGCCCCGGTCCATGATCGCCACCCGGCCGCACAGCTGGTCCGCCTCCTCCATGTAGTGGGTGGTGAGCAGGATGGTCTGGCCCTCGGCGTTGAGGCCGCGCAGTGTGTCCCACAGGGCCAGCCGGCTCTGGGGATCGAGACCGGCGGTGGGCTCGTCGAGGAAGAGCACGGCCGGACGGTGGAAGATGGCCCGGGCCACCATCAGCCGCTGGGCCATCCCGCCCGAGAGGGCATAGACGGACGCCCCGGACCACTTCTCCAACTGGAACAGCTCCAGCAGTTCGGTGGCCGTCCGGCGGGACTCCCGGGCCGGGATTCCGAAGAGCCGGCCGTGGAAGTAGAGGTTCTCCCACACGGTCAACTGGCGGTCCAGCGTGTTCTGCTGGCTGACGATGCCCAGGATCTGCTTGGCCAGCGCCGGGTGGGCCACCACGTCGATGTCGCCGACGAAGGCCCGGCCCGAGGTCGGTATCACCCTGGTGGTGAGCATGCCCGCCGTCGTGGTCTTGCCGGCCCCGTTGGGCCCCAGCAGTCCGAAGATCTCGCCCGGTCCGACCACCAGGTCGAGCCCGTCCACGGCACGCATCTCCGAACCGGCATAGACCTTGGTAAGGCCGACGGTGTGGATGATGGCACCACCATGGCCGGGGTCCGGGCTCCGGCGTGCCGGAGCGGTGGCGGTCATCGACTCACCGGCGTCGGCCCCTGCTGGGCGTTGATCGGGCCACTTCGGGCGTTGACCGGGCCACTTCGGGCGTTGCCCGGGCCGCTACTTGGGAGGCATCCGGATGCCGCCGTCGAGCCGGATCACCTCGGCGTTGAGATAGCTGTTGGTGGCGATCTGGCTCACCAGTTCGCCGAACTCGGCCGGGTCGCCGAGTCGCTTGGGGAAGTTCACCGACTCTCCCAGGGCATCGCGTTGCTCGTCGGGCAGCATGGCCAGTAGCGGGGTGTCGAACAGGCCCGGGGCGATGGCCAGGACCCGGATCCCCACCACGGCGAGGTCGCGGGCGGCAGGTAGGGTCATGCCGACGATGGCGCCCTTCGAGGCGGAGTAGGCCAGTTGGCCGATCTGGCCGTCCATGGCGGCCACCGAGGCGGTATTGACGATGACACCCCGCTCGCCACCGGCCTGCGGCTCGACGGTGGCCATGGCGGACGCGGCCTTGGTCATCACGTTGAAGGTGCCGATGACGTTCAGGTTCTGGATGAACTGGAACGGAGCCAGGTCGTGCGGGGTTCCGTCGCGGTTGATGACCCGTCCCACCCAACCGGTGCCCGCGCAGTTCACCGCGATGCGGAGGCTCCCCCCCTCTGCAGCCTGATCGACCGCCTTCTGGCAGTCGTCCGGTTCGGTCACGTCGCCGCCGATGAAGTCGGCCGTGCCACCGATGTCGGCGACGACCTCCTTGCCCCGCTCCTCGTTGCGGTCGAAGACGGTGACCCGCACGCCCTCAGCTGCGAGTTTGCGGGAGGTGGCCTCCCCCAGTCCCGATGCCCCCCCGGTGACGATGGCTGAACTTCCTCTGATCTCCATTCGAGCAGGTTACGGGAGGGAGGGGCCGGAGCCAAAATGCGGGTAGGGCGGCGGCCGGTGGGGCGCTACTGGAGGGCGGCCGCCCGGGTGGCGAGCAGATCCACCACCTCGTTCATCCGGTCCCCCGAGTGCCCCTTGACCCACTCGAAGGTCACCGGTCGCGAGGGGTCGAGCGCCAGGTCCAGCAACCCGTTCCACAGATCCTGATTGGCCACCGGCTTGCCCGAGGCATTGCGCCAGCCCCGCCGCTTCCAGCCCACCCACCACCGGTTGCGGAAGCAGTTGACCACGTAGGTCGAGTCACTGATCACGTGCACGGGCCCGGGCAGGGCCTCGAGGGCCCGCAGGACGGCGGTCATCTCCATCCGCTGATTGGTGGTGTGCGGCTCACCGCCGCTGTCCGAGGCGCCACCGTCCACGGCCCACGCCCATCCCCCCGGTCCCGGGTTCCCTAGACACGAGCCGTCGGTGTAGACGACGCTCACCTCCCCACCGGAAGGCGTGGCGTTCGCAGGGGGCGCGGAGTCCATCGGGACAGCATGCCCGATGCGACGGTGTCCGGGCTCCGGGGCGCGGCTCCGGGGCGCGGCGGACGCCGGCGGACCAGGAGTGACTTCCCTCGCCGCACCGGCGGTGGAAGCATGGGACCGTGCTCTTCGACGGAGTTAGTCATCAGCTTCCGGACGCAGACCCGGTCGAGACGTCCGAGTGGCTCGACGCATTCGACGACGTCGTCGATGCCCACGGCCGGACCCGGGCTCGCTACCTCCTGATGAGGATCCTCGAGCGGGCCCGCCAGAAGCAGGTCGGGTTCCCGGCCACGGTCTCCTCGCCGTACGTCAACACCATCCCCTCCGACGAGGAACCGGACTTTCCGGGCGACGAGTTCACCGAGCGGCGGATCCGGGCCTTCATCCGCTGGAACGCGGCGGTGATGGTGGTGCGGGCCAACGTGCGCTCGGAGGCCATCGGTGGCCACCTCTCCACCTACGCGAGTTCGGCGTCGCTCTACGAAGTCGGCTTCAACCACTTCTTCCGGGGCAAGGACGGAGGCCGGCCGGGCGACCAGGTCTACTTCCAGGGCCACGCCTCTCCCGGCATCTATGCCCGGGCCTTCGTCGAGGGCCGGCTCTCCGAGGAACAGCTCGACAACTTCCGGTTCGAGGTGGGGGTCGACGGGCTGTCCTCGTACCCCCACCCCCGGTTGATGCCCGAGTTCTGGGAGTACCCCACCGTCTCGATGGGACTGGGCCCCCTCAACGCCATCGCCCAGGCCCACATGAGCAGGTATCTCCACGCCCGGGGGATCGCCGACACCTCCGGCAGCCGGGTGTGGGGGTTCGTCGGGGACGGCGAGTTCGACGAGCCCGAGACCGTCGGCGCCCTGGGCATGGCCGGCCGCGAGCACCTCGACAACCTGACCTTCGTCGTCAACTGCAATCTGCAACGGCTCGACGGTCCGGTCCGGGGAAACGGCAAGGTCATCCAGGAGTTCGAGGCCCTCTTCAGAGGGGCAGGCTGGAACGTGATCAAGGTGATCTGGGGCCGCACCTGGGACGAGCTCCTGGCCAAGGACGTGGAGGGCGTGCTCCTCGACAAGATGAACTCGACCGTCGACGGGGAGTTCCAGAAGTACGCCACCGAGTCTGGCGCCTATATCCGAGAGCACTTCTTTGGCCCCGATCCCCGGTTGGCTGCGCTGGTGGCCCACCTCAGCGACGAGGACCTCCAATCACTCCCCCGGGGGGGACACGACTACCGGAAGCTCTACGCGGCCTACAAGACGGCCACCGAGCACGTCGGCGCCCCGACCGCCATATTGGCCAAGACGGTCAAGGGCTGGACGCTCGGTCCCGAGATCGAAGCCCGCAATGCCACCCACCAGATCAAGAGGATGACCAAGCCGCAGCTGCTCACCCTTCGGGATCGGCTCTTCCTCCACGACGAGATCCCCGAGCGGGACCTGGACGCCGACCTGCCCCCGTACTACCGACCTGCGCCGGGCTCGCCGGCGGCCGAGTATCTCGCCGGGCGCCGGCGGTCGCTCGGGGGACCGCTTCCACAGCGCGTCGTACGGCCCAAGCCCCTCCCCGCCCCCGCCGCCACATCGTTCGCCGACCTCCTGGCCGGCTCGGGCAAGCAGTCGGTGTCCACCACCATGGCCTTCGCCCGGCTCCTCCGGTTGCTGGTCCGAGATCCCTCCGTCGGTGAGCGCATCGTGCCCATCGTGCCCGATGAAGCCCGCACCTTCGGCCTCGAATCACTGATCAGCGAGGTGCAGATCTATGCGCCCGAGGGCCAGCGCTATACCCCGGTCGATGCCGGGTTGGCCCTCCACTACGCCGAGAGCGCGTCGGGCCAGGTGCTCCAAGAGGGCATCACCGAAGCCGGAGCGGTGGCCTCGTTCACCGCCGCCGCCACCGCCTATGCCACCTGGGGCGAGCCGTTGATCCCCTTCTACCTCTTCTACTCCATGTTCGGCTTCCAGCGGGTGGGCGACCTGCTCTGGGCCCTCGGCGACTGCCGGGGGCGCGGGTTCCTGTTGGGCTGCACGGCGGGCCGGACCACCCTCAACGGGGAGGGCCTCCAGCACCAGGACGGCCATTCCCTGCTCCTGGCGTCGGTGATCCCGAGCGTCGCCGCCTACGACCCCGCTTTCTCCTACGAGGTGGCGACCATCGTGGAGGACGGGATCCGCCGGATGACCGGCGCGGATCCCGAGGACCGTGTCTGGTACCTCACCCTCTACAACGAGAACTACACGATGCCCGCTCTTCCCACCGACCCGACGGAGGCGGACCGGGTGCGCCTCGGGACGATCAAGGGCATGTACCGCTTCGATCCCGATGGAGGGGTGGGGGCCGGTGACGCCGGGGCCGGGACGCCGTCCTCGGCCGCGGGCCGGCCCGGCGCCACCCTCCTGTTCTCGGGCTCGGCGTGCCAGGCGGCGACCGAGGCCCGGAGGCTGCTGTCGGCCGACTGGGGCGTGGACGCGGAACTGTGGTCGGTGACCTCCTACAAGTCCCTGCGCGAGGAGGCAATCTCGGTCGAGCGTTGGAACCGGCTGCACCCGGGCGGGAGCCCGCGGATCCCCTATGTCACCGATTGCCTGGCCGGGGGCGCCGGGCCGATCGTGGCCGTCACCGATTTCATGCGGGCGGTGCCGGACCAGGTCTCCCGGTGGACGCCCCGGCGATTCACCTCCCTCGGCACCGACGGATTCGGGCGCTCCGACACCAGGGAGGTGCTGCGGCGCTTCTTCGAGGTCGATGCTGCCCATATCGTGGTGGCCGCCCTCCACGGCCTCGTCGCCGACCAGGCAATTCCCGAGGATTCGGTGGCCGCGGCCTTGGACCGCTACGGCATCGACCCTGCGGCCTCGGACCCGTGGTCCACCTAGATCCTGAGCTTCGCCTTCACGGAGATGGTCAACAACGCCATCGACCACTCGAAGGGAAGCACGGTCAACGTACGGTGGTTCTTGCGCCAGGAGCAGGTCGCCTTCGAGATCGATGACGATGGTGTGGGAGCCTTCGCCTCGATCCGCAAGTCCCGAGAGCTCGAAGATGACTTTCAGGCGGTCGGCGAGCTTTCCAAGGCAAGCAGACGACGGGCCCGGCCCACCACAGCGGTCTGGGCATCTTTCTTACATCCCGGATGGTCGACAAGTTCTCCATCTCGGCGAACCGGCTTGTCTTCCGAGGCTGGATCAGCGAACATGCACGTCCCATCTGGTGCTCGTGAACGCGAATCCCGCTGTGACGGCGATGATTGCCGCCGTCCAGGCCTGACCACGACATAGGCGATCTCGGGTGTGCGCTGAAGGCCCGCTATGGCGTCAACGTGGTGTCCTCTCGGAAGGCTCGGGATGCCGTCGGGTGGGCCGCGAGTCTGGTGGCACGGTCCGGCGATGTAGTCGAGCGGTGATCTGAGGATTCTTCGGCCCATATCCACCCACTGCGCGGACCGAACCCCGAGCCACCTGCCTTCGCGCACTCCGAGATGTGGCAGCAGGTGGAACTCGCATACGCTGGCGATATGTCCCTCCATCTGAGTGGCGACGAAGCCGCCGACAACCTGTTGAGTACGGATCCGTTGGCGCTCTTGGTGGGAATGGTCCTGGACCAGCAGGTGCGGCAACCATGGAGTACCAGATAGTCCCTAGACTGCGGAGAGAAGCGCTCGACAGCTCACACCCTGCCCGTTGCCCGGCATCGTTTCACGAGCGGTCCCTCCTCTGGAGGCTGATCAGGGTCCTGGTCCACAAGGCCCAGCGTCAATGTCTAAAGGCATCTAAATAGTCTAAAGGACTCTAAAGGTAAAGTAGACTGGAGGGGTGGCCAGCCCCTTCCACCCCACCTTCGGCGTCAGCCCACCGCTGCTCGTCGGCCGGGACCAACTTGTCGATGAATTCGTCGAAGCACTCGACGACGGCCCAGGCGCCGCTGGCCGGGCCACGCTCTACACCGGCCCTCGAGGGTCCGGGAAGACCGTGCTCCTCAACGCCGTCGAGAACGGTGCCAAGTCGCGGGGATGGCTGGTCATCAGCGAGACGGCGTCACCTGGGTTCCTCCACCGAATCACAGCACAGCATCTTCCTCGCCTGCTCCGGGACTTCGATCCCGAGACCGTAAAACGACGCCTCAGCGGGCTCAACCTCCCGATCGGCCCCCTCGGGGCCGCCGGGGCGACGTGGGACACGCTTGATGCTCATGTCGTGGAGGTCGGCCTTCGGAACCAGATAGAGCTCCTGGCCGACCTGCTTGCCGAAAACGAGACAGGGCTGCTCATCACGCTGGACGAGATTCACCAACAGCAGATCGCCGAGTTGCGCGAGCTGGCGATAGTGGTGCAGCACGGCTTTCGGGAAAATCGGGATCTCGCCTTTGTCGGAGCCGGTCTTGCTTCTGCGGTCAGCGACGCACTGAACGACGACGTCCTGACCTTCTTGCGGCGCGCTGAGCGCCACCATCTCGGCACGTTGGACCGAACTGATGTGGAGCTCGCTCTCCGCGAGCCGGTCATTCATGCCGGCCGGGTGGTGGGCAGAGAGGCTCTGGCGGTGATGGCGGCGGGAACCCGCGGCTATCCGTTCCTGATCCAGCTAGTCGGGGCGCAGACCTGGCGGCTTCACCCTGACGTGACTGAGATCAGCGTTTCCGATGCTCAGGAGGGTGTGTCGAGGGCACGACGCCGACTCGGCTCGCTTGTCCACGAGCCGGCCCTTGCCGAGGCCTCGGGGATCGACAAGTCATTTCTGCTGGCCATGGCTCAGGACGATGGGCCGTCGAGAATGGCGGACATTCAAGCGAGACTTGGCGTGACCGTGAACTACGCCAGCCAGTACCGGCTTCGCCTCATCGCCGCAGAGCTCATCGAGCCGACGGGCCGGGGCTATGTGGACTTCGCTCTCCCATACCTCAGGGAGTACCTCCGCAACGAGGCCGCCGCCGAGTTCTGACACAAGTAGCGAGATCGTTCAACTAGTTGCACCGGTCCTCCGGTGCCTCGCCGGATTCGGCAGCAGGCCAACGCTCGCATACGCTGCCCCCATGTCCCTGTACCTGAGCGGTGACGCCGCCGCCGACGAACTTCTGAGTACCGACCCGCTCGCGCTGTTAATTGGCATGGTCCTCGACCAGCAGATCCCGCTGGAGAAGGCCTTCAGGTCACCCTTCGACCTCCAGGAGCGGCTGGGGGGGACCCTCGATGCCGCCTCCCTGGCCTCGATGGATCCTGACAAGCTGGCGGCGATCTTCGCCGAGAGGCCGGCGCTCCACCGGTTCCCGAGATCGATGGCCGGGAGGGTACAGGAGCTTTGCGCCCTCATCGTCGACTCCTACGACGGAGACGCCGCAGCCATCTGGACCTCGGCCGCAGACGGCCGGGAGCTGCTCGCCAATGTGAAGGCGCTTCCCGGCTTCGGCGAGCAGAAGGCACGCATCTTCGTGGCCCTGCTCGGCAAGCAGCTCGACGTCCGGCCCCCCGGCTGGGAGAAGGCGTCCGGCCCCTTCGGCGAGGCCGGATCGTTCCGCTCGGTGGCCGACATCGACTCCGCCGAGACGCTGGCCAAGGTTCGCCAGTACAAACAGAAGATGAAGGCTCGAGCCAAGGGCAAGGCAGCCACCGGACGTTGAGGGGTGCACCGGGTCCGTCGGACCGATGGGAGCTGGGGAGTCGGAGGCTCTACCTGTGCACCCCGGACCGGACCGATCTCCAGTCCTTTGTGGCGGCCTGCCTCGCGGGCGGCGTGGACGTGGTGCAGCTGCGCGAGAAGCATCTGCCCGAAGAACCGCTGGCCGAGCGGGCCCGACTGGTCCAGCGGGTCTGCGCCGATCACGACGTGCCCTTCGTGCTCAACGACAGCCCCGGGCTGGCTGCGGCCATCGGTGCGGACGGGGTACACGTCGGCCAGGACGACATGACCCCGGTCCGCGCCCGTCAGGTGATGGGGGACGGAGCCATCGTCGGGCTGTCGACCCACTCCCCCGGCCAGCTGGACACCGCCACAGGATCGGGAGCCGCCGGATCAGGAGCCACGGGTTCGGGTCCCCACCGCGGCGGTTCGCCGGCCCCGGCCGATGCGGGTGCCGCCCGGGCACCGGTCGACTACATCTCCGCCGGCCCGGTGGAGGCCACACCGACCAAGCCGGGCCGTGCGGGGACCGGCCTGGGCTACGTCAGCCTGGCGGTCGAACGCTCCCCGTGGCCGGTGTGGGTGACCGGTGGCGTCGATCCGACCAGCGTGGTCGACATGATCGCCGCCGGCGCCACCCACTTCGTGGTGGTGCGGTGGCTCACCGAGGCCGCCGACCCGGGGGCCAACGCCCGTGCGCTCCGCCACGCCATCGACCGGGGGCTGGAGAAGGGACCGGGACCGGGCGGGCGCTGAGGCTCAGCCGCGGCTACCCGCTGGTGACGCCGCCGGTCGTTTACCCGCTGGTGCCGCCGCCGGTCGTCTACCCGCTGGTGCCGCCGCCGGTCGTGCCGCCGGTCGTGCCGCCGGTCGTGCCGCCGGTCGTGCCGCCGGTCGTGCCGCCGGTCGTGCCGCCGACCACTCTGGACCCGCTCGGCAGGGCGACGGGCGGCGAGGACCCGACCTGGGAGATCTCAAGTTGGTCCGACTCACTCGGCGCGACCAGTGTCATCGCCGAGACATACGGCCCCGAGACCGTGGCGGTGAATCGCCCGATCACCCCGTTCTGGGTCACGGTGAAGGTGTAGGAGCCGGCGGACCCCTTCACGTTCTGCCCCTTGGTGGCGAAGCGAAGGAAGCCGCGAGCCGGATCGGCCTGGGAGGCCGGTCGTCCGGTTTGCCGATAGAACACCAGGTGCTTGTCGGAGGCCGTGGCCGGGACGGTCAGGCTCTGGTACTCGTAGGCGCCGATGATGTAGACGTACGTCCGCCTGTTGCCGTTGACCGCATACCCGCCCAGCCGGTCCGGCGCCTGGAACACGAGGTGGAGCGTCTGGCTCCCGTTGGGCGTGGTGGTGTCGAGCACCTCGGTGTAGTTGGGGGCGGCCAGGGTATT
>Ga0307374_10003494_pt1 | contig 26836 bp, 26 predicted proteins | sample OX3MG_FD_202532 | JGI IMG/M metagenome (GOLD analysis project Ga0307374, IMG submission 202532) | Soil microbial communities from Risofladan, Vaasa, Finland - OX-3 | ecosystem: Environmental > Terrestrial > Soil > Coastal area > Acid sulfate soil | place: Finland: Risofladan, Vaasa | collected...
ACCACGTGCGCGCGAGTGATGCCGAGCTCGGCCAATAGGGCAACACCGTCGTCGGCCATGTCTTCAATGAGGTAGGAGGCCGAGCTCATGTCACCGGAGAACAACGCCACGATGTCGGGCATGCCCTCGAACTTGGTGGAGAGACCCGAGTCACGGTTGTCATAACGGATCACGTGAAAGCCCCGCTCGACAAGCTGCTGCACGAATCCGTCCGGCCAGGTGATGAGTTGCGCACCGAGGCCCATGACCAGGAGGAGCGCAGGGTTACCCGGGTCCCCGTGTGTCACGTATTCGATGTCGATCCCGTTGACGTGAGCGGTGGACACGGGCGTCTCCCTTATGTCGATGTGGATTCCTGAGGCGATTTCCTAGCAGCCGCGGGTTCCACGTGCCTGCCAGCCCTGTACTCGCGGAAACGGGGCCCCGGCCTGAGCCCGACGAAGACGGCCTGCACGCTCGCGAACACAAAGATGAACGCGGGGAAAGCCGCCACATCGAATGTCCAGTGCACGATCGTCAGCAGCAGGATCCCGGAATTGATCGCGGCACCCACGTACGTCGTGACCGTCTCGGAGTCCGGGTTGGTCCAGCTCTTCATGACGGTCGGGACCCCGGCGAGGAAGTCGGCGACAATGGCGGCCGCGATGGCAATCACACCGTTCTCGGTGACCAGCCACGCGACGGTTCCGGCCAGCGAGAACGCGCCACAGACGTAATCAATGCGCCGGATCTTCCACACGGCTGCCGGATTGTGGAAGGACGCAACGAAGACGAGCAGCGGCATGAAGCCGATGGTGAAGGTGGTCAGCGTCCGCAGGCCCACACCCGCGTGGAACTCCGCTGCCGCGGCGAGGAGCGGCGCGACCGCCCATAGGCACCAGGTCACGCGGTTGGGTTGCGTGGTGCCGCGCAACGTGTCCCTCAGGTAGATCCCCGTCCCCACGGCGCCGATGACCGCGCCGAGGTAGACGAACTGGACGCTGATCACCCGGACAGTCTGGTGCCACGGCACCCACGTCCCGCAACTGACGCGACCGTTTTTTCGGAGCCCGCACCACTACCCTCGCTCCGAGGGGGTCGAGCCACAAGAGAGCCATGCACATTCTCCACCACACGACTGCCCACAGCAGTGGCTGAGCTCCTGGTCGTTGCGTTCTTGGGCGGGCTGATCACCGGTCTGTCGCCGTGCATCGTCCCGGTGCTCCCGGTCATTGCCGCGGGCGGCGCGACGGGGTCCTCAAGGTCACGGCCGTACCTGATCATCGCCGGGCTGGTCGTCAGCTTCAGCCTGGCCGTCCTGGTCGGGGTGTCGTTGCTCAGCGCACTCGGACTTCCGCAGAGCTTCCTCAGGTGGATGGGCATCACCCTGCTGTTCGTCCTGGCCGGCAGCCTTCTCTTCCCGGCGCTGGGGACCTTGGTGGAGAAACCTTTCAACCGCCTCGGCGGAGGCCGCTACGCCACGCGGGGCGGCGGTTTCGCCCTCGGCCTGAGCCTTGGCCTCGTCTTCGTACCGTGCGCCGGACCGGTCCTCGGCGCCATTTCGGCCGCCGCGGCGAACCACCACGTGAACGCCTCGTCGCTCTTTGTGACCCTCTTCTACTCGCTCGGTGCCGCCATTCCGTTGCTCGTCCTGGCCATCGTCGCCCAACGCGCCACAACCCAATGGTTGTCGCTTCGCAACCATCTTCCGGCGGTTCGCCGTATTTCGGGTGTGGTGCTCGCTGGCACCACGCTGGTCATCGCCCTGGGAGGTTTCGACTACCTGCAGACCCATGTTCCCGGGTACACGACCGCGCTGGAGAACAACCTGGAGAGCAGCACGGTCTGCACCCAACTGCAGCAGCTGAGTGGAGAGCGTCCCAACCAGTTCGCTGCGGCCAACGCGAAACTCAACGGCGGGACCGCGGGCTGTTCGTCGACGGCCGCCTCCACGTCGGTCGCTGCAGGCGGAAAATCGTCCGGGTCGACAAAGAAGACGATGGCCGCGGTGAAGTCGTCCCTTCCGATGCTGGGGCGGGCGCCCGGTTTCACGGGGATCGCCGCCTGGCTCAACACGCCCGGAAGCACACCGCTGACGCTGGCCGGGTTGAAGGGCAAGGTGGTCCTGATCGACTTCTGGACCTACTCGTGCATCAACTGCCAACGAGCGCTGCCGCATGTCGAGGGCTGGTACAACGCCTACAAGAAGGACGGTCTCGTGGTGGTCGGAGTCAGCACGCCCGAGTTCGCCTTCGAGCACGTCGTCTCGAATGTCCGCAATGCGGCGGGACACCTCGGCGTCGACTACCCCATCGCCGTTGATAACAACTACGGCACCTGGGACGCCTACAACAACCAGTACTGGCCGGCCGAGTACCTGATCGACTCGACGGGTGAGGTCCGGGCCTACGACTTCGGCGAAGGCGGCTACTCCGCCATGGAGAACAACATCAGGTCGCTCCTGACCGGTGACGGTGTGATGAGCCTGCCGGCGCGGACGGATGTGGCGAACAAGACGCCAACGGTGCCGACAACGCCTGAGAGTTACCTCGGCTACGACCAACTGCAGTACGCCGTGGGAACGGCGGTGGTCCATGACAAGGCCGCTGTCTATCACGCGCCGTCATCCATCCCGTCGGACTCGTTCGCCTTCAACGGCACCTGGACGGATCACCACGAGGAAGCGACGGCGGGCAACAAGGCCACACTGCTCCTGCACTTCACGGCCAATGACGTGTACCTCGTGATCGGTGGTCATGGCACGGTGGACGTGTCCTACAACGGGAGGCATATCAAGACCGTCGACATTTCGGGCATCCCGACGCTCTACACGCTGTTCTCGGGCGCAAGCCTCCAGTCGGGCCTCCTCTCCCTCAGCTTCTCGCCGGGCGTAGAGGCCTACGACTTCACGTTCGGGTGAGCCCGCTCAGTTGATGCGACGGTCCTTGCCTTTCCAATAGGGAGCGCGCAGCTCACGCTTGAGGATTTTGCCCGACGGGTTGCGCGGTAGGAGAGTCGTTGTCTCGACCGACGTCGGGCACTTGTAGTGGGCCAGGTTCGACCGGCAATGGGCGATGATCCCGGGTGCGTCGAGGGCGGCGTCCGGTGCCAGCACCACGATCGCCTTCACGGTTTCGCCCCAGCGCTCGTCCGGCACCCCGATGACCGCGGCGTCGGCCACGTCGGGGTGTGAGAGCAGGACGTTCTCGACCTCGGCGGGATAGATGTTCTCCCCGCCGCTGACGATCATGTCCTTCATCCGGTCGTGCAGATAGAGGTAACCGTCCGCATCCAGGTAGCCGGCGTCTCCGGTGCGGAGCCACCCATCCACGTCGATCGTGGCCGCCGTTTCGTCCGGCTTCCCCCAGTACCCCACCATGTTGTACGGGGAGCGCGTCCAGATCTCCCCCACGCGGCCTAGTTCGGCATCCCGGCCGCTGTCGGGGTCGATCACCCGCAACTCCACCGTCGGGTGAGGGTGCCCGGCCGACCTGAGGAGCCCGCGCCGCGGCCCGTCGGGCTCGTGATCCTCTGGCCTGAGGGCCGTGATGGCACCGGTCGTCTCGGTCATGCCGTAGACCTGGCAGAACTCGCATCCGAAGGACGACATACACCGGACGAGGACATCCTCGGAAATCGGCGAGGCACCGTAGAAGATCAGGCGCAGGCTCGAAAGATCCGTCGACGACATCGCTGAAGTGCCCAGGAGCACCATCAGGACGGCGGGGACCAGGAACATTTCGGTGATTCTCTCGCCCTCTATCAACTTCAGGAGCTGAATGGGGTCCACGTCCCGCAAAATGATGGATCGACCCCCGCGTGACATCGCGCAGAGCGCCCATCCCGACCCTCCAATGTGGAAGAGCGGCATGGCGACCAGGCTCACCGTGTCACCCGCGATCCGGAACGTCGTCCCCGCCTCCGAAATGGCTGTCGAGAGGTTGGCGTTCGTCAGCATCACCCCTTTCGGCAGCCCCGTCGTCCCCGACGTGTAGAGCTGCATGCTGACTTCGTCCGACTCACCGACGTGGCCCGGATCGACCGCATCACATCCTTCAATCCACTCGTCGAATGAGACGGCGCGTGCATCGGAACTCCGCTTCTCGACACTGCTGGCATCACGCAGCACGACGATGCGCTGCACCGACAGCAGGTCACTCGTCATGTGCTCGAGCGCTTCCAGGTAGTCGGTGTGCACGAAGAGGATCCGAGCTCGTGCGTCGTCAATGATCGCGGCCATCTCATTGGGCGCCAGCCGCCAGTTGACGGCGACGTTCACCGCGCCGAGGAAGGAACCACCGAAAAGCACGTCGAAATACGCCATGCCGTTCCGGTCGAGGAAGGCCACGCGATCCCCCACACTCGTACCGTCACGCTCGCAGGCCTGGGCGACCCGGCACGCTCGCTCGTACTCCTCGGACCACGTGCGACGGTCGTCTCCCGATACCAGCATCTCGTGATCGGGCTGGGAACCGGCCAATCGCCGTATGAGTCCAGCGACAGTGAATTCGTCTCGGGGGGCAACCACCGGTGCGCTCGCCGACATGGATGAACCTCCTCTTGTCCAGGCGGACTCCGCCTCTCGTGTCCGGGGACCCTAGGCACCAGCCCGGGCCCATCGCTGGCAATCCGGCCGGTGAGGGTCTCCCTTGACGGAAGAAGATGCCCCAGGTCGCCAGGGCTTTTTGAGCAAATACCGTGCCATTCGATCTTGATCTATTGAGGCAAATAGGCTTGGTCATGCCTGGTCAGAGGTATTTTTGTGAAACACATCACAATCTTTGGACGCGAAAGTCCTGGTAACACTGGGATTTTCCGGATTGACGCAGGAGTTACACCGCTGGCTGCTACAGTGACCTCCGCAAACCGGTTCGGACTTTCTTCTTGCATAGACGTGGCAGAAATGCCAGCTGTATCTTGAAAGTGACGGAGAACCGGTGGACCACTGACCAGTCGGGGTCTCAACATGTCCGTGCACCGGTACGGGCCTGAGAACGACAAAGCGAGGACGACACCGAGGACATTCCCCGGGCCTTCACAAAAACCGGCCGCACACCCTGCGGCGATATGCCAGGACGGACGATGCCTTCCCGCTCTCCGTTCGGGGCGCGAATGCAATGGCCGGAGCCCGCCCACACCAAGCAGAGCCTGGCGCGCCCGCGCCCGACGAAGGGAGGTGCCGTGCGGATCCGCATTGCACTATCGACGGCAACTGTCGTCAGCATCACATCTACAGCATTTTTCACGTTCATGAGCGCCTTGCCCGCCGCGTCGGCCAAGAACGCTGTACACCACGCAACCCAGTCACATCACACGTCCCTGTTCACACTGTCCGACAGCTCGTTAGCCGCGTTCGCTGCGCCCATCACGGTGAACGGTCCAGCTGTGGAGGTGGGTGGTACCCCGATCGCCAATTTCGCCTCGACGACACCGGGGCCGCCGCCACCGCCTCCGCCACCACCGGTACCGCTGACGGATGCCAACAGCCCGTACACGCGGAACTGGATGTGCATCCGTATTCACGAGTCAGGGAACGTCTACAACAGCGCGGCAGAGCCGTCTGGCGCGTACGGGATCCTCTACAGCACGTGGCACGCGTTCGGGTATGCGGGATGGCCGTACCAAGCCGCGCCCGTGGTGCAAGACCACTTGGCGATGGAGCTGTACTCCTTGTACGGGTTCCGTCCCTGGAGTTCTCGCTTCGCCTGCGGTCTGTAGCTCAGCCTCCTCCGGCAAATATGGCGGTCACCTGAGCCATGTCGAAGTAGTCGCGCCACGCGGTGATCTTCCCGTCGACCACGTGGAAGGCACCCATCACCGGTAACGGGGCTGACGCGCCGTTCATGGCAAAGCGGTCGGTTCGCTCGGTCAGCACCGTCGAACCGTCGCTTGCCAGGTGGTGGATCTCGAATTCGAGTTCTTCGCACATGCCCATGAACATGTTGAGGACGGCCATGGTGGCTTCCATACCCTCGGCGGGATCCATCGGAATGTTGTGGTACACGACGTCCTCCGAGAAGAACGGTCTGAGCGCCTCGGGGTCACGTGCGCTGACCGCGGCGCAAAAATCCCTCACAACCTGCTCGGCGCTGGGCATTCTCGTCTCCGTTCCGTCGTTCTCCGGCTCCCCGCCGGGCGTCCTCGTCCACGCTACTGACTGGTCCGCCATGATGGGAGAGTGAGCGGGCCGGGATCGTCGACAAAGCGAGTGGCGATGCTCGCCCCCATGCGGCCCGAGCTCAAGGCGCTGGTGAAAGCCGGGGCCCTCATCCGCACGAGCGACGACGCCGTGTTCTCGCACCGGGGATCGGCGGGCGCCTGGTCGGTATCGGCCGGCATCATCGGCATGGGTCCGGGCACGGCCCGTACCGCTACCGAGAAGATGCTGGCCACGGGACCCTTCGACCACGTGATGGTGGTGGGCATAGCCGGCGGGCTTGACCCAGCCTTACCCGTCGGTTCGCTCATGGTGCCCAGCCGGGTCCAGCTCCACCCTGACGGCCCTGTCCGCCGCACCCACCCGCTCCCCCCGCGTTCCGGAGAGGGGGTCTCATGACGACGAACGGGCTGTTCGACGACGAAGGCGTGTGGCGTCCTATTCTCGACGCGGGGTTCGGTGCGGTCGACATGGAGGCTGCCGGCGTGGCGGAGGCGTGCGAAGAGGCCGGCGTCGACTGGTCCGTCTACCGAGGGATCAGCGACCGGCCAGACGAGCACATCGTGGACCAGGCGGTATTCGGGCTGAGCAAGCCTGACGGTTCGCCGGATCTCAAAGCGGTCGCCTGGTACGTCGCACGCGATCCCCGCCGGATCAAGGCTTTGGCTCACCTGAACCGTTGCATGGAACTGGCGGCCCGCGTCGCGGCGGAAGCCGCGTTCGAGGACCTGAAGAACAGTTAGTTCTCCTCCTTGGCGAGCGGCCTTCCGTTTCGTTCGGTCAACCGTGCGATGACATGGACGTCAATCGCCTCATCCGAGGCCATCCGCAATATCTGCTGAATAACCGAACCTCTCGTCAGAGACTGCCAACGGGTGAGCTTCGAGGTGCCGAGCACTATCTGCGTGGTTTGGTTCTCCATCGCGTTGTTCATGATTGTCTGGGCGACGTCGTCCCCTTCAACCACCTGCCACGTTCCGCCCACATCTCGGGTGAGCGCCTCGAGCGCGTCGATGTTCTCCCGCTTCGTCTCCCCGCCACCGATGACGACGTGGAGAACGAGGAGCTCGGCTTTCATGCGGGCAGCCATACGCGCAGCTCGCCGGATGACGGTGTCGTTCCCAGGCGCTCCGGTGACTGCGACGAGAATCCGCTCCGCGGTATCCCAGACGTCGCCGGTGAGCGCTGACCCACGGGAGCGGAGGAACTCGAGCAGCTCTTCTTCGGTTTCGTCGGCGACGAAGCGCAGGGCAAGCTCACGTAGAGCGACCAGGTTCTCCATACGGAAGAAACCCGAAAGGGCCTCGTGCACTTTGGCCGGCGGGTAGATGTTGCCATGCAGCATGCGGCGCCGGAGTTGATCCGCCGAGGAGTCGATGAGCTCAAGCTGCTCCGCCTTCCGTACGACCCAGTCAGGGACCCGTTCGCGAACGCTGACATTGGTGATGCGTTCCACCGCGTCGGCAAGCGACTCCACATGCTGAATGTTGACGGTGCTGATCACGGCGATACCAGCGTCGAGGATCTCGAGCACGTCTTGCCACCGTTTCTCGTGGCGCCCAGAGCCGGGCACATTGGTGTGCGCCAGCTCGTCTATGAGGACGACCTCGGGCTTGCGTTCCAACACTGCGTCGAGGTCCATTTCCTCCCAGTTGGCCCCCCGATAGTCCACCTGTCGGCGGGGCACGACCGGCAGATCGCGCAGCTGCTCCATCGTGTAGAGGCGCTTGTGCGTCTCGACGTAGCCCACCACGACGTCGGCACCTCGCTGGAAGCGGCGCCACCCCTCGTCCAGCATGGCGCAGGTCTTCCCGACTCCGGCCGCTGCGCCCAGGTAGACCCGGAACCGTCCTGTCGGTCGGACGCCCACATCCTCCGCGTTCGTTCCCGATGCAGCGAGTTCGCTCATCGCAGCTCAGTCTGACTCATTGCAGGGAATGCATCAGTACACTCGGTTACACGTGATCCGTCCCTCCGGGAGTCGTGACTGACGACGTGCGAAGCGTGCTGGCAACCAACGCAACCTACCGTCGAGCGATGCTGGGTGGAGCCGTGGCCCTCGGAGGCCAGGTGGCCCTCGTGTTCATCATGTTGCCGATCCGCACGCACCTCGGCATCGCGACGCCAGCGCTGCTCTTTCTCGTACCGGTCACGGTCGGGGTGGCTCTCGGTGGGTTCGCGCCGGGTGTCGCGTCCGCGCTCGTCGGTTTCCTGTTGTACGACGTCTTCTTCATTCCGCCGTACGGCAAGCTGACCGTACAGGTCGGGAGCGACTGGGTTGCTCTCGTCGTCTACGTGGTGGTCGTGCTCGTCGTTGCCCGCATTGTCAGCAACATGCAAACGGCGCGCGATGAGGCGCGGCACCGCCAGGAGGACGCCGACCGACTGTTCGATCTCTCCCAAGCGCTCATTGGCGACCTGAGTGACACCCAGCTGTTCGAGCACATTGCGACAACGGTCCAAACCGCCTTCACTCCACGATGGACGGCACTGCTGCTCCCCAACGGCCCCGAAGTGGAGCACGCTGATCTCACGGTGGCGGCAAGTGCCGGTGAATCGCTCACGGCCGAGGATCGTGCATCGCTCACGACTCCCGGAGCCCAACCGCGGTCGTTGGGGATGGCCGGCGGTGAAGAACCGAGGCGTATTGCCGTTGCCCTTGTCGCAAGTGGTCGGCCAGTCGGAATGCTGGTGCTGCACGAGGTTCAGCTCGTTCAACAGGACCGAGCGCTGCTCGGGACCTTCGCCAACCAGGCAGCCCTCACGGTGGAACGCTCGCGTCTGCAGGAGCAAGCGCTTCGCAATCGGCTCCTTGAGGAGATCGACCGTTGGCGTGGAGCAATGATGGGAGCTGTCTCGCACGATCTCCGTACGCCGCTGACGTCGGTCAAAGCGGCTGTCTCCACCCTGCGTCAGGACGGCGATCTGATGGCGAAAGCCGATCGTGCCGAATTGCTCGAACTTATTGAAGTCCAGTCCGATCGACTGGCCCGGCTGGTGACGAACCTGCTCGACATGACGCGCATTGAGTCGGGCGCCCTGGTCGTCCGACCCTCGCCGGTCCGAGTGGACGAACTTCTGGAGGAGGCCATGGCTATGGTGAGCGGACTCGTCCCGCGCCGGCGGCTCTGTGTCGATGCCCCGAGAGACCTCCCCCTCCTGGAGATCGACCCGGTGCTCATTGGGCAGGTACTGGCCAACCTGTTCGAGAACTCGGTCCGCCTCAGTCCCGACGACAGCCCCATTCGCATCAACGTGCGGAAGAGCGATGAAGGGGCGACAGACTTCGTGCAGATCGCAGTGGCTGACGATGGGCCAGGCATTGCTGAAGACGAGCGGGAGCGCGTGTTCGAGATGTTCAGCCAGAACAGCGGAGGAGGTAGGGCCGGACTTGGCCTGGCCATTGCCAAGAGCTTCGTCGAGGCGCACGGCGGAGCCATCTGGGTCGATCCGGCCGTTACCCGCGGAGCACGCGTGATCTTCACGGTGCCCAGCGCAAGGAGTGGTTCTCGGCATGCATGAGCCGAGCCGTAGCTTATGACGAAGATCCTGATTGTCGATGACGATCCTGCCCTTCTGAAGGCACTTCGCATCGGATTGACCGCACGCGGCGATGATGTCGTCACCTCGCATTCGGGAACCGATGCCATCACGCAGGTGGCGCTGCTCAACCCCGATCTGGTGATCCTTGACCTCGGATTGCCGGATCTCGACGGACTGGAGGTGTGCCGGCGGATCCGCGACTTCTCGAACGTCCCGGTCGTCGTACTCTCCGCCTACGGCGATGAGCGGAGAAAGGTGGAAGCACTCGACGGGGGCGCTGATGACTTCATCACCAAGCCCTTCGGGATGGCCGAGCTGGAGGCCCGCCTGCGGGTTGCCATTCGGCACGACGCCGCCCGAACGGAAGCCGGGTCGGGACCGGCCGCACGCATACAGGTCGGCTCGCTCTATATCGATCTGGTCCACCACATGGCTACCGTGCGCGGGGCACACCTCGCCTTGACGAGCCGAGAGTTCGACTTTCTGGCGTACCTGGCGCGCCACGCCGGGAAGGTCTGCACCCATCACATGATCCTCAAGGACGTCTGGGGTCCCGGATACGGCGAGGAGTCGAACTACGTGCGTGTGTACGCTCACCGTCTTCGCCGCAAGCTTGGCGACGACGAGGGCCTCCTGCACACGGTTCCTGGCATCGGCTACCAGCTGACGGACGACGCTCACGCCGCGACGAACGAATAGAGCGGAGCCGGGAACGACGCCGGGGACCGCCGTTCGGCCGATGAACCGGAGTCTGGTGTTGCCGGCCCCGTCCGACAGCCCGACGTCGAACCGCACCCACGGCGGTACGTAAGCGGCCGCCACCACCTCACCGACCAGGGTGACACGCCGCCGTGGCCCCCAACGCCGAAATAGCGGTGATCATCCTTCCAGCTTGGCCAATGCCTCATTGAGCTCAAGCACGTTGATGTAGGCCGTTCCCAGGAAGCCCAGCTCGGACCCTTGGGTCTCTCGCACGACGAGGTGCTTGAGTACCGACGACGAGAGTCCGGTCGCGGCCGAAACCATGGGAATCTGGACCATGGCGTCTAGCTGGCTGATGTCAGGGTCGTAGCCACTCCCCGAGGTGGTCACGAGATCGGGAGTCGGGCTGACACCACGCCGGTGCCAGTAGGCCGCGAGTGTCTGCGTGTTCTGGAGAAGCACCTTGGAGCGGGGGCCAAGGTTGGAGGCGCCCGATTGTCCGCTGTTGCCGTTGGCAACGAGCGGGTTGTCGCCACCCGCGGCCGGCGGCGTGAACTTCGAGTTGGCGGCGTACGGTCCGAGGTCGTCGGGTCGGCCCTGGAAGACGCAGCTCCCGATCGGATGCCCTGGACACTTGGTCGCGGACCAGTTCTGGCCGATCAATGTCGACCCAGTCGCGGTGATCGACCCGTCGGCCTGGTGTGTGAACAGAATGTGAGAAACGCCTGTCCCGGCATAGGCGTAACCGAAGACAAGCACCAGGCTCACGACGGCGAGAATGACCGATCGGCGGAGGTGGACGAGCATCAGGTGATCTCCATCAGTAGGCGTGCAGCGCGACGAGGATGAGGTCGATCAGCTTGATGAAGATGAACGGAACGATCACCCCGCCGACGCCGTAGATCCAGACGTTGCGGCGCAGGATGGCCGCCGAGCCGGCGGCGCGGAACTTGACCCCTCGCAAGGCGAGCGGGATCAGCGCCACGATCACCAGTGCGTTGAAAATGACCGCCGACAGCACGGCGCTCTCCGGGGTGTGGAGCCGCATGATGTTGAGCGGCTTGATCTGTGGGTAGGTCACCACAAAGAGGGCGGGAATGATGGCGAAGTACTTGGCCACGTCGTTGGCGATGGAGAAGGTGGTAAGTGAGCCGCGCGTGATCAGGAGCTGTTTGCCGATCTCCACCACGTCAATGAGCTTCGTCGGGTTGGAGTCGAGGTCGACCATGTTGCCGGCTTCCTTGGCCGCCGTCGTCCCTGTGTTCATGGCCACCCCGACATCGGCCTGGGCCAGCGCTGGAGCGTCGTTGGTGCCGTCACCGGTCATCGCCACGAGCTTCCCGCCCTCCTGCTCGGCCTTGATCAGGGCCAGCTTCGCCTCCGGCGTGGCCTCAGCGAGGAAGTCGTCGACTCCGGCCTCCTGAGCAATGGAGGCAGCGGTGAGCGGGTTGTCGCCGGTAATCATGACGGTGCGAATGCCCATGGAGCGCATTTCGGCGAACTTCTCACGGATCCCCTGCTTGACCACGTCCTTCAGCTCTATGACGCCGAGGATCTCGGGACCATCGGCGACCACCAGCGGCGTGGATCCGGCCCGTGAGATCCGCTCGACAATGGCATCGAGGCCGTCGGGCACCGAACCACCTTGCTCGGCAGCCCATTGCTTCACGGCCTCGGCTGCCCCTTTCCGGATCTGCCGATCGGAAAGGTCGAGTCCTGACATCCGGGTCGTGGCGGAGAAGGGCACGAAAGTGTGTTCCCCTTCGAGCTGGCGCTCGCGGATGTCGAAGCGCTCTTTGGCCAGCACGACGATGGAGCGGCCTTCGGGCGTCTCATCGGCTAAGGACGCGAGCTGCGCCGCATCGGCAAGATCGCGCTCCGTGTGGGTTCCGACAGGTGTGAAGTCGGACGCCATCCGATTGCCGAGCGTGATGGTGCCGGTCTTGTCGAGGAGCAGGGTCTGTACGTCCCCGGCCGCCTCGACGGCACGGCCGCTCATGGCCAGCACGTTGCGCTGGACCAGGCGGTCCATACCGGCGATGCCGATGGCTGAGAGCAGGGCGCCGATGGTGGTCGGGATCAGGCACACGAGCAACGCGACGAGGATCACCACGGAGACCGCTGACCCCGAGTAGCGGCCGAATGCCTGGAGGGACACCACGACGGGCAGGAAGATGATCGTCAGCACGGCGAGCAGGATCGTCAGGGCGATCTCGTTGGGCGTCTTCTGCCGGTTGGCCCCCTCAACCAAGGTGATCATGCGGTCCAAGAAGGTGTGGCCGCGTTCGGCCGTTATACGCACAACGATCCGGTCGGACAGGACTCTGGTGCCACCCGTGACGGCGGAACGGTCGCCTCCAGACTCCCGAATGACGGGAGCCGACTCGCCGGTGATCGCCGACTCGTCCACCGACGCGATGCCCTCGATGATCTCGCCGTCAGAGGGAATGAGGTCATTGGCCTCGCAGACGACCGTGTCACCCTTACTGAGCTCGGCGGCCGGCACAAGCTCCTCGGACCCGTCGGCTTTCAGGCGCCGCGCCTCGGTCTCCGAGCGCATCTTGCGCAGCGTGTCGGCCTGCGCCTTGCCACGTCCTTCGGCCATGGCCTCGGCGAAGTTGGCGAAGATCACCGTCAGGAATAGCCAGATGGTGATCGACCAGGCGAATTTCCCGGGGTGCGCGATCCCCTCAATGAATGTGATGACCGTGCCGACGAGCACCACGAACATGACGGGATTGCGGATTTGGACGGCCGGGTTGAGCTTCTTGAACGAGTCGATTGAAGCTTGCCGCAGGATCTGGCGATCGAAAAGGCTCCTCGCCTCCGCCACACCGTGGGGTGCGGTAGCCGGCTGACCGGGTTGGGTTGTCGTGATCGTCATCAGAAGAACTTTCCGTGGCTGAGGTGCTCGACCAGCGGGCCGAGGGCAAGGGCAGGGAAGAACGTAAGGCCACCGATGATGATGATCACACCGATGGTCAGGCCGACGAACATGGTGTTGTCGGTGCGGAAGGTCCCCAGCGACTCGGGAACAACGTTCTTGGCCGCGAGCACGCCACCAAGGGCGATCGCGGGGATGAGGATCCCGTAGCGACCAATCAACATGTCGATGGCACCGATCACGTTGTAGAAGGTCGTATTGCCGGTCAGACCGCCGAAGGCCGAGCCGTTGTTGTTTCCCTGTGACGTGAGGCCATAGAGAATCTCGGTGAAGCTGTGGGGTGTGGCTCTTCCTGTCGTGAGTGCGACGTTGAGGGGCCCGGCTCGTCCCGCATGGATCGACACGGCGACGGCGGCGAGCACCAGCACAGTGATCGGCATGACGAGGGCCCCGAGACCCGCGAGTTTGACCTCTTTGGCCTGAATTTTCTTCCCGAGGTACTCAGGAGTTCGCCCGATCATGAGGCCGCCGATGAAGACGGCGATGATGGCGTAAATGAGGATGGTGTAGAGACCGCTTCCCGCGCCACCGGGTGTCACCTCCCCGAGCATCATCCCGCTGATCAGCCAGAAGCCACCGAGCGGAGTGAACGAGTCGTAGGAGGCATCGGCCGAACCCGTGGACGTGTTGGTCGATGCGACCCCGAAGAGTGCAGTCGAGGTGTCGCCGAATCGCACCTCGTGGCCCACGGTGTTGCCGACGTTGGCGTGCACGCCCGCGGCAGCCACGGCTGGGTTCTGCTGGTGCTCGGCGAAGGCGGCTCCGGTCACCCATGTCCCGAAGATAATGACCATGGCGGTCAGGAGGGCCGCCCCGTGCCGGACGCTCCCCACCATCTTCCCGAACGTGTAGGTGAGCGCGAATGGGATGGCGAGCAGCAGGTAGATCGACAGCCAGTTGGTCAGGCCCGTCGGGTTCTCGAAGGTGGTCGCCGAGTTCGCGTTCAGGAAGCCACCGCCGTTGTTCCCCAGCTGCTTGATCGACTCCATGAACCCGATCGGTCCGCGGGCGATCGTCTGGGTGACGCCGTTGAGGTAGTCGTGGACGCTGACGGTTCCGGCCAGGGTCTGGACGGCACCCTGGGCGACGAAGATGATCCCGAAGACAAACGCGATCGGGATCACGATGTAGATGAGACCGCGCACCATGTCGACCCAGAAGTTCCCGATGGTCGACGAGTTGCGTCGGGAGAAGCCCCGGGCCATGGCGATGGCGGCACATATACCGATGACCGGGCTCAGGAACTGCTGGAGGGTCAGCGCGCCGATCTGGGAGAAGTACGACATCGTCGTCTCGCCGCCGTAGTTCTGCCAGTTGGTGTTGGTGAGGAAGGAGGTTGCGGTGTTGAAACTCAGCGCGGGTCCGACTGCGTTGAACCCCTGAGGGTTGAGGGGCAGTGAACCCTGGAGCCGCAGGATGAGGTAGGTGACGCCGAAGGCAACGGCCGAGAAGACGACCAGGGAGCCGGCGTAGCGCTTCCAGTTCTGCTCCTGTTCCGGGCTGGTCCCGAGCAAGCGGTGGACGGGCCGCTCCACCCAGGCCAGGAACCGGACGCGGCCGTCGAAGACCGAGGCCATGTACGAGCCGAGGAAGCGCCACGTCAGGCCCAGGGCGATGACCAGCGTGATGATGGTCCAGGTGAAGCCCACCTCAGAACTTCTCGGGCTTGAACATGGCGAGGCCCAGGTAGAGGAACATCACGATGGAGACCGCGAGGAGGAGAGCCTGTACCCAGGTCATACCCGGTCCATCGCCCAGATGAGCCCAAGGAACACGACGAGGAAGCCCAGAATGCCGAGTGCTGCGATCACGTCAACCACGGTCCCAATGGTGGGTCGCGAGTCGTCAACCCGACGTGAACACGGCAACCGAAGGTGTGAACAATCTGTCAACGGGCGGGTACGGCCCCGGCTGCATATGGTGAGGCAATGGGACTGGAACTGAAGGGCTGCCGCACCCTGGTCACGGGCGCGTCATCGGGCATCGGAGCGGGGCTGGCCGAAGCGCTCGCCGCTGAAGGAGCCATCGTCGGCATCTGCGCTCGGCGTGGCGACCGATTGGCTCAGGTGGTGGAACGGTGCATGGAGCACTCCCCGGAGAGCCGCATGTGGGTAGTCGACCTGGCAGACACCGACGCCGTCGATCGGTTGGCAGTCGACGCACTCGATGCCTTCGGCGGGATCGATCTCCTGGTGAACAACGCCGGCATTCCCAAGCGCCGACACGTCACCGCACTCGATATTGAGACGATCACCCAGGTCATGCACATCAATTATCTGTCACCAATGCGTCTGACGATGGCACTGCTGCCACAGATGCTGGCACGTGCCTCGGGAACGATCGTCAATATCTCCTCCATCGCCGCGACTCTGAGCGCCCCCGGCGAGTCGGCCTATGACGCGTCCAAGGCGGCGCTCACCGCGTTTTCCGAAGCTATGGCTGTGGACCTCTGGGAGTCCGGGGTCAAGGTGATGGTGGTCTACCCGGGCGTCATCGACACCGATCTCTTCAGCCTGCCCGACAACGACGTTCCGGACCTACCCGTACCGGCTGAACCCGTGTCGGTTGCGGTGGACGCCATCCTCGGAGGTCTGGCCACCGGCGCCGCACAGGTCTACGTGCCCGAGTACTTCCGCGACATCGCCGCCTCGAAAGCCCAGGATGTCGGGAAGTTCCTGGAGGGTACGGCATACCTCCGCCACCAGCGCGAATCCAAGCAAGGCAACTGACTCAGAACGGAGCACCACGATGCACGCTGCCATGAAGGTCGATGCCGAAGCCGCCGGCATGGACACCGAGCGCCTGGAGCGCATCACGGAGCACTTCGCCACCCACTACGTCGACACCGGCAAGATCAGCGGCTGTCAGATCACCGTGGTGCGTGGCGGTCACGTGGCCTATTACCGGTCGCTCGGCCTGCGCGATCGCGACCAGAGACTGCCGATCACCGACGACACCATCTTCCGGATCTACTCCATGACGAAGCCCATCGCCTCGGTGGCACTCATGCAACTGTACGAGCGTGGGATGTTCCAGTTGACCGACCCGGTGCATCGCTACATCCCTGAATGGCGGACCCTCCAGGTGGCCGAGACACTCGCCGACGGCAGCACCGCACTCGTTCGGCCGCAGCGGCCGATGGACATCCGCGACGTCCTCACACACATGACGGGACTACCTAACTTCCTCTTCCCTGTGTCGGCCACCGACCAGGAGTTCTCCCGGATCAGGGCCGAGCGGGTCAAGGACTTGACGCTCGAATCACTGACAAGCCTGCTCGCGGAGTTCCCTTTGAAGTTCCACCCGGGCACCCACTGGAACTACGGCCTGTCGACCGACATTGTTGGCCGGTTGGTGGAGATCCTCTCGGGCAGACGGTTCGATGACTACCTGCGCGAGGAGATCTTCGAACCGCTTGGCATGACCGACACCGGATTCTTTGTTCCACCCGAGCAGGCCGAGCGGCTCGCCACGCTGTATCAGTACCGGCCGGCCAATTCGCCCATCGTTCGAGAGGGTCATGAGCAGCGGGGCTACCTCAAAGAGCCCAGGTACCACTCCGGCGCCGGTGGTCTGGTGTCGACGACACACGACTACGTGGCGTTCTGCCAAATGCTGGCGAACGGAGGTCAGCTCAATGGCCGGAGGGTGATCGGCCGCAAGACGCTAGAGCTGATGACTTGCAACCACCTTCCTGGTGACCAGACCCTGATGGACGTAGCCGTCGGGGGATTCGGCGAGGCCGGTTTCGATGGGGTCGGCTTCGGGCTGGGCTTCGCGGTCGGACAGGGACCCGGTGCCACATTGATGGCCGGTTCCGCCGGGGACTTCTACTGGGGCGGCGCCGCCAGCACGGCATTCTGGGTCGACCCGGTGGAGGACGTTTTCGCGGTGTTCATGACGCAGCTCTTCCCCTCCATGGCATATCCCTTCCGGGCACAGCTACGGGCGCTGGTGTACCAGGCCATTGATGACTGAGGCCGACCCGCCAGGACCGCTTGGTCCGGCCGACGCGACCGTGGTCCCCCGGTTCGCCGGCTTCTCCACCTTCGCCCGCCTCCCCACGATCGAACAGGTGGCGAGTTGGGACGTCGCGGTGGTTGGTGTCCCGTTCGACGCAGGCACGTCCTACCGGCCGGGTGCCCGCTTCGGACCGGGAGCCGTCCGCCAGGGCTCGCGCTTGTTGCGTCCGTACAACCCTGCAATGGACACCATGCCATTCAGCCGCGGCCAGATCGTCGACGCCGGGGACATCGCGTGCTCGCCCTTCGACATTGAGACAGCAGTGTCCCAGATTGAACACGGAGCCGACGCGCTGCTCGCCCACGGTGGACGGCTCGTGGCGCTCGGCGGCGACCACACGATCGCTCTCCCCCTCCTGCGCTCCACGGCCAAGCGACACGGACCGCTGGCCCTCATCCACTTCGACGCACACCTCGATACGTGGGACACCTACTTCGGCCAGCGCTTCACCCATGGCACACCGTTCCGGCGCGCCTGGGAAGAGGGACTGCTGTTACGAGACCGCAGCGCACACGTAGGGCTACGCGGGCCGCTCTACGGGATGGAGGATCTGTCCGATGACGCGGCCATGGGGTTCCTCCAGCTCACGACGACCCACGTGGCGGATGAGGGCGCAGCCTGGGTGGTCGCAGAATTGGCTGACCGGGTGGGCGACGCGCCGGTCTACGTCTCGGTCGACATTGACGTGCTGGACCCGGCTCACGCCCCGGGGACCGGGACGCCTGAAGCGGGCGGCCTGACGAGCCGGGAGCTGCTGGCCATGCTGCGCGGCCTGGACGGTCTCGCCATCGTCGGCGGCGACGTCGTTGAGGTGTCGCCGGCCTACGACCATGCCGAGATCACTGCGATCGCGGCCGCCCATGTGGCCTACGAAATGGTGACGCTCATGTCCCGGATGCTGTCGGGCTGACACAACCTCGGCCCACCCGCCTGCGCTCTTGCGGGCTGGAGCCGGGCAAGAACTTGCGACAGCCGGCTCGTCGGCTCAGGGGACCAACGAGACCGCAGGACGGAGCTTGTAACAGTCCATTCACGCAGTGGAAACCGGCCACGAACGATCCCGTCATACGGTCACACCACGGCAAGGCAGTTGCAGCGGATGGAATGGACGGTCGTGAGCTCGGAAGCGTCGTGAGGCGAGATCTCGTGGTTGGGGCGGCCCAATGGTTGGCCATTCCCGGCGAGCCTGCTCAGAACATGAGCATCGCGCTGAACATGATCGAACGCGCCGCGACCCGCGGCATTGAGCTGCTGGTTCTTCCGGAGCTCTGGGCCTGTGGGTACGATCCCCTCACACTTCCCCTAGACGCGCGGGAGAGTGCTGAACCGCTGGACGGTCCGCGCACGACCAGGTTGGCCGATGCAGCCCGTGCCGCAGGCCTTTGGCTGGTCGCCGGCAGCGTGCCCGAGCTGGGAGAACACGGTGCAATCCACAATACGGCCCTCGTCTTCGATCGTTCGGGCGAGCTCGTCGCCTGGCACCGCAAGGCGCACCTCTACGGTCCAACCGGCGAGCGCGAGGTGTTTGAACCTGGCGACCGCCTGACCACCTTCGAGGACCCCGGCCTAGGGGTTGTAGGTCTCGTCATCTGCTTCGACGGGGACTTCCCCGAGGTGGCGCGTACCTTGGCACTCCGTGGCGCCAGGCTGGTCGTTGCACCTTCGGCGTACGAGATTGAAGGCGCCACCGCATGGGACACCCTCTACCCCGCAGCGGCGTTGGCCAACAGCCAATGGTGGATCCAGGCGAACCAGTGCGGCAGCCATCACACCTCCACCTTGCTCGGTGGAAGCCGGATCCTCGCCCCGACCGGAACCATTGTGGCGGAGGCCAGCCGCGCCCTGCCCGGGAGCCATCTCCCGGCCGAACTCCTGGTGCACTCCATCGATATAGGGCTGGCGTACGCGACGGACGGGCTGTCCACGCTGCTTGAGCAGGCGCGCCGGCCCGAACTGTATTTCGATCAGGACTGAGGCCTATCTCCTACTTCCAACCCTGCATGACGTGTTCGAACCACCACGGGGGGGCGGCCGCCGTGAGTACGTTCATATCCCAGTAGTCGCACCACCTTGTGATCTTGCCAGCGGATACCTCGTGCACCGATGCAACAGGAAGGGCCATCGTCTCTCCGGTCGGCCATTCCCAGTGCTCAATGTGCTCGGTCATCACCGCGTCATCGCCCGCAACCAAGTGGAGCCGCTCGTCGTACAGCGCCGACAGCTTGCCGAAGGCCAGCGTCAAACGGGCGACGATCTCTCTCGGCCCGCGGGCGACATCGTCTTGGGGGGTTTCGACGTCGGTGTACTCGCCCTGGGCGTCGAACCGGGAGGTCAATGAGGAGTAGTCCTGCCGATACAGGTCGTCCCAGAACCCCTCGATCAGGGCGCGATTCTCTTCGGCCGTACCCATGGACGATGGTCTTCGGGTCCAGTCCGACTAAGGGGTAGCTGCCGGAGGCTGCGCTGCTGTCTTCCGGCGCATGGCGGACGGACCCACCGACGAATGCAGCACGAGGATGACGCCAGACGCCACGAGCACATAGGCCAACTCCAGGAGCGCGGCGACCGTGCCACTGCGGCTCGCGTCAATGCTTCCGAAGACCCCAGGACCGATGAGCTCTACGACGAGATAGATCCCGAAACCGAGCGCCACGAGCACTTCCAGTAGATAGATGAAGCTCACCACGCCGCCATAAGACTGCATGACACGCCAGTTCGGACCACTCGGGCCGTCACCTTTGGCTGTCTCGAGCCCGCGACGGAAGTGAACGGCCATCGTCCCGCCGGCAATCACCATCAGGAGGAGCCCGATGACGACCTCGCGAGCGATCACATTGGTTAGCGGACTGTTATGCGGCGCGACCAGCGAGCACAGCGCCGATACAACGAGCACGGAGCCGGCAAACGTGAACTGGAGCGTCACGAAGCTCATGCCGAACAGGTACACGCTCTGGGGCCGCATACCTCTGGGATCGGGTTCGGCCCGGTTGGCCACAATGACGATGATAAAGACGGCGAAGATGAGGGAGACCACGGCAATCACGACTGCCGCCCCCGCCACAACACCGCCTATGCCCTGCGAAAACCTGTCAATGACCATTGCTCTCAAACCCCCTGGCGACCCGGTCGGGGCGCCAGAGGCACGGTACGCCCGACGGGGATCCGGAACGCGGATACCCGCTCTGAAGGGCCCGGAGCTGCTTCCAGCAGACCGGCCATCCGCTTCTCCCTGGTTATGGTGCGACGCATGGTGACGTTGGAGGATGTCGGACTGATCGCCGAGGTACTCCCCCAGGTGACCCGAGGCGAACGATACGGCAACGTCACCTGGTTCGTCAGCGGCAAGGCCTTCGCCTGGGAACGGCCTTTCAGCAAGGCGGACCTCAGACGGTTCGGGGATGCCATGCCTCCGAAGGGGCCGATCATCGCCCTATGCGTGGCGGACCTGGAGGACAAGGACGCGGTTCTGGCGGCACCTCCCAAGGGGTTCTTCACGATTCCCCACTTCGACGGGTACGCGGCGGTCCTCGTGCAGCTCGGGATCGTTACCAAGAAGGCACTCCGGGAAGCCGTGGTCGACGCCTGGCTCGCCTGCGCCCCGACAAGCGTGGCCGAGGAGTATCTGCACCACTGAGCCGCGGGCGGCCACCGCCGGGTGGCAAGTGGTTTAGGCGGGGGTTCTGGCGAGGATGTCCGCGAAGAGGGATGGATCGGTAACCGGGAGGAGGTGCCCGGATCTGATCCGGATAACGGTCACCGGCGGCGGGAGCCTTAGCACCATCTCTTCCTGCGTCCGTGGCGCGACCGGGCGGTCATGCTCGGTCAGCACGTAGGTGATCGGGATACCGGCAACATGCGACCAGGACACCGCCTGGAAGTAGTGGTGCACAGTGTCCTCCACGCATCGGACAGGGTCCACAACGAACGCCAACGTCTCGTCGTCAAGCGGATCACCCCCGTACACATGGCGGAACGACTCGGGATCCGGCGGCGACCCGGGCAAGGTGACGGCGCGGCCCGCCTCCTTTGCCGCCGCGACGGCGATGAGCAGACCTTCGCGGTGCCGCACCTTCATGCAGTCGATGCCGCAACCTCCTTCAGGTGGAACGAGGGCGGCATTCAAGACGATGGACCCGACCCTATTCCCCAGCGCCCCAACGACCCCTGGTACGACGAGGCCACCCGACGAATGCGCCACCAGGGTGATCGGCCCGTCAGTGGCTTCTGACCTGATGTCACCGACGACTGATTCCACCTCGTCGTCAACCGACAATGTGGCCAAATCGGCTGACCGATCAGCCCGTCCCGGAAGGTTGACGGCAAGCACTTCCTCACCGAGGAGCGGGATGAGTCGATCCCAGAAGCGGGCAGTGGTACCACCGCCGTGAATCAGAACGAGAGTCAAGGGAGCTTCAAGCCCGAAGGAGATCGCACGGCGGCGGACGTTACCGCGGCGGCCGTCTCGCCATGGGCCGCGGCCACAAGTCGGGCCGACCTGGCACGATTGCACTGTGGGCTCCAGGGGTATCCGCAAGCGGAAGTGGGACCCGTCCGGCGGTTCGACGCTCCACAGCCCGCGACGCAATACCTCTCACGAACCACCCATCATGTGGCCCGAAGCGGGTTCGGGATTTGAAGCCGATCCGTTCAGTCCGGCCGGCACAACCCAACGCCAGTGGATGATGACCCAGCGGATGGAAGGAAGGAGATGGGGACGACTGCTCGCCTGGTTCCTTGTCGCGGCCATCGTGGGATCGCTTCTCGCCGCGGTCCTCTCCTCATTCCACTAGGCATCCCCCGGACGTGACCTTTAACGAAACGGGGACCGCGTTCGCTCCGGCCGCGGTCCGACGATGGAGGCGCGCTCCATGGTCCGGAGGTGAGGCCAGTAGTCGCTCGATCGGCGAGCGGCGCACCCAAGACGTGGCGTAGCCGTTGGTAGGGTCGGACCTGTGGGTGACCGCGAGCTGGCTGGGAGGTTGGCACCGGTCGATGGCTGCGCACCGGGGTCGCGCCCCCCGCAACTCAGCGCTCATCTGGGTGGGATGGGTCGGTGAGCCCGACAGACGAAGTGAGCCTGTACGAGGGCCTCATCTCGACCCGGGCGATCCGGCGCTACCGGGACGAACCAATTCCCGACGAGGTCCTGCGCGACATCCTCTTCGCGGCGACCCGGGCGCCCAGTGGCTCGAACCGCCAGCCGTTCCGCTTCATTGTGCTCTCGACCGGCGAGGTGGCCGCCGAAGCCAAGCGCCTCATCGGTACCGGAGCGAGGCGATTCTGGGAAGCCAAGCGGGCAGCCGATGGATACGACCGGGGGTCGGGCACGAGGTCCGACTCACCCAAGGCTCGCCTGGCCAGGACGATGCAGCACTACGTGGACAACTACGAATCGGTGCCCGTCGTCGTGCTGGCCTGTTTCATCCGCTACCGGCAGATGAGTGAGACCGAGGGTGCATCCGTCTACCCCGCGTGCCAGAACCTCCTGCTGGCGGCCCGAGCCCTCGGCTACGGGGGCGTCATGACGATCTGGAACCACGCGGTCGACGCCGAGCTCCGAGCGCTCCTGCACATTCCCGACAATGTGGTGATTTCGGGCACCATCACCCTGGGCCGACCCGCCGGCCATCACGGTCCGGTGCGGCGGCGCCCGTTGTCCGAGCTGGTGTACGGCGAGCGGTGGGGAGAGGCTCCGGAGTGGGCCGTCGATCCGTCCGGTGTGGCGCACACTGCGGCGGGCCCTCCTCGCGGCACCTAAAGTTGAAGGGCCGGCCCGCACCGCACTCTGGAAGGCAGAACATGCATTCGCTCGCCTCACCCGTCTTTGATGCCGACAACCACTACTACGAGGCGCTCGACGCCTTCACGAGGCACCTGGATCCCAAGGTTGGCCCCCGGGTGATCCAATGGGTTGAGGTGGAAGGGCGCAAGTACCACGCACTCGGCGGTCACATCAGCCGGGCGGTGACCAATCCCACCTTCAACCCGATCTCGCCGGCCGGTGCGCTCGTGGACTACTTCAGAGGTAATCCCAACGGTCGACCCATGCATGAGCTGATGGGCACGCCCGAGCCGATCCGCCCCGAGTACCGAGACCGCGAGGCCCGCTTGCGCGTGATGGATACCCAGGGTCTGTCCAAGATCTGGCTCTTCCCGACATTGGGCATGCTGTACGAGGAGGCCCTCCATCAGGATCCCGGTGCCGTCGTCCTCCTCTTCCGAGCGTTCAACCGCTGGCTCGCAGAGGATTGGGGCATGGCGTATCAGAACCGCATTTTCGCCGCCCCCTACATATCGTTGGCCGACGTCAACGAGGCAGTCGTCGAGCTGGAATGGGCTCTTGACCAAGGAGCGCGGGCTGTGGTGATGCGAGCCGCCGCTCCGACGACCGCCACGGGTCCGTACTCGCCGGCGAACGAAGTGTTCGACCCCTTCTGGGCCACGGTCAATGAGGCGGGGATCACGGTCGTGGTCCACGCCGGGGACGCCGGGTTGTCCTCCAACGGCTATGCGGCGGACGGCTTCTCGGCCTCTTTCAAGGGGGGCAGGGTGACCCCCAACATCAAGATGTTCGCCATTGAGCGCGCCGCCCACGATTTCTTGGCGACGCTCATCCTCGAGAAGTTGTTCGACCGGTTCCCGAATGTCCGAATCGCCTCGGTCGAGAACGGCTCGGAGTTCCTTGCGCCGCTCTTCCGCAAGCTCACGGGCAGCGCTCGCAAAATGCCCGGCTACTTCCCCGAAGATCCCATCATGACGTTCCGGAGGCACGTCTGGATCAATCCGTTCTGGGAGGACGACGTCAACGAAATTGTCGACCTCATGGGCGACGACCGCGTGATCTTCGGTTCGGACTGGCCCCACATTGAAGGACTGCCCGAACCGACCGACTGGGTGACCGAGCTGCAAAAGCTGGACGCCGACGCGGTGAGCAGGATCATGGGGGGCAATGTCACGGAACTGAACGAGCGGATGCCATTGCCGTGACCTCGTCCGAAGTGACCACGACGGATGATGTGGGGATCGCCGGCACTTCGCTGCCACCCCACGTCATTGTGCTCTTCGGTGCCACCGGCGACCTGGCAGCTCGCAAGCTCCTCCCCGGCCTTCTTCATCTGTCGCAAACGGGCATGCTCCCCGAGTTCCGCATCATCGGCACAAGTACGAGCGAGCTCTCCGACGAGGACTTCCGCCACGTTGCGCGTCACGCCTGTGACCAGTACGCCACCGGGAAGATTTCGCTGTTGCAGTGGGCGGGGTTCGAGTCCAAGCTCAGTTTCGTGCCACTCTCGTCTGGACCGGACGGTCTGGCCGATGCCGTCCGGAAGGCAGAGGAGGCCATCGGTGGCGAGGTGCGCCGACTCCACTACCTGAGCATCCCGCCATCGGTTGCTTCCGATGTCATCCATCTGCTGGGCAAGGCCGACCTGGTCGACAGGTCCCGCGTCATCATGGAGAAGCCCTTCGGCACGGACCTCGTCAGCGCTCGCGAGCTCAACGCGGTTGTGCACGAGATCTTCGAAGAAGAGCAGGTCTTCCGTATCGATCACTTCCTCGGGAAGGAGGCGGCCCAGAACATCCTGGCCTTCCGCTTTGCCAATGGGCTCTTCGAGCCCATCTGGAACCGTGATCACATCGATCACGTGCAGATCGATGTGCCGGAAACACTGACCGTGGACGATCGGGTGGCCTTTTACGAGGCCACAGGCGCCTTCCGAGACATGGTCGTCACCCACCTCTTTCAAATCCTGGCCTTCATGGCAATGGAGCCCCCCACCGCGCTGGAACCGGGGGCGATAAGCGAGGAGAAGAACAAGGTCTTTCGCTCATTGCGACCGATGGACGTGGACAAAGTCGTACGCGGCCAGTACGAGGGCTACCGGGACATACCCGGCGTTGCACCCGATTCGGACACCGAGACATTCGTGGCCTTGCGCTGCGATATCGACAACTGGCGCTGGGCCGGTGTGCCGTTCTTCCTCCGCACCGGCAAGGCGTTGGGGGGCGGCGAGCGAATCATCTCAATCGCCTTCCGCGAGCCGCCGAAGAGCATGTTCCCCGCGGATTCGGGGGTCGGCACGCAGGGCCCGGACCACCTGACCTTCGACCTCGCCGACTCCTCCAAGCTGTCCCTGTCCTTCTACGGCAAAAAGCCGGGTCCAGGGATGAAGCTCGAGAAGCTGAGCCTGCAGTTCGCCCTACATGAAACCGGTCAGGACGCTGACGTGCTCGAGGCATACGAGCGCCTCATTCACGACGCCATGATCGGCGACCATACGCTGTTCAATACGGCCGAAGGCATCGAACGGCTCTGGGAGGTGGCAACGCCGCTGCTCGCGCACCCGCCCCCCGTCGTTCCCTACCCCCGGGGTGGGTGGGGGCCCCCCGGCGCGATCGAGCTCGTCGCGCCGCGCAAATGGCGGCTCCCCTTTGAGCGCCAGTGGCGACGGGCCGGCTGAGGGATCTCAGGCCACCCGTCCGGTAAAGGCGACCAAGCGGGTCATGGCGTTGTCGTCCGGACCGACCATCACCTCGTCGGCGAAGCGGTCGCCGTCGCGCATCTTCGGAGCGATGAGACCGTGCGCCATCTCGAGGGCGTAGGCGGCAAGGATCTCGTCGGTCGGTAAGGGCTGCCCGGTGGCCTGGGCGAAATCCCAGGCGTGGACGAGGAACTCCAACGTCAGGATCCTTGAGGCCAGCTCCGCCGGCATTTCACCTGGACCGAGCTTCACGGTCCCGTCGAGGCCCCGGCGGCGCCAACCCTCGAGCAGCACTTGCGCGGCGTCAGCCACACGAACCTCGGACGACCCAGCCGAAGCGGGGGTGATCTGGACGCCGACAGCCGATCCCAAGGCAACCATCGATCCCACCAGATGATTCACGAGCTGATCCACGTCGTACTTGGCACACGGCGTCTGGGCTTTGCCGTCACCCGGTCCCATGTCACGGAGGACGTGCTGGCAGATGGCCAGCGAGGCTTCGGCCGCGGTGAGCTGATCAAGACTCTCCGCGGTCGGCGCCTTCCAGCTGTCGGGTCCGGCACTGCCGTCACGGGCGGCCACGACGAGCCGGTCCAGGTAGTGGCTCCATCCGTCGAGATGGCCCGCCTCCTGCTCCTCGGAGAGCCCTTCGTGTACGAGCGTCACCGTGGTGCCGCCATCCGTCGGTTCCAGTGTGATGGTGACGGTTGACGCACCGGGCGGCACGGCGTCGTTGCCCTCCCATCCCCAGGTGAAGATCACCCGGCGCCCCGGTTCTATGTCGCGGAAGGTCCCACCGGCATTGGCACCGGGAATCACGGTCCAACGAAACTCGCCACCTGCCCTCAAGTCGATGCGCGAGGAGATTCCCATCCACCGGCGAAGCCGCTCCGGCTCGGTGAGCAACGCAAAGGTCTGATCCGCGCTCAACGGCACCAGGACTGACTTCTCAATGGTCATTGGAGCTTCCTTTCTCGGGTCTTTCGGAGGCAGCCAGTTGCTCGAGTT
>Ga0307374_10003495_pt1 | contig 26828 bp, 25 predicted proteins | sample OX3MG_FD_202532 | JGI IMG/M metagenome (GOLD analysis project Ga0307374, IMG submission 202532) | Soil microbial communities from Risofladan, Vaasa, Finland - OX-3 | ecosystem: Environmental > Terrestrial > Soil > Coastal area > Acid sulfate soil | place: Finland: Risofladan, Vaasa | collected...
CGGTCTCGAAGAGGAATTTCTGGCCGAAGCCAGAACCTTGATGCGCTTCTTCTGGAAAGGGTTCGATTCGATGATGACCGTCTGAGCGCGCGATGCGTCAGGCGGCGAAACGCGCCGGCGAGAGCAGCCGCTCGTTCACTCCGGCATCAGCCAGTTCCGCCGGCACGCCGTGTCCAGCAGCCAGGCTCGCGCACAGCCGGCCCATCGCCGGCGAGGTTTCGATTCCGTAGCCGCCTTGCCCCGCGAGCCAGAAGAAGCCAGCGACCTCTGGATCGTAACCGACCACCGGAATTCCGTCGGCGACGAATGACCTGAGCCCCGCCCAGCGCCGGATGATGTGGCTAACCGGCAGGCGCGCTGCGGCCTGAATGCGCTCGACCGCGATCGCGACGTCGAGGTCATCCGGAGTCACGTCGCACGGCTCCATCGGCGTCTCGTCGGCGGGTGAAGCAAGAATCCGCCCAGCATCGGGTTTGAAATAGAACGTCTCGCCGACGTCGTGAACCGACGGCCATCCATGCAGGTCGGCGCCGGCTGGCGGATCGAAGATAAACGCAGTGCGGCGCTTGGGAACCAGCCCGACCGGGCGCGCCCCGGCAAGCGTCGCGATCCGATCGCACCACGCGCCGGCAGCGTTGACGATGACCGGCGCCGAGAACTCGCCGACCGCTGTGGAAGCCGTCCAGAGACCGCCCCGGTAATCGAGTCCGCGCAACTCCGCGTCAGTCATCAGCGTGCCGCCGCGACTTCTAAGGCCGCGCAGGTAGCCGTAATGGACAGCGTGCACGTCGATATCCATGGCTTCCGGATCGAGCACCGCGCCGGCCACGTAATCCTCGCGCAGCACGGGGACCATCGCCCGCGCGTGATGTGCGTCAATGCGCTGGACGGCGCCGACGGTTCTGGCGGATTCCTCGGCGCATCGTTCCAGCGCCTCAGCCTGATCGACGCGCCCGATGAACATGATTCCGCGCTCCGTCAGCAGCGGTCCATCGGCGAAATGGTCGGGCGGATTCAGAAAGAATGATTTGCTGGCACGCGTGATGGCCCGTACCGCGTCGGGGCCGTGGGTTTGCACGTAGAGGGCCGCCGACCTGCCGGTTGAATGGTAGCCGGGATGCGACTCGCGCTCGAGCAGCAGCACGCGCGCATCGGTCGAGAGCGCGAAGCCGGCGGAGGCACCGGCGATGCCGGCTCCGACCACGATGAAATCGTAACGCTCCACTGGTCTACTCCGCGCGACAGGTCCGGACTTTGCGCCGCCCGCGAGCGCGCGGAATCTCTAATGCCAGCGCGGCTCGGTTTCGGTCAGCGTCTCGAGCTCCTTGGACCAGCCCTTGGAAATCGGCACCAGGAAAAACTGCACGATGCGGCGCGAGCCGAAGCGCCAGTGCCCATCTACCAGTTCATATTCATCGTAGATCTTGCCGCATCCGACCAGGCTCTCGCCGTTGCGCGTACCCAGGTTGTCGAGCCAGCACCATCCGCGGGCGTGGGTCTTGTCGAGAAACTCGATGTAGTGGTTGGTGAAGAATGGTTTGACGCAAAACGGCCAGGTGCCGCTGTAATGCTTCTTGATCGCTTCATGCCCTTTATGAATGCCCCAGCCCAGGTAAGTGAAATCGACGGCGCCGTCGGCGGTGAACAGATTAGCCATCCCGTCGGCGTCGCGCTGCAATATACACTCGCCGTATGCGTAGGTGAGCGACTTGATCTGCTCGCGATTCCACAGCTCTTCGACTTTTTCCTCGAGGCTCTTTTCCATGGGCTTGTCCTCTGACACCTGAATGGTTTACATCGTAACGCTTCGGGTCTTTTGATCTGACGGCCAATCGCGGTTTTGTCAACCGTCAACAGGATGAGCGAGGAGAGTGACGATGGCACGCGTACCCTATCTCAACAAATCCGACCTGTCGGCGGAAAACCAGGAGCTGCTGACCAGCGCCATCAACTTGTCGCGCGCGATGGTGCATAGTCCCGATCTGGCGCGCAGTTTTGGCGTCGTCGCCAACTTTATCCGCAGCCGCAGCCGGCTCGATCCGAGACTGCGCGAGCTGGCGATTCTGCAGGTCGGATACGTCACCCGGGCAGCGTACGAGTTCTCGCATCATGTGAAGCTCGCCCGGCAATTCGGCGTGGCGGATTCCGATATTAGCGCGATCGCACAAGAGAGCGCCGGGCGCGATTCCGGTCTCGAGCCGCTGGCGAAGGCCGTCCTGCGCGCGGCGCGGGAAATGACTACCGGGCTGACCGTCTCGGATGGGGCCTTCGCGATCCTGCGCGAGCATCTCGACTATGAGCGGCTGATGGATCTGTTCGGCACCATCGCCTTTTACAACGCCGTGGTGCGGATGCTCGCGACGCTGCAGGTCGACGTCGAGGATGACTATCGGAAATATCTCGAGGAGTTTCCGCTTCCGAACAGCTAGTGGTCGGAAACGAAAAGTGGAAACGCCGCCGATCAGTTGATCGGCGGCGTGCCTGATTCGCCAACCTCGGACCGAACTCAGATCACTTGGGTGTGTACGCGATCGTCGAGCTGGACTCGGCCTTGGATTGGGTGGCGCGTTCCTTGCGCGCCGCGGCCGGGCGCATCACGAAATCGAAATCCAGGTAGAAGTACGGCTGGTCCATCTTACGCCCGTCAGGCGCCGTGCCGGCCGGCTTCTTGATGTAGGTCCTGATGAGCGAGTCCTTGACGCCGAACACCGCATCCGAGTCGATATATTTGTCGCCGTCGGCGAACACGTGAGTGACGAGACGCTCCTGGCCCGGCGCGTGCAGCATGAAATGGACGTGCGCGGGGCGAAACGGATGGCGCGCCTGGGCGCGCAGCAACTCGCCGACCGGGCCATCGGTGGGAACCGGATAGAAGACCGGCCGGATGGTCCAGAAACTGAATTTGCCGTTGGCGTCGGCCTTGAGCAAACCGCGTCCGGCGAAGCCGCCGAGCTTGTCGAGTTGCTGGACGTCGTAGTTGCCGATTCCATCGGAATGCCACACGTCGATGGTCGCACCGGCCAGCCGCGTGCCGTCAACCGAGCTCACGGTGCCCTCGATAAACATCGGCTCGCCTTCGAATTTGCCGGCGAGATTGTCGCCGAGTTTGAACTCCGGCGGATGGTTGACATAGAAGGGGCCGAACACCGTGCTCTCGGTGACGCCTTTCATCGGCGGATGATTGATCGCATCGACCAGCATCGAGACGCCCAGCACATCGGAGAGCAGGATGAACTCCTGCCGCTTGTCGTCGCACTTCTGGCCGGCGCGGGTCAGAAAATCGATCCCGTAGGCCCATTCATCCTCGGTCGGCCGGATCTCTCTAACGAAGTTGTGCAGATGACGCACCAGCGCGTCGCTGATCTCCTTGATGCGAGGATCGGGACACTTGGCGAACCGTTCGATTACGGCATCGGTGATGGTCTTTTCATCAAAATTACGCATCTTGTTCTCCGTTCCTCTTTTTATCGGGATCGGCGTTCGAAAATCGTCGCTTCCCTTAACTTCACAGGCTACTACGTTTCCGCCTTCGGCATCCACCTCCGATGCTGGTGAACGGAAGCGGGCTCAAGGCCAAGCTCGGTAGCCAGCGCGGCGGGCGCTATTCTCAGCCCTGTCGGAACCAGGGGCAGGAGCGTGCGGCTGGCAAATTCCGAGGCGTCGAGCAGATACTGACGTCCGCGCCCCCAGGTCAGCCCGAAGTCAGTTCGGAGCTTCTCGGGGAGCAGCCCGACCGATATAAAGCCGGTGATCGCAATGCCGAGCGCCGGCAGCGGCGGCACGGCGGGCGCCAGAATATGGCCGGCCAACTCGCGAGCCGTGTCGCCCACCGCGATCGGGCCCGAGTCGAGCATGCGATCCATGTAGTCGCGAAAATCCCGGGCGCGGCGCGGAATCATCGAGTCCGGGATGCGGTGAAGCCGGGCAATAGTCTTGCTCTCCTGGTAATACTGCTCCTCCTCGGCGGCCGAGAGCTCGCGCACGTAGCGCCGGAAGACCAGCAGGGAAGTATCGACCAGCGTCGCGTGCACCCAGAACAGCAATTCCGGATCGCGTGCACGATACCTGGTTCCCGCGCAGAAATCGCCGACCGACTCGCGCAGCACGCCGCGAACCGCACCGTGGAGTACGTGCAGCCGATCGGCCGCGCGGCGGGCTTCGGCGGCGGTGCCGAACAGGATGACTGACATGAACTCCATCGTGCGCCGGAGCCGGCCGAGAGGATCTTCGCGGAAGCCGCTGTGCTCGGCGACTCCCGCAGCGATCAGCGGATGCGCGATCTGCATCAGCAGACTTCGCGCGCCGCCCACGATCAGCAAGCGTTCGCGATTTATCCGCCAGGTGATGCTGGCCGGACCGAACAGGCGCGCGGCGGACGATTCGATAGTGCGCGGCCCGGGTCGTGGACGACGCCGAGGCCTGAGATCGATGCCGGGGCGGACCGTAGCGCGGCCCCTAATTGCGACCCTGCGTTCTGAACGTCGCCTGACCTCGGCCATCGATGCCGCCGCCTTCAATCGAATGAAACCCGACGTGATACCTACGTGCCCACCACGAAAGCGCAGCTGGTGGTGGCGCTGCCGCCGATGTTGAGGATCGCGAAGCGTCGCGCGCCGTCGACTTGGTAATCGCCGGCGGTCCCGGTGACCTGCCGATAGCCGTCGAGCATCTGGCGCACGCCGGTCGCGCCAACCGGATGGCCGGCGCCGATAAGCCCGCCGCTCGGATTGATCGGCAGCCGGCCGCCGAATTCGATCACGCCCTCTTCGATCGCTCGCCACGACTGGCCCGGCGGCGTGATGCCGAAGTGGTCGATCGCCATGTACTCGGAGGTGGTGAAGCAATCGTGCGTCTCGATTCCCGAGAGCTCGTCGACCGAGCCGATTGCGGCGCGCTTGAAGGCGTCGAGAATCGCCTGACGCGTGTGCGGCAGGACGTACTGATGGTCGCGGCTTTCGCGGACCTTGGCGTCGAATTCGAGCGGCGCCGTATGGTGACCCCAGCCGAGGATGCGCGGGAGCTCCGCGAGCTGTCGATGCCGGCGGGCGGCGTATCGCTCGGCATACGCTTCCGAGGCCAGCAGCACTACTGCGATGCCGTCGGTGACCTGCGAGCAATCGCGCACCTTGAGGCGCCCCGCGACTGGCAGCTCCATCTTCGTGGCCTGTTTCGGATCGCTTGCCGGAGCCGGCCAATTGCGGGTCTGGGCCAGCGGATTGCGCCGGGCGTTGGCGAAATTCAGTGCGGAGATGCGCGCCAGATATTCGTCCTTCAGTCCGTAGCGCCGGTCATACTCATCGCCCAACCGGCCGAACAGGCTTGGAAAGGGATAGTCGCGCCCTTTGCATTCGCGCTCGTACCAGCCCGCGGTGCCGAGAAAGTCGCCGCCGGTGGCGGTGTCGACGGTCTTCATCTGCTCGATTCCGACCACCGCCGCGAGCCCATAGCGTCCGGCTTCGATTTCCGCGCTGGCAGCGAGAATCGCGATCGAGCCGGAGGCACAGGCGGCCTCGTGACGGCTGGTCGGCAATCCCGAGAGGGCCGGGTCGACTTCGAGCATGAAGGCGCCGAGCTGTCCCTGTTTGGCATAGAGCTCGGCGGCGAAATTGCCGAGGTGCGCGGTCTCGATCTCGCGCGGCTCGATAGCGGTGGCCGCGAGCGCCTCCATCACCGTCGGGCGCAGCACGTCGACGAAGTGCTTGCCCTCCTTGTTCCAGTTGCGGGCAAAATCGCTTTGCGCTCCACCGAGGATGTAGACTGGCGCCGCTTTCACGATACGATTCTCCTGGCTCGCCGATTTTCCGAACAATTCATTCTAGCACAACGACAACACCAATCGGGCGGCCGGAGCGCTAGCGATGCCCCAGGGATCGGCGATCAGCGACTTCCGATGGGGCGCAAATCATCGGCGCGAGGATCGCATCGCCCGCTCACTTCATCGGGTCGGCATCGGGCAAGCCCAGCATGAACTGGCCGTGGCTTTCATACGAAGTATCGCTGATCACCCAATGTGTTCCCGCAACCTGCAGATCGCGCAGGCACTTCTGCAGGATGTGATGCGAGCGCATCGCACTGCCCGCCGCATAGCGAAACGCGTCGGTGGTGACGTCCAGGGCGACGTCGATCACCAGTGCGCCGGTGGCTCGCAGTTGGGCATGGTCGCTCGGCTGGAGCGTTTCACCGGCGGATACCCGCGCCCAGGCCTTTTCATACAGATCGAAGATCAGCGCCCGCGCCGCGCGCAGCCGCAGATCCCCTTCTCCCAGCGCGCGCTGAAAAACGGCCCGGTTCACCAGCGAGCTGCGCTTGACGTAGCCGCGACTCTTCCCCGCCGCCTGCGCGACTACCTCGTCGAGCGCCCGGCGCGCGACGCCCAGCGCAAAGGCCGCATTCTCGTTGGCGATGAAGCCGGGGAAGCCGAATCGGTACAATGCTCCGCCGCGCCTGGGTGGGGTCTCGTTGGGCAGCATGTGGGTGAACTCTTCGGGCACGAACAAATCCGTCGCCGTGTAGTCGCAACTGCCGGTGCCGACCAATCCCATCACGTACCAGTTGTCGATAATCTCGGCCTGCTTGGCCGGGAAGACGCAGAAGCGTACGTCGTGCGGACTGGCGCCACCTTCGATCAGACCGGGCACCGCGATGTAGTCGGCGTGGCGGATGCCGCTGCCATACGACCATCGGCCGGTCAATCGATAACCGCCCTTGGCAGGCACCAGCTTGCCGAGTACGAAACCGCCGCCGCCGCAGAAGGTCGGGTAGCGATCGGGGCGGTAGATCTGCTCCGCCCCGGCATCGGGCAGGAAGGCGCCGCTGACGCCCATCGTCGCCGCGCCGACAAACAACCACCATCCGGCCGCCGAATCGATGTACGATACCGCCTCGATCACGTCCATCTGCGTCATCGGATCGGCTTCCGCGCCGCCCAGCACCATCGGGGTCTTCAGCGAGATGATACCGGTGTCGCGCAGCGCCGCGACCGAGGCTGGCGGCAGGGTGCGGAGTTTTTCCGCCTCTGCCGAGCCTTCCGCCAGGATGGCGCGTACCTTTTCGACCTCGCCGAGCAACGCTGCTCGTTTCTGCGCGCGATCGGCGGGAAACTTCGATTTGATCTCTCTCACGCTTTTCGAATTCCTTTTACTGCAGTAAAACTACCAGAGATTCTTCGATGCGATCCTGGCGCCTTCGGCCAGCGCTTCGAGCTTCAACCAGGCGACCGCCGGATCGCACCCCGACCATCCGACGAAGGTGCCGAAACCGCAATCGGTCCCCGCGATGACGTTCTCTTTGCCGACGATCCGGGCGAACTGCTCGATACGCTGCGCCACCAGCCGCGGATGCTCGACGTGGTTGGTGACGCTATCGATCACACCAGGGATAAGCGCCTTGTCGTCGGGCAGCTTGACCTCCTCCCAGACCTCCCATTCATGTTCATGGCGTGGGTTGGCGGCTTCGACAGAAATGAACGAGGCGCGGGTCTTGAGCACCGGCTTGATGATCTCGCGCAACTCGACGTCACGATGATGCGGGCCGGCATAGTTGCCCCAGCATAGATGCAGTCGCATCTTCTCGGGCGGGATGTCGCGGGTGGCATGATTCAACGCCTCGATAACTATCGGGACATACTTGTGGAGGTCGGCCGGGCCGGGACCGTCAGTGAAGCAATGGCCGGACATCGCGAGGTCGGGCGAATCGAGCTGCAGATCGAAGCCGGCATCGACGATCGCCCGGTACTCGATCGCCAGCGCGTTGCTGACCGCTTCGAGATAGGCCTGGTAGGACGGATAATAGCGATTCGGAAAATTGAAGGTGACGTGTCCCGGAGTCACCGCGCAGATGAACGCGCCGTCGAGGCGGCCATTGAGCGCGGTCTTGAAGTTGTCGATATCCTTCTGCACCGCGCCGCGATCGCGCAACTCGATCGGTCCGACCACCGTCGGCAGCAAAACATGCTGACCGGCTTCGCTCGCAAAAATGCCCTGCGCGACACCGGGCGCATCGGCCAGATCGGCCGCCTTGAACTCGGCCTGATTGGCGAATCCGGTATAGCGCTGCGCGACGTAGTTGCTGAAGCCGGGTTTGCTCATCTCGCCGTCGCTGATGAGATCGATCCCGATCTGGCGCTGCCGATTCACGACCTCGGCGACCGCCTGCTTGACGCGGGCCGCCAGCTTCGCCTCGTCAACCGGCTTGCCGTCGAGTTTGTCCCACATCGTGCGGACCAGATCGTCCGGACGCGGCAGGCTGCCGGCATGCGTGGTCCTAATCCGCTCTTTGTTGCGCTCCATAATGTTTCAAACCTTCGCCGTCCGTTCGCTGGTCTGAATTTCTCTCGCCGCCAAAGCCCGCCTACGATTGCCTCTCTCGCAATGCGCCGTCAAGACAGATTCATGCGTCGTGACAACTCGCTTTGCCGACTCATCGTAGCTTGTATATCGTCAGCCGCGTACCCCAGGTACGAGCAAACTGCGATCCGCAAGCGGCACTGTGGGTAGATCGACAATTTCCGAAATCGCAGCGGAGCCGAGTATGACAAGCCATGTTATCGCTGAAACCACGCGCGGCAGGATTCGCGGCATCACCGATCGTGGCGTGAGCATCTTCAAAGGCATCCCCTACGGCCGCTCGCCCGACGGGATGCGGCGCTTGCGCCCGCCGGTCTCGCCCGAGTCCTGGCCGGGCGTGCGCGAGACGCTCGAGTACGGCCCGCGCGCGCTGCAAAACGAGAACGCGTTCGGCGCGGCGCCCGAGGTTTTCGAACTGTATGGCGGCCATGAGACGCTGCCGATGGACGAAGACTGCCTGGTCCTCAACCTCTGGACGCCGGCCTTGAACGACGGCGGGCGGCGGCCGGTGATGTTCTGGTGTCACGGCGGCGCGTTCATCGCGGGCTCCGGCTCGACGCCGTGGTCCGACGGTGGGAACCTGGCCCGCAACCACGACCTCGTGGTCGTCACCATCAATCATCGGCTGGGCGCGCTCGGCTACCTGCATCTCGAGGATCTGTGCGGCGAAGAGTTTGCGGCGTCGGGCCTCGCCGGGATGTTCGATATCATCGCGGCACTGCGATGGGTGCGCGAAAACGTCGCGGCGTTCGGCGGCGATCCGGATAACGTCACGCTGTTCGGCGAGTCGGGCGGCGGCGCGAAAATCAGCGTGCTGATGGCGATGCCGGCGGCGCAGGGGTTGTTCCATCGCGCGATAATCCAGAGCGGACCGGCGGTGCAGATGGCGTCGCGCGACGAGGCCAGCGCGACCGCAGCGCAACTGCTCGAGGAGTTGGGACTGACCGCGGCGAGCGCCGGCGAGCTGCGACGCGTCCCGCCCGCGCGCATCCTGGCCGCGCAGGCGGCGGTGCTGGGCAGGATCGGCCAGATGTCGTTCACTAAGCGCCGGCGAGTCGGCTTCAATCCGGTAGTCGACGGCAACCATCTTCCGGCCGGACCGTTCGAACCGGTTGCGCCGCGACTGTCGGCTTCGGTGCCGCTGATGATCGGGACCAACAAGGACGAGATGCGGCTGTTCTTCGCGCGCAACTCATGGTTCGAGAAGCTCGACGAGGCTGCGATGCGCGAGCGGGTGCGGATGTTCGTCGACCAGCGCCCCGACGCGATCGCCGCTGCCTACCGGCGCGCGCGGCCGGACGATTCGGCGCGCGACCTGTTCTGCGCGATCGCAAGCGACGCCGGCATGCGAATCCCCTCGCTGACGATGGCCGAGCGCAAGCTCGCGCTCGGGGCCGCGCCGGTGTTCGTCTATCTCTTCACCTGGGAAACGCCGGCGCTCGGCGGCTGCCTTAAGTCGCCGCACACGCTGGAGATCCCGTTCGTCTTCGACAACATCGACAGTGCCGCGATCGCCGGCGACTCACCGACGCGCTTTGCGCTGGCGGAAACGATGAGCCGCACCTGGGCCGCGTTCGCGCGCAGCGGCAATCCGAATAACGATCTGATTCCCGAGTGGCCCGCCTATTCGAGCGAGCGGCGGCCGACGATGATTTTCGACGATCGATGCCGGCTGGAGTTCGATCCCTGCGCGGAGGAGCGCCGCGCCTGGGATAGTCAGTAGGCCGGAGCGACTTTGACGGCCGTGCCGCGGTGCCGGAAGACCAATAGTCAATCGGTAGTCAGTATAGATGATCGAATTACCGATTGCGGAAATGAGGCATGACCTCCTTCGCGAACAATTCGACGCTATTGCGCGTATGGCGCGGATCCATCCCGGCGAAACCGACCGAGAGGACCACTTCCGTCGGCGCCATCTCGGTGATGCGCCGGTCGACGATCTGCGCGACCTCGTCCGGCGCACCGACCATCGCCTGCCCGAAATAGCTGCGGCCGCTTTTGCGCAGCTCGCCGACCGGCGGAATGTTGAACTGGATATCCTTGTGGGTCTCCTTCATGCCCGCTTCGCTCTCGAACATCGCGTAGTGCCACTCCATCGTGTAATGCAGGTGCGCCTCTGACTCGTCCCAGGCCTGGTCGTGGGTCGGGGCGGTATGGAGATTTTCCATCAGGGCGCGCTCGAAATTGCGCGGATCGTGACCGGCGCTGCGTAATCCCGCCTCGTATGTTACGCGGCGCTCGGGAGTGCCGGGACCGACCAGGTTGTAGCCGCGCGCGCCGGCCTCGAATAGCGCCTTTTCGCCGACCGCGCCGATATAGATCGGCACCAGGTGCTGGAGGGGCTTGGTCGTCATCCGGACCTGGTTGAATTCCCAGTATTTGCTTTTCCAGTCGAAGGACTCTTCGCTGAAGCATCGCTTGACGATCTCGAGCCCGTCGTACATCCGCGGGCGGCGCTGTTTGATCGGGATGCCGAAGGTCTTGAATTCGCCCGGATGGGAGCCGGGGCCGACGCCCAGGTTGAGCCGTCCATTCGAGATAATGTCGAGCGTCGCGAGATCCTCGGCGGCGCGCAGCGGGTGATGGAACGGCATCAGCAGCACCGCGGTGCCGAGCCGGATACTCTCCGTGCGCGCGGCGATCGCGGACAGCACCAGGAGCTGCGAGGGGCTCCACTGGTCGTCGGTGAAGTGATGCTCGCAGGTCCAGACGGTATCGAAGCCGAGCTGCTCGGCCAGCACGCCGAGCTCGATCGACTCGCGATAGACCTCGTGGACCGGGCGAGCCCAGCGCGGCGGATTGCGAATCCACATCATCACGGCGAACTTCATGAATGTCCTCCCGATTGCGATTTAGTGGCCGGCGAGCGTCAGCCGTGGCGTCCGGGCCGACGCACCGGATGGTCGGGCGGGAGCGTGCAGTAGCCGTCGCTTGCGACCTCGAAGGTGCGATTGAAGCGGGCGCGGAAATTTTCGAGCGCCACCGCCGCGGCGAGCTCGACAATCTGCGGCACCTCGAAAAATTCCTTGAGCCCCGCGAACACCTGGTCCGAGATCATAGCCGGCGTCGCGGTCATCGCCTCTGAGAGCCGCAGCACCGCCTTCTCGCGCTCATCGAAGGCGCGGCTGTTCTCGAAGGCGGCGATTTCCTCGAGCTGATCGTCCCGCACTCCCTGGTCTCTGCCCACGGCAGAGTGGATGTCAATTCAGAACGGGCAGCCGGCGATTTGCGCGGCGCGCAGCGAAGCCAGCGTCTTGAGCCGCGGCTCGACGACCGCGGAGCCGGCAATCACGGCGACCAACTGGTTCATTGCAGGCAGCAGCTCGGGCATGTGCGCCATCACGGTGGTCGGCGTCGGCACGCTGCCGAGCGCCTGCTCGGCGCGCTGATAAATTTCCTTGACGGCGGCAGGAGCCTGCTCGAGTTCGACGCCCTTTATGCGCATCGGAGTCTCCTTGCTACGGATGGCAATACTGCAAAGGTGGGACGCTGCCGTATAACTCTTGGGTCAACAGCTGGGCGATGCCGGTTGATGCGCCGACGTAGATCTGCGCGCCGTTCTTTTTGTTGGCGGTAGCTTGTCTGCAGTTTTTAAAGAAGGATTTCTGGCATGGATATGGACCGGCGATCTGGTAGCCGATTTTCGCCGTGGCCGGGTCGGCGACCGTGATCGGACAGGAGCAGATGATCTCGCCGTTCGTGAGGGGCTGGCTGAAACCGGGGAAGGATTGACCCTCGGTGCTGGTGAAGCACAATCCGCCATCGCATTGCGCGTATGCGCCGTTGGAGGTGTTTGCCCGGCAGGTGTAGAGGGCCTGGTTTCCATTCGGCGCGACCACCGAGTCGGGTAAACTGAAGGTGCTCGCCATGAAGCCGTTGTTCGCACCCTCGGCGTTCACCGTGCAGATGTCCTGGTTGGTATCGAACGCGTCGGTCAGGCTGATGCTGTCGCCGGACTTCACCTCGCACTTGCAGTAAGCGACGCCGTCCAGCACGAAACAGCTGGCGACCGCGCACAGAGCGTAAGTCTGAGCGGAGCAGATCGTAAACGCGGACGAGGGCGACGCAGTCGCACCCGGAGTGGCGGCCGCCGCGGGACTGCCCCCCGAGTCACCGCAGCCGCTGGCGCCCAGCCATGCGACCACTCCCAGGAGCAGCAGGGCCGGTATGCCGGCGCGTGCTCGGCTTGCGCGACCATGGCTGGAGAGATCGTGAGTCGTGCTTCTGAAAGACCGGTTGTCCATCAGCGTCGTCCTTGCCGGATTTCGGCTACCGCATCGAATTCAACAGCGACGAGAGATCAGTTGGCGTCGGCCGCTTGGACGGCGAGATGGGCGTAGCCGCGGCGGCGCCGGCGCTGGAGGCGGCCATGCTCGGCGAGATCGATCAGATACTGCTGGCACGATTCGCCGGTTCCGTTGCGGACGTAGCTGCCGTCGGATTGCATCTGCCATTGCAGACGGTTCGGTTTCAACTGGCAGTCGAGCACGGTGCGCAGTTCCTTGCGCAGCTGCGGGTCGTCGATCGGCACCACCACCTCGACCCGGCTTTCGAGATTGCGCGTCATGCAATCGGCCGAGCCGATGAGGTATTCCTCGTCGCCACCATTGCAGAAGTAGTAGATGCGGGCGTGTTCGAGAAAGCGCCCGATGATGCTCACCACGCGCACCTTTTCGGAAAGTCCCGGCAGGCCGGGGCGCAGGCGGCAGGTATCGCGCACGATCAGATCGATCCTGACGCCGGCGCGCGCCGCCTGGTAGAGCGCCCGCGTGATATCGACATCCTCGAGCGCGTTCATCTTCATCTGGATGAGACCGTTGTAGGCCGGGTCACGCGCTTGCAGGTCGACTTCGCGCGCGATTCGATCGAGCAGCGCCCGCTTCAGGAACACCGGCGCCGGCAGAATCTTGCTGTAGCGGCGGCGCGGCCGGTAGCCGGTGGTGAGGAAATTGAACAGCTCGGTGAGGTCGCGGCCGATCGCGTCGTCGGCGGTGAGCAGGCCGAGGTCGGCATACAGCCGCGCGTTGTCCGGATGATAATTGCCGGTGCCGATATGCGCGTAACGGCGCAGCCCGTTGTAGTCCTGGCGCACCACCAGGATGGTCTTGCAGTGCGTCTTGAAGCCGATCACGCCGTAGATGACGTGGATACCGAACTGCTCGAGGCGCGCGGCGAAGCGGATATTGGCCTGCTCGTCGAAGCGCGCCTTGATCTCGACCACCACCGTGACCTGCTTGCCGTTGCTCGCGGCGTCGCACAGGTAGCCGATGATACGGCCGCTTTCCGAGGTGCGGTAGAGCGTCATCTTGATCGCGCGCACCTTGGGATCGACGCTCGCCTCGCGCAGGAAGCGCTCGACCGAGGTCGAGAACGACTCGTAGGGATGGGCCAGCAGGATCGAGCCAGCCTCGCGGATGATATGAAAGATGTTGCGCGTGGTGTCCAGCAGGCGGGGATGGTCGGTCGGATGATGCGGCGGGTCGCGCAGTTCCGCCACTTCGAGGCCAGCCAGCTCCATCAGGTCGCGTTCCTCGAACAGACTTTCGGTCTCGAACACGTCGGCGCGCTCGTCGAGCCCCAGTTCCGCCGCCAGCATCCCGCGCCGCGCCGGATCCATCGCCGGGCCGACCTCGAGGCGGACGATGGGGGCGAAACGACGGTCGCGCAGCTCGGTCTCGATCAGCGCCAGCAGGTCGTCGGCCTCTTCCTCGTCGCGCTCGGTGTTGGCATTGCGGGTGGCGCGGAACAGCTCGCAGGAAGCGACCTCGATGCCCGGGAAGAGCAGGTCGAGATTGTGCGCCATCACATCTTCCAGCGCCACGAAGCGCAGGCTCTCGCCGACCCGGATAAAGCGTCGCACGCCCGAGCCGATCGGCACCTTGACGCGCGCCAGCGAAGTGTCGCCGTCGCCCGAACCACGCACGGTGACCAGCAGGTTCAGCGAGAGGTTGGAGACGAACGGGAACGGATGGGCCGGATCGATGGCGAGTGGCGTAACCAGCGGAAAGATATTGGTGAGATAGTATTCGCGCAGCGTCCGCTGCTCCTCGGCGTCGAGCTGATCGTAGGGCAGCACCGCGATGCCGTAGAGTCGCAGCGCCGCGAACAGATCCAGCATGATCTCGCGCTGGCGCTGCTCCTGGAGCCGAATCTCCGCGTAGCACTCGGTAATCTGCTGGCGCGGCGTGCGGCCGTCGGGCGTGAGCTGGGCGACGTTGGCGGCGGCCTGTTGCTTGAGGCCGCCGATGCGCTTCATGAAAAATTCGTCGAGGTTCGAGGCCGTGATGGCGAGGAACTTGAGGCGCTCGAGCAGCGGGGTGCGCTCGTCTTCGGCCTGCGCGAGCACGCGGCGGTTGAAGGCGAGCCAGGTGAGCTCGCGGTTGAGGTAGAGTTCGGGCCGGAACAGATCGGGATCGAAGGGCGAGTCCGATGCGCGGGGCGCGTGGCCGTCATTGAGGGCGTCTGCGCCGTTGGACGCCGTCTCGCCGCCGTTTACGCTCGCGCCGGGTTCAGGCCGGTCAGGATCGCTTCCCAACGGCGCTTGAGCGGAATCGGAGCCGTCGGTTTCACGCATATTCGATGGGTTATTTTGCGGCTTTGGCGACGGATTCGACCTCACCTGAACGTTCCATATGATACCGGTTGGCGCTGCCCTCCGCCAGTCGCCCGTTTGGCCCGCGCCTCGAGGGAGTGAGTCAATTTGCGCAATTGCTCGAACCAGGGCGGCCGCTGCCCGCCCTGCCTGTCAACATAATCATCGGGTCAAGGCGCTCAGGCTGGCGTGCCGCGCGCTGATTGGGGTAGCTTCGCGCAGGCGCCGGTCCTTCCGGCAATTTGCGCCATCGGGAGACCAACATGGCTCAACGCGGCGAGCCGCCGTTTCGGGCGGACCAGGTCGGCAGTCTGAGGCGTCCGGAAGCGCTCCGGCAGGCTCGCGAGCGGCTGCTGGGGCCGCACGATCTCGATCATAATTTCGGCCCGCATAACAATGCCGAACTGCGCGCGATCGAGGACCAATGCATCCGCGAGGCGGTGGCGATGCAGGAGAACACCGGCATCCGTTCGATCACCGACGGCGAGTTCCGCCGCCGTATCTGGTGGAGCGAGTTCCTGCTTTCGCTCGACGGGGTTGAGGGCAACTATCGCGGCCCCACCACCGACTTCCGCGATCGAGCGGGCCATTTGATGCCGGCGCCGCGAATCGATGTGACCGGCAAAATTCGCTGGCGAAAAAGCGTCAACCTGGAGCCGTTCAAATTCCTCAAATCGGTTTCCCGGCAGACCCCCAAGGTCACCATCCCGGCGCCGCAATCGCTCTATTTTGCGACCACACCCGACAGTATCAATCGCGATGTCTACCCGGACCTGAGCGCGTTCTGGGAGGATTTGGCGATTGCCTACCGGGCCGAGCTGGCAGCGCTCGGCGCAGCCGGATGCACCTACGTGCAGCTCGACGAGGTGATGACCTCGTGCCTGTGCGACGAACGTCAACGGGCGAAATGGCGAGCGCGCGGCGATGAACCCGAGAAGCTGCTGCGGACCTATGGGCAGGCTATCAACCGGCTGCTGGAAGGGCGGCCGCCGGCGATGCGCGTGGCGATTCATACCTGCCGCGGCAACCTGCAGGGACACTGGCTGGCGGAGGGCGGCTACGACCCGATCGCCGAGTACCTGTTCAACGAAATCGCGGCCGATGCGTTCTTCCTGGAATACGATTCGGAGCGCGCCGGCGGCTTCGAGCCGCTGCGCTTCGTGCCGGCGGGCAAGACCGTGGTGCTCGGCCTGGTATCGACCAAGACGCCCGAGCTCGAGCCCGAGGATCAGATCGCGGCGCGTATCGAGGCGGCGGCGAAATTCATCCCGCTCGACCAGCTATGCCTCAGCCCGCAGTGCGGCTTCTCGAGCAACTACCTCGGCAACCCGGTCACGATCGATGATCAGCGGCGCAAGCTCGAGCTGGTGGTGAAGGTCGCCCGCAAGGTCTGGGGCAGCGCCTGAGCGCCGCCCCCGGCGTCGGAAGTCGCCGCGGCTAGTTGCTGACGTTGGAACGGTTGAGATCGTCGGGATTGATAAGCCCGCTCTGTCCGTATTGCCGCACCGACTCCTCGATCTCTTTCATCAGCTGGTCGGCCGGCGTGTCGAGATCGATCATCACCAGGTACGGCTGCTTGGCCTTGAGGCCGGTATCCCAGTAAACCTCGCAGCGGTTACCCTCGGGATCGAAAAAGTAGATGCTGACGGCGTTGCCGTGCGAGACGGTGCGCTGGATTTTGACCTCATGCTGCCGAAAGCGCCGGTAGTAGGCGAGGATGTCGTCGAGGCTGTTGCATCGAAACGAGATCTGGTTGACGAGCCGCACGTCGGCGGCGGCTTCGCGGCCGCGGGCGAGCAGGAACTCGTGATGCTCTTCCTTGGGGCGGGCGCTCAGGAACACCAGCCCGACCTCGAGGTCCTCGTCGCTGACCGTGAGGCCGATCACATCGCGATAGAAGGCCTTCTGCTTTTCGAGATCGTTGACGTAGATGCCGACGTGACCGAGCTTCGCTACCGATGGTGTCGTCATGCGTTCCTCCGAGGTGGTCCTTACGCGCCTCGATTCTTAGCCTTTTCGCCGCAAACGACAAGAATCCGATCGCGGGGGCTGAGACGCGGGCTTTACACATGGCTCACGGACCCGAGGTTCGCATCGCGCCCGAAGCCTGTGGTATATCGAGCCCGACCAGTCGCTGACTTAGCGATCCAAGCCCAGGAGGAACGGTAGTGGAGGCTAAAAAACCGGCCCGTGCCGAGTACCGCAAAGAAGATCTGCTGGCCAAGGCCAGGGAGCTCGCGGTGGAGTTCGCGGGCACCTATTCGCAGCACGACCTTCAGCGCACCTTTCCGCATCAGGAGATGGCGAGGCTGAAGGCCAGCGGCTTGCTGGTTTCGGCGGTGCCGGCGGCGTTCGGCGGGGTGGATTTCTCGTTCGAGGATCTGATCGAGACGGTGCTGACGCTGGCGCAGGGCAATCCCTCGATCGCGCATATGTACGCCGAGCACGCGATCATCACCAAGGACATCGTCTCGCGCGTGCCCAAGAAGGAGCTGCGCGAGTCGCTTTACCAGGAAATCCTTGCCAGCCATGCCTACATCACCGCCGCCGGTTCGGAGCGCCATTCCAAGGACGTGCTGGCCTATGAGACCACCTTCACGCCGGTCGAGAACGGCAAGGCGGTGCTGGTCAACGGGCACAAGTTCTTCGCCACCGGCGCGATCGCGAGCGATTTCCTGTGGGTACCGGCGGTGATGGACGGCGGGGCGGCGAGCGCCTTCGTGACCACCAAAAGCCCGGGCCTGACGGTGCTGGACGATTGGGACGCGATGGGGATGCAGGCGACGTGGAGCGGCTCGGTGGTGTTCAAGGACGTGCGCGTACCGATCGAGCGGGTGGTGCCGGCTACCACCGACCCGCGCACGCTCGAGCCCGATCAGCTGTTCGGCCCGATGTTTCAGACCGCCTTCACCGCGATTCCGCTGGGCGGCGCGATCGCGGCCTTCAACCTCGCCGTCGAGTACGTCAAGACCAAGACCCGTCCGTTTCCGACCTCTAACGTAAAAGCCGCGGCCGAGGATCCTTATATCCTGCGCGAGCTTGGGCTGATGAAATCCTATCTCTCGGGCAGTGAACTGCTGGTGCGCGAGGCCGCGCGCTTTATCGATTACGTAGGCCGGATGCGCGAAAAATTGCCGCGCGAAGAGCTGATGCAGCTCCGCGTCGAGGCGATGTCCAAGGTCGCCCAGGCCAAGCTCGTCACCACCGATACGGCGTTGCGCGTCACCACCGACCTGTTCAAGGTCTGCGGCGCGCGGGCGACGCTGCGCGACGAGAACATGGACCGCTTCCTGCGCGATATCAGAACCATCACGGTGCACGACCCCTACGATTACAAGGCCAAGCTGGTCGGCGAATGCGTGGTGCGGGGGAACTACTCGTACGTCCCCTTCCTGACCTGAGCGGCGCTTTTCAGAACGGCTGGGTGAGCGACGGGAAAAACTGATCGCAATTCGTCAGGTCGACGCGCTTCGAGACGATTCGCAGGCCGCCGGGGACGACCCGCAGCCGATGGGTGTAACGGCCGCCGAACAGGCGCCGCTCGACGCCCGGCCGATCTTCGAGCAACACGAACTTCGAGCTGACGCAGTGCTCAGCCGGCGCGCCGGTTGGCGGCCCGAGCCGGAAGTTGGAAACCAGCCGCACGGTCTTCGATCGCGGTACCTGGCTGTGAATCTTCGGATGCTTGAGACGCTCGACACGAATCTTGAGGGTCGGCTTATCGTCGTAAAAAAGCGAAACGTGGGTTAACGGGCTCTCCTGGCCGGGGCGGGCGGGCACCCAGTAGACGCCGTCGTCGGCGAACAGCTTCAGCCATTCGTCGAAGCGCTGCTCGTCGAGCAGATTCGCCTCGTGCTCGATGAACTCCTGCAGCTCTGCCAGCCGCGCACCCGCATTACGCGAAGCTCGTGGCCGCGAGGAAATGCCCGACGCCATCGTGGCCCGTCTCCTAGCCCACGCTCATCAGGTCGCGCCAGGCGTAATGCTGCGCGCGCTGCCCGACCTCGCTCGATCGATCGCCGAACGAGACGCCGTTGCCCTCGTCGACCTCGCTGCCCAGCCCACGCGCCACCAGCACCCAATCGGTGCCGCTGGTCGCCAGCCCCTGGCTCGATCGCTCGAAGGCTTCGAGATCATCGCTCTGGATAAACGACGCGGCGGCGTGCGTGATATTGACGAATCTGATCACGTCGATCGAAATCTGCGCCGGCGCGCCCTTGAGCCGCACCGGGTAGACCTGGACCTCGGTGCGATCGACGGCGACCGGCCGAATCACGCGGACCGAGGTCTGCGCGATCAGGATGTCGACGCTCGGGAAGATCGTCATGCTGTGGCGGCGGTTGCGCAGAATTTCGCGGGTGCGTTCCTCGCCGTGTTTGGCCACCAGCAGTGCGCGGTACTCGTCCCACACTCCGCCGGCCTGTTCCTCGCGAAACAGTGAGGCTTCCGAGCTGTGTCCGCCCTGAAAGCCGCGCACCCCGGTCTGCGCGACGACCGCCTCGCCGTTGGCGGCGAAGAACGGGGCGTCGCCGCCCGTGCCGCCGGAACGGCGCTTGAACTGGCGTCCGTCCGGGCCGACCGTCGAGGCGTGCGCCGCGGCCGGATGATACATGTCGGCCATGTTCTCGAACTGCAGCTTCCAGTTGCCGCGGTATTCGTACCGATGGCATCCGGCCCACAACTCGACGTCGCCTTCGGGCGCGCGATCGACCAGCTCATCGATCCCGCGAATCGCCTCGCCGAGATATTCAGCAAGCGGCTTCACGTGCGGATTGAGGCTCGCGAACACGAAGCCGCGATAGCTTTCGACCCGCGGCAGCCGCACCATCCCGAACTGCGGATCGACTAGCGTCTCGGCCGGGAAGTCGCGGCGCATCGGCACGCCCGCCAGCTCGCCGTTGGGCTGAAACGACCAGCCGTGGTACATGCAGGTGAAGACCCGCGCATTGCCGCATTCCTCGCTCAGCACCCGGGCGCCGCGATGGCCGCAGCGGTTGAACAGCACGTGAATCGCGCCCTCGCGATCGCGGCTCAGCACCACCGGCTGGCGCGCCAGGGTCGTGCAGAAGAAGTCGCCCGGGTTCGGAACCTGGCTCTGGTGGCCGACGTAAAGCCAGACCCGGCCGAAAATCCGCTCTATCTCGAGCTCGAAGATCGCCGGGTCGGTGTAGATGCTGCGATGGACCCGATCCTCGAGCACCAGGCCGCGCAGGTATTCATTCGAGAAGTTGCTCATGCCAGTTTCCGGCGAGTTGGTCGGGAGGTCAGCGTACCACCAGCATCGCGGGTAGTCGTAGGCGGTGCTGCCAGGATATTTCGTCGCCTCCAGCGAAGCCGCTGTCGGAGCACCTTGTACCAACCCAGTTCAGAAAATGTCAAATCTGCGATTCAAGCGCGAGCTTGAACAGTCTGGCCGATCCGATCCAGAAGCAATCAAGTGCTGACGCGATCGCGAACAGCATCGCGATGCCGAGCACCACGGCGAACAAACGGCCGGCGATAGAGCGCCGATCGAACGACGCGCGTGCGCCCGCGCCGTTCGATCGGAACCTGCTCAGTCGTGATTATGTTTTCCGAGGACCCGCGCAGAGGCTCGGAAATGAGCCATCGCCGCGCCGGCGCGAAGTTCCATCGCGACAAAAGCCGCCTCGGCTATTTCCTCATCGGTGGCCCCCGCCAGCTTGGCGTTATGCGTATGGTACGCCATGCAGGCCTCGCACTGCGTCACGTGCGTGATCCCGACGGCCATCAACTCCTTGTACTTTGCCGGGATCTTTCCCCGATGATAAACCGCGTCCTCGAACTCGAGGAACTTGCGAAACATCTCGGGCTGTAATTCGTTCAACTTGCTCGGACCCGTATCGGTAATCCATTCCGGCTCATAGGCCATGGCAGATTCCTCCCGTTTCTCAAAGTTATTGATGTCGCGTCTAGCACCCGTTTTCGTCAGCTCGATATGAATGCTGCGATGAACCGCGATCCTTCGGCAGCAGACCGCGCAGATATCCGTTTGAGCAATCGCTCATCGTGGTCTTGGCCGCATTGATGCGGACGTCAGCGCACCACGACGCCTTTGCCGGTCTCTTCGTCGTAGCTGAGCCAGCCGTTCAAAAAGATCCGGTGGTGCTCGTAAAACCATTGCCGCCGGTCCGGTATGGGGGTGCGATCGACCTGCCGGCCGCCCTGGAAGACGAAATCGAAATGCTTCTTTTTCTGCAGCAAGGTGATGTCGCGGCTGGGGTCGCCGTCGATCACCAGCAGGTCGGCGTAGCGGCCCACTTCGAGCTTGCCGACCTCGTGGCCGAAACGCTTGAGCACGCGTGCCGCCGAGAGCGTGCCGGTATGGATCGCCTCGAGCGGCGTCATCCCCAGTAGGTCGACGAAAATCTGCAGCTCGTGAGCGTGCCATTGTCCGTACGGCACCGGCGACCATCCGCTCTCAGAGCCGGCGATAAACGGCACCCCGGCGCGATAGGCGCGCGGCAGATTTTTGGCCGCAGCATCGACCTCGCGCTGAAAGGCGTCGGTGCCCGAGACCCCCGCCATGCCCTGGCTGGCCGCGATGATGTTCACCAGCAGCGTTAGCGTCGGGGTGATGACGCAGCGGTTCTTGAGGCACTGCTCGATCCCGGCGTCGTCGATGAACGAGGCATGGAAGATAATGTCGAAGCCGGCGCGCGCCGAGTTCACGATCGAATCGCGCGAGCGCGCGTGGACCCCGCAGATCTTGCCGAGGCGATGGGTCTCGTCGGCTATCAGCTTCAGCTCCTCGAAGGCGAAGGCTGAACCGTCGAGCGAGTCGGGCGTGATCAGCGAGTCGTTGGAGCCCGAGACCTTGATGGCGTCGACCCGGTCCTTGACCTGGTAGCGAATCGCCTCAACGATCTCGTCCTTGGTCTTTACCAGCACCGCTGCCTGTCCGGGCGGGAATTGCATCTCGTTCGGAAACGAATCCTCGAGTCCCTGATGATTGGTGATCTGGCGTCCCGAAACGGCGAAACGCGGCCCCTCGAACATCCCGGCGTCGATCGCGTCGCGCACCGATTGTGCGACGTTGTAGGTGGTGGCGGCGTCGAAGGCGCTGGTGACGCCGGCCTGCAGCACCTTCCTGGCGTTCCAGATTGCTTTCAGCGCCCGGTATTCGACCGGCGTGTAGAGCGCCAATTCCTCTTCGGAACGGGCCTCGCCGAACGAGATGTGGGTATGGCCGTCGACCAGGCCCGGCAGGATGCTGCGGCCGGGCAGCGCGATTTGCTCGTAGTCCGCCCCGAGATATTGATTCGGAAGCTGCGCGCGCGCTCCGACCCAGTCGATGCGTTCGCCTTCGAACACGACCGCACCGTTCTCGATCGGCGCGTCGAGCGAGCCGTCGATGACCTTGCCGAGAATCGTGGTGCCGCGTTTTCCACCTATCGACGCCATGGTTGGTAACCTCCAGTGGGGGACGTTTCCATCAACCAAACAGCAATTCGGCGCTGGCGATCAGCTTCGCCGGATGCTCCATCGCAACCGAATGCGAACAGCGGCCGATCAAAACCACGTCGGCGTGTGGAATCGACCGCGCAATCGTCAGCGTCAGCTCGGGTGGAAAAGCCACGTCGTCGCGCCCGTGAATCATCGTCACGTCACAGCGGATGCGCGCCAACTCGTCAGGCCGCAGCACGGTCGCATCGATGTAGCGCTGCTTGTCGCCCTCGAACATCGAACCGAAGTAGCCGGCGTAATCGCCCGCGAATAGCACCTTCTCACGATTGTCCAGGTAGGTGTCGTCGATTACCGAGCGATCGAAGACCAGGCCCTCGGCCATCCGCCGCAACTCGGCGCGATCGCGCGGGAAGGTCCAGGTACGCAGCGTGCCCTCGTTGGGCGTGAATCGCGCCCCCATCGATCCGGTCGTGAGCACCTTGGCAATTCGGCTCTCGACCGACGCCAGCTTGAGCGCTAGCGCGCCCGAGAGCGAGTGACCTATAACCCCGACGCGCGCTCCCTCAATCCGCCCGACCATCGCGCGGCATTGCCGGAACCATAAGTCGAAATCAAAGTAGGGCGGCCGCGGCTTGCGTTCGGAGCGGCCGAAACCGATCAGATCCATCGCGAAGACGTGAAAGCGCTCGGTGAGCGGTTCGAGCACCAGCCGCCAGTTGCCGATCGTCGAAGCGCCCGGCCCCGAGCCGTGAATCATCAGCACCGGGAAACCGCGGCCACCCTCGAGATAATGGACGCGGGCGCCGTCGAATACGAATTCCCGTTCCGGCAAGCTCATCGCGACGCCTCACAGTGCCGCTATGGTCTGAACTTCGATCAGAAACGGCTCGCCCACCAGACGATCGATCATCAGGAGCGTGTTCGGCGGATAGGCGCCGCCCGGAAACATCCTGGGAAACTCGCGCAGCCGGTATTTCATGAACTTCGGGATGTCCTGCGAATGGACCATGTAGGTGGTGAACTGCACCACGTTGCCCCATCCGGCGCCGGCGGATTTCAGCGCCGCTTCGATGTTCGCGAACACCTGCACGCACTGCGCGTCGAAATCCTCGGCGCCAATGACAGCGCCGGCCTTGTCGGTCGCCAACTGGCCGGCGATGAACAGGAACTCGGAAGCCTTGACCCGCGTCATCTGCGAGTACTGGCCGAGCGGCTTGCCGAGCACCTCCGGATTCAGGATCTTGAGTTCTGGAATGGGCGCCTCCTTGACGAAAAATCTCGTGCTTACGTTGATAATCCTTATGCTCACTGAGCCCCCGGACTGTCAACTCCGGGGACGCACGCCAGGTTGATCCCGGCGCGCAATGTTGCTTCTAATCATGGCTTCCATGCGGGTTTCATTCGCGCCCGAAGCCTGTTCGACCAGCGCTAACGATGCGGCCACTCGAAAAGATCGCGGCGAGCCTGTCCGCAACCGACCAGACCGACTTTCGATCGATCGCCCTGTTGTCCGCCGCCCACATGTCGGACGACATCAACCAGGCCGTGATACCGGCGATGCTGCCGTATTTCATCGTCGCTCATCATCTGAGCTACGCCGCCGCCGGCGGCCTGGTGCTGGCGCAGACGCTAGCCTCGTCGGTCGCCCAGCCGCTGTTCGGGATGCTCGCCGACCGACGGCCCTCGCCGTGGCTGATTCCGCTCGGCCTCAGTGTGGCGGGATTCGGTGTCGCGGCCGCCGGCCTGCTGCCGAGCTACCGGCTGATCTTTGCCGCTATCGCGATCAGCGGGCTCGGCATTTCCGCGTTTCACCCCGAAGCCGCGCGCTGGACGCGCTATCTTGGCGGATCGAATCAGGGCACCGCGATGGGGGTATTCACGGTCGGCGGCAATGTCGGCTTCGCCGTCGGTCCGTTGATGATCACCCCCATCATGATCCTGGTTGGACTGCGGGGCGCGATCCTGCTGACCATCCCGGTGCTGGTCATGTCGCTGATTCTCGTGCGGCAGATGCCGCGTCTGTGGGCGGCGCGGGAATCGCGCAGCCAGGGCCCCGCCGGCCATGTGGTGATTGAGGCTCGCGAGCAGTGGGGCGCCTTCATCGGTCTGACGGCGGTCGGGATGATTCGGTCGGTGGTCTTTTTCGGCCTCAACACTTTTATCCCGCTTTATTGGTTCGTCGTGCTGCACGCTTCCAGAGCCGGCGGCGGCTATGCGCTGAGTATTCTGCTGTCGGCCGCGGCGGTCGGGACCCTGGTCGGCGGCCGGATGGCCGATCGCTACGGGCGCAGGATCGTGGTGATCTGTGCGCTCGGCGGGCTTACGATTTTCCTGTTTGCCTTCATCCATTCGGGCGGTGTGACGATGGCGACGATGCTGTTGATACCGCTGGGTTTCGCGATGGCCGCAAGCTCCAGCGTGATGGTCGTCATGGGACAGGAATATCTGCCGAATCGCGTCGGCCTGTCGGCCGGCGTGACGTTCGGCCTTTCGATGACGGTGGGCGGGTTGTTTGCGCCGGTATTCGGCGCGATAGCCGATCATCACGGGCTGCATGCCGCCATGAGCCTGCTGTGCGTGGTGCCGGCGCTGGGCTTCCTCATGAGCCTGATGTTGCGCGAGCCCTCCGCGGGCGCTTATCAATAGACGCAATCGAATTTTCACCAGCCGATGGAGATTACCAATCCGATGGAACCAGCCAGCAAATTCGTCACGCTTAACGGACTGAAGCTGCATTACCTGGAATTCGGTGAGGCGGCGAATCCGGCGATCGTCTGTATTCACGGGCTCACTCGCAGCGCGCATGACTTCGATGCGCTCGCGCCGCATCTGGCCGCCAAATATCGGGTGCTGTCGCTGGATGTTCGCGGCCGTGGCGACAGCGAGTGGGGACCGCCCGACCGCTACAATATCGCGACCTACGCCGCCGACCTCGCCGCGCTGCTCGACCATCTCAAGCTTGGACGGGTGAGCCTGATCGGCACCTCGATGGGCGGCAGGATTTCGATCCTCTTCGCCGGCAACCATCCGGAGCGGGTCGAGAAGCTGGTGCTCAACGATATCGGTCCCGCGTTGAATCCGGAGGCCTCGGCGCGCATCAACCAATGGGTCGCCGGCGCGCCGCTCGAGTTCGCCAGCCTCGATGATGCGCTCGAGCATTATCGGGCGGTCCAGTTCGGGCCGGCGGATGCGGATTTTGCCGCGATGCTGAAGTGGCTGGTCAAGCCGAGTGCGGGCGGGCGTCTTACCTGGAAGATGGACCCGGCGATTCGGAAACCGCCGCCCGGTGTGAGCGCGGTGCTGCCGATCGGTTTCTGGGCGGAGTATGAGAAGATCGCTGCGCCGATCCTGATCGTGCGCGGCGCGATCAGCACGGTGCTGATGCCCGAGACCGTGCAGCGGATGTGCCAGCTGTCGCCCAAGGCGAAGGTGGTCGAGGTCCCGGGCGTCGGCCACGCGCCATCGCTGGTCGAGCCGGAAGCGTTGCACGCCCTGCGCGCGTTTTTCGGATGCTAGGCGCTCGACGACGCGCTGCCGCGCCTTGACAGCGAGGGGCGCCAGCGCCGCGCCTTGAGAACTTCCTTCGCGCACATGTATCCCGAGCGGGCGTTATTGCCGGCTCCCGGATAGGTTCCGGCGCCGCACATGTACAGCGCCTCGACGGGGGTGCGGTAGCGCGACCATCCGAGGATCGGACGGAAGAGAAAATTCTGCGCCAGATGATGGCTGCCGGCGAGGCTGTCGCCGCCGACCAGGTTGGGATTGGCGCGTTCGAGGTCGGCGGGAGAGGCAACCGCGCGTTGGATAATCAGGTCGCGGATCCCCGGCGCGTACTGCTCGAGCTTATCGATCACCCGATCCGCATAGGGCTCTTTGGCCTCGTCCCAATCGCGCGCCGCGATCGTGCCGAGTGCGTCGCCGCGGATTTTCGACGGTAACGTTCTGACCTGAATCCACATGACTTCGCCCTTACCCGAAGTCCGCGTCGGATCGATCACGGAGGTCTGCCCGACGATCAGCAGCGGGCTGGCCGGCAGAATGCCATCCATCGAATGAGCGTAGGTGAGCGCCAGATCTTCGACGTAGGGCGCGATATGTACGTACGCGAAATCCGCCGCCTCACTGCTCGCCCGCCAGACCGGTCTGGCCTTCAGCGCCAGGTGCACCATCATGGTGCCGGGACCGTAGTTGAAGCGGCCGATCGCACGCCGGAACTCGGGCGTGAACGGATAGTCGGCCAGCAGCTTGCCGAACAGCGGGCGCGAGCTGAGATTCGCGATAATCGCGCGGCGCGCGCCGATTTTCTCGCCATTTGCGAGTTCGACGCCGACCGCGCGGACGTCGCTGGTCACGATTTTGGCGACCTCGGCTGCGGTGCGCACCTCGCCGCCCATCTCGCGCAGCAGACCCACCATCGCCAGCACCAGCTTCGATGCTCCGCCGCGCACGACGCTCAGGCCGTGCTC
>Ga0307374_10003496_pt1 | contig 26827 bp, 24 predicted proteins | sample OX3MG_FD_202532 | JGI IMG/M metagenome (GOLD analysis project Ga0307374, IMG submission 202532) | Soil microbial communities from Risofladan, Vaasa, Finland - OX-3 | ecosystem: Environmental > Terrestrial > Soil > Coastal area > Acid sulfate soil | place: Finland: Risofladan, Vaasa | collected...
TAAAGAATCAATTCATTCAGGATTTTCTTTCCTCAAGAATGCTAGCGTCTTTCCGGAAGCAGAGGGCACGGGATCCGTATGGCACAGGTCGATCCCTTGCGATTAACCAAGTGCAGGATTTCTCTGGGGTAAGCGCTCCGATGAGCAATGATGATTACAATAAATGGAAAAATAATCGGTCCATAGTGTACTTGATAGCCGAAATTACTTGGACGGACGACGCTGGCCAGTGGAAGACGGACCTATGCGAAGAGTTATCTGCGCCAATTAAGGTTCAGAACCGGCCCTATGGCATTGGCGTGGGTGGGTCGTGCGATAGCCACAATGGAATCGCCGAACGTCTGCCGGCGCACAATTAGGCAGCATCTTCGGTCGTGGCGGAGGCGCGAATTCGGGCTAGAATGTGCGGGCTATGAGGCACTCGGCATTGGGTTCGCGCGTGGGACGGATGGGAATCGTCGCGTTGCTCGCGTTGGGGATTTTGAGCGCACGCGGTAAATCCTTTGCGTCGTGCAGAGAACCCGCCGCGACAAACATTCGCGCCGACGTCGCACAACGGCGCGAGCTTGCAGCGGCTACACAAGCAGCGCCTGCGGCGCAAGCGCGGCAGGAATCGGGGGCGGCGCGAACGCAACAGGGCGCATCGGCGAAGGCCGCAACGCAGCGACAGCAGCCTTCCGAACGGCGCGCGGTGAAAAAATATCGCGTGGCGGCGAGGGAGCCGAAACTCACGCGCGCGCAAATTGACGCGCTGCTGCGGCGCAAAATCAAATACGTGTTTGTGCTGTACCAGGAGAATCGCTCGTTCGATTCGTACTTCGGCACGTTTCCCGGAGCCGAAGGAATTTTCAGCCACTCCGCGAAAGTCACGCCCGGATTTTACCAGCCGTTGACGAACACCGACGGAACCGCCGGCGCCATCCATCCATTCCGCATCGGCCCAAAACAATTTGCGGCAGACACCGACGACGTGGATCATTCGCATCCGATGATCGTCGCGAAAATGCACATCGCAGGCGGCGCGCCGAAAATGGATCGCTTCGCGATTTTCGAGGAAGCGAAACGCGTTAAGAAAGGCGCGCTTGGCGCGGCAGGGAAGCCCACGCTCGCGGGGAAACAGATGGGCGAGCTGGCGATGGCGTACGAAGATTGCGACACGATTCCGTTTTTGTGGCGCTACGCGGACCGCTTCGTGCTGTTTGATCACATTTTTCAGGAGATGACGGGGCCATCGACGCTGGGAAATCTGTCGATCATCGCGGCGCAGACGGGGCAAACGCAGTGGGCGCTGCATCCCAACGAAGCGTACAAAGACAACGGCTCGCACGCGCCCGGCGTGCCGGTGCTGAACGACAACGATCCGTTCTGGGGCTCGCAACTCGACACGACTCCGCAGGCGCAAAAAATGCCGGTGAATCCGCACGACATGCGCAACGGCGTCGAATACGGCACCGCGATTAATTTGACGTTTGCGTCGCTGCCGCTCACGTTGCTGGGCGAGGACGCGAAGACCGTCGCGAAATCCGACACGGACGCGAAGCGCGATTTGGCCGACGTGCAGCACGACATTCCGTTCATCGCGAGCCACGACCGCGAAACGGTGCCCTTCGGCTGGTACGAAGAAGGCTACGGCAAAGAGCCGACCGACGGGGACAGTGGCGCGGACGATGACGATGGCCCGCTTGACGCATTTGGGCTGCACGCTTCGTACGTGACGCATCACAACGGCCCGCAATATTTCGGATACGTCGCGAACAATCCGAAAATTCGCGCGCAGTTGCACGGCTTGCAGGAGTTTTTCACCGCGCTGGACAACAGAACTCTCCCGAAAGCGGGCGGCGTTTTTTTCGTGAAGGGCGGCTTCCAGAATTTATTTCATTTGCAGCCATCGGATCGCGATGCGAAAGTGCAGAAACAATTCCTGGGAGATGACGACCATCCGGGCTACTCGGACGCGCAAATCAGCGAAGCCATGCTCGCCACGGCGATCAACAAAATCGCCGCCAGCCCGTATTGGAGCGAAAGCGCGATCATCATCACCTGGGACGATTCGGAAGGCGATTACGACCACGTGCCGCCGCCGATTCGCGCGAAAGGGCCGGACGGTTCTCCCATCAGCGACGGGCCGCGCGTGCCGCTGATTCTGATTTCGCCGTACGCGCGCACACACTACGTGGCGCACGGGGAAGGGAATCACGCGTCGGTCGTCAAATTCATCGACGCGGTTTTCCATCGCACGCCGCTCGCGCTGCTTCCCGACGAGCAGCGAGGCCGCGCGCTGGGCGAAAAAGAATTCGGGCAGAGCGAGCTTGGCCCGCAGGACGCGCTCACTCCCGGCGTCACGAATCTCGCGGATGCGTTCAGCCCGTCACGGCTTTTGGGCAAGTCCGCGCCGCTGCCGCCTGCGTATGTCGAAATTCCTGCGGCGCTCGTTCGCCGCCTGCCAGCCGAAACGGGCTACGGCTGCTCGGCGCTGGGAATCGTCACCACGGATCGCCGCCGCAAAATCGTCAACGCCATTCCCCGCGACTTCAATCCCCGCCCACTAACCAACCCCAGCAAGTAGATTCCACAATTGCGATTTTTGCGTCTGAGTAGCAAAACCCGCTCGTATTTTGTAGGCGCGGGTCTTCAGACCGCGCGGGCGAGGCTAAAGCCTCGCCCCTTCCAAAATCCCACGCCTTTCCATTTAATTTGCGAACCTCCGGGCGAGAAGTCACCGCCGCACAGGGCAGAACATCGCCTATTGTGGCAAATTCCGAAAGTGCGCACTTTCGCAAACCCTTGACACTAATCGGAGAGCCATCTAGACTTTCCCTGTTCCGTTCACCTCTTTTCGCTCGCGAGAGGGCGAAATCCCCGGGGGGGTTTCGGGGTTCCGGGGGCCAGAGAATGTCAGAACCAAGACGAGCGTCGCCCCAGCAAAGCGGCACGAATTATGTGCGCCTGTCCAGCGGGCAATTGAAGCCCGCTGTGCCGCTGGAATCCGTCGTTACCACGGCCGAGTTGGCTCGCCGCCATCCCCGTCCCCCCGATTACGAAGCGGAAAATCGCGCCCTCGTGTCCCTGATGCACGAGTTAAGCAGTCCCTCGGGAAACGTGCTGCAAAAACTCGTCGATACCGTGCTGGAGCTGTGCGAGGCGCAGTCCGCGGGCATCAGCATTTTGGAGGAAGACGAGAACGGGCGAAAATTTTTCCGCTGGCACGCGACAGCGGGGAAGTTCGCAAAATTTCTTGGCGCCACCATGCCGCGCGAACTCAGCCCCAGCGGCACGGTGCTGGACCGAAACAGCTCGCTGCTTTTCTCGCATCCGGAACGGCATTACCCAATTCCGCCAGAGGTCGTGCCGCCGATCAACGAAGTGCTGCTCGTTCCGTTTCACATTGCGGGCGAGCCTGTGGGAACGATCTGGGTGATTGCGCACGATGACGCCCGCAAGTTCGACCGCGAAGACGAGCGCGTGATCGCCAGCCTCGGCAAATTCGCATCGATCGTTTATCAGAGCAAACGGGCCGGGCACGCGCGGGAAGCGGAGTTGACCGAGCGCAACCGCGCGGAAGCGGCCGGGCGCGATACCGGGTCGCGCTATCGCGTTCTCTTCGACGCGGTTCCCATGGCTCTGTTCGTGTGCGATCCCACGGGCGTGATCACGGAATACAACCGGCGCGCGGCGGAGCTTTGGGGCCGCCAACCGCTCTGCGGCGTGGAGAAGCATTGCGGTTCCGCGCGCTTGATTCTTCCTGACGGTTCGCTGTTGCCGCACGAGCAGAGCCCCATCGTGGACGTCCTTCGCACCGGCACGCCCGCGCGAAACGTGGAAGTATTCATCGAACGGCCCGACGGCTCGCGCATTCCTGTCCTCGTCAATTTCACCGCGCTCAAGGGCGCGAACGGTGAAATCACCGGCGCGGTCGCGTCGTTTATCGAGCTGACCGAGCTTAAACAGGCAGAGAAGGAGCTGGCTGCGGAGCTTGCCGGCACGCTGCGCTTGCAGGAAATCAGCGCGCAATTGATTCGCGAGGGCGCCGGCGATGCGCTCTACGACAAAATTCTGGAAGCCGCCGTCGCCGTCATGCGCTCCGACGCGGGAAGCATACAGATGCTCGATCCCAGCTGCGGCGAACTTCGCCTGCTGACATATCAGGGATTTCACCCGGCGGCTGCGGCGGCTTGGGAGCGGGTGCGCATCGATTCAGGCACCTCCTGCAGCGCCGCGCTCAACAGCGGCCAGCGAGTGATTGTCCCGGATGTCGAGAAAGCGGAATTCATCGCCGGGACTCCTTCCCTGGAAGGATATCGCCGGTCCGGCATTCGGTCGGTGCAATCGACGCCTCTTATTTCCCGCTCCGGCCGCACGTTAGGCATGATTTCCACTCACTGGCGCGAGCCGCATCAGCCTGCGGAGCGTGATTTGCGTTTGCTGGACGTGCTGGCGCGCCAGGTCGCCGATCTGATCGAACGCTCGAATGTGAAAGAAACGCTGCGCGACACCGAGCAGAACTTCAGACGCATGATCGATGCTCTTCCCACCGCAATCTACACAACCGATTCCGAAGGCCGCATTACCCACTACTCTCCGGCCGCGTGCCAGAGTTGGGCAGCGACCGATGGTGCGTCAGTTGGAAACTGTTCCGGCAGGATGGCACCCCCTTGCCGATTGACGAATACCCCATGGCTGCCGCGTTGAAGGGTCTTCCCGTTGAGCCCGAACAGGAAATTATCGCCGAGCGGCCCAACGGCACGCGAGTTCGCTTCACCGCCTTTCCCACCGTGCTGCGCGCCGCCGCAGGCAAAATCGTGGGCGGCATCAACATGCTGATGGACGTCACCGAGCGGAAAAAGGCCGAGGAATTCCGCGCGTACCTGGCGGCAATTGTCGACTCGTCCGATGATGCCATCGTAAGCAAGAATCTCGACAGCGTGATCACCAGTTGGAATCAGAGTGCGGAGCGCCTGTTCGGCTACTCGGCCGAGGAAGCGGTCGGCCGGCACATCACGCTGATCGTTCCGCCCGACCGGTCGGACGAGGAAGCGATGATTCTGGGGTATCTCAAGTCGGGCAACCGGATCGATCATTTTGAGACGGTGCGTGTGCGCAAAAACGGCACGCGCGTGGACGTCTCCCTCACAATTTCGCCTGTAAGGGATTCCGCGGGCCGCGTCATCGGCGCTTCCAAAATCGCGCGCGACATTTCGGAACGCAAGCGGACGGAAGGACTTCTGCGCGTCAGTGAGGACAAGTATAGAAACCTCGCCGGCAATCTGGAGGAGAAAGTCAATGCGCGCACGCGCGAACTGCTGGAGCGCAATGCCGAAGTGCTTCAGCAGACCGAACTGCTTCGCGCGCTGTCGCACCGCCTGATGCAAATACAGGACGAGGAACGCCGCAGAATCGCGCGCGATTTGCACGACAGCGTGGGGCAATATCTTGCCGCGCTCAGCATGTGCCTGGAAGCCGCCAAGCGGAATGCGAGGAAGTCGGCGCCCGAAGTTGCGCGGAAGCTCGACGAAGCAACCGAGATCACCGACAGGTGCTCATCGGAAATTCGCACGCTTTCGCATCTCCTTCACCCGCCGTTGATCGAGGAATTGGGCTTGACCTCAGCGATCAGCTGGTACGTCGAGGGCTTTGCAAAGCGCGGTGAAGTACAAATCAATCTGCAAATGCCGCTTAAGCTGAAACGCCTTGGCGACGATGTCGAATTGGCGCTGTTTCGCGTTCTGCAGGAATGCTTGACGAATATCCACCGCCATTCGGGAAGCAAAACCGCGACGGTGAAGGTCGAGGTGGATGACCATCGCGCCAGCCTGGAAGTGAGCGATCAAGGGAGCGGAATTCCGAAGGCCGCTCTCGATTCGCGCAAAGCCGGACCCAGGCGCGCGGGAATCGGCATCAGCGGCATGCGCGAGCGCATGAAGGATCTGGGCGGCACGCTCGAAATCGATTCCTCGGCCAGCGGCACCACCGTCCGCGCGATTATTCCTCTGCGCATGAACGCCGCCGCCGACGCCGCCGCAAACTGATCGCTGCGCGCAGGGCATTTGTAGGGTCGGGTCTTCAGACCCGACCGGCCGAGGTTGATCGCTTCGCGCGCGATCGCGCCCACCGCGCATTTCCGTCGTTGTAGCTCACGTCCGGCCGGACGGTTTGTGTCCGGCTGACGTGAGGTCTTCCGCTCCGCGTTCTCTGCGCCTCTGCGGTGCGCGTTTCCTGTTTTGTGTAGGGGTGGCTTCACGCCGCCCGCGCCTTTTCGCGCAGACGCCGTTCACGCCGTCCGCGCCTTCCCGTCGCCCCGCAAACATCGGGCGGGATAAACCCGCCCCTACAAATTCATGGCATGCGGCTCCTCTCGGTTAGTGCGTGCGGTGGCGAACCAACTCCGGCTGGGGCGCGCGTTGAAGGGTTTCGTATTTCCCCGGGGCGCAGCAGGCGGCGCTTAATCGCGCGATGTCGCGCCGCATTTCCGGTTCGCTCCGCAAATGCTTCAACGTCTCGCGCAAAAGCTTCGTCGCGATTTTACTTTGCGGCGTCTTCAACCGGTAGTGCATCCATTTGCCTTCGCGCCGCGGCGCCACCATGCCTGCCTGGCGCAGATACGCCAGATGGCGCGAAATCTTGGGCTGGCTGATGCGCAAAATCTCAACGAAATAGCAGACGCACACTTCGCGCCCGGCGATCAAGTTGAGCAGGCGCAGGCGCGTCGCGTCCGCAAGCGCGCGAAATATACGGGGAAGAGCAGTCGAGTTTCGAGAGGCGGCCATGCGGCGATTGTACCGCGAAACATGCGGCTTGACATATATGACTACGCTGCTGTACAGTAGCCAACATATGCGTGCAGACAGATATGTAGTTGAGCCAGTTGCGTTCGGTAAAGGAGACAGACATGGCCACCCATGAAGTAAATGAGATGACGAGCGACATCAAGAGCGCAGTGAAAAACAAATACGGCGAAGCAGCCAAGCGCGTCGCCGCGGGCGGGACGGCCTGCTGCGGCGGGGAACTCAGCATATGCCATCCCATCACCAGCAATCTCTACGACGCTTCGCAAACGTCGGCGGTCCCGGCGAAGGCGGTGGCGGCATCGCTCGGCTGCGGCAATCCCACCGCGCTCGCAAAGCTCGCGCCCGGAGAAATTGTCCTCGACCTCGGCTCCGGCGGCGGTATTGACGTCCTGCTTTCCGCGCGCCGCGTCGCTCCGGGCGGCAAAGCCTACGGCCTGGACATGACGGACGAAATGCTCGAACTGGCGCGCGAGAATCAGCGCAAATCGGGCGTCGAGAACGTTGAGTTTTTGCGCGGCGAAATGGAAAATATTCCGCTGCCGGAAAATTCCGTGGACGTGGTGATCTCGAACTGCGTGATCAATCTTTCCAGGGACAAAGGCCGCGTGCTGCGCGAAGCGTTTCGCGTGCTGCGTCCGGGCGGGCGTTTTGCGGTGTCCGACGTGGTGGTGCGCGGCGCTGTGCCTGCCGACATTCGCCGCAATGTCGAGCTGTGGGTCGGCTGTGTTGCGGGAGCGATGGACGAATCCGAATATCGCGCGAAGCTCGCCGCGGCCGGATTCACGGAAATCGAAATCGAGCCGACGCGCGTGTACAGTATCGAGGACGCGCGCCAGTTCCTCGTCGCGAAAGGAATCGACGTGGATGCCATCGCGCCGCACGTCGAAGGCAAATGCGCCAGCGCCTTCGTCCGCGCCCGCAAGCCCGCGCCTGCAAAAAATTCTGCGGCCAACTCAGTCCGACCCTGAATCACTGGCGCGAAACACTGGGCGCGCAAAATTTAGTTTGCAGGGGGGAAGGCGGCACTTTGTAGGGTCGGGTCTTCAGACCCGACCGGACGAGGCTGAAGCCTCGCCCCTACGCTACACGACTTTATCGGCTTCGCTTCTTGTGCTCAGACCGAGCGCGCGGTAGCCGAGTCAAGTGCCCCACGCCGCGCTGAGAATCACGATCGCGCCCGCGATTCCCAGCAGCACACCGACGAAAGGATGGCTGACGAACACGCCCGCGACGCCCAGCGCGATGCCCACCAGGATGCGAATCGCGCGATCCGTGCGTCCCAAGTTGCAAGTGATTGCCATAGTGCCGCCGCCTTTCAGGATTTTACCTGCGATTTAGCCGCCTTGGAATTCACCGCGCGCGAAACAACGGGTGCGCAAAAGTTCGTTCGCCGGCCCCGGCACATTTCGTAGGGTCGGGTCTTCAGACCCGGCCGCGCGAGGCGGAAGCCTCGCCTCTGCTTAAATCAAAAACGAATCACGATGGCTTGCGAGATTTGAAAATTGTGCTGGTGATACTGCGCGCCGAACGTCGAGCCAGGATAGCTGACGATGGTGTCGCCGATGTCCAGCCGCAGCGCGGCGTGTTTCGTGGGGCGATATTCGATGGCTTCGCCGTAATTGAACGCGAAATCGGTGGCGCGCGTGAACCCGAGCATCGCCAGAGCCGACGGGGAAGGCGAAGGCGCCTGGTAATTTAGCGACGCGGAAAATTGCGGCGTCGCGGCGGTGATGGGAAACGCCGCGCCCGGCGCGCCCGCACCGCTGGGCTGGCCGTTCGCGAGCACGCTGCTGAAATTCACGAAGCCGGGGCGAACCACGCTATAAAGCCCCCAGCGCCGCGTGGTCGGTCCGAAGCGCACGCCGAAAAGTCCCTCGGTCACGGCTCCGCCGGTGAGGTCCGTCGCCGCGTCGCCATTGTTGCCGTAGAAATCCATCTCCGTATCGACGCCGATCCACGACGAAAAATTGTACGTGACGTTCGCGCCAAAGCCGGAATTGTTCGTGTCGCAGTTCGAGCTGCCCGTGCATTGCGAAGGAAGCGTCAGAAAAGCGTAATGCCCGCCCAGTTCCCATTTCGAATTGTCGGCGAAATTCTGCGCGCGCGCCGCGGGCGCCGCGGCGGTCACCAGCGCGGCAAGCAACGCGAACGATGAGGCAATCGAAACCGTGATTCGCGCCGCGAATGAAACCAGCGCGCGTCTTCCGAGGGCCGGGTGCGAAAATCGCATGAGCATTCCCCTAACGTAGATCCGGGCACCGCAGACCCGCCAAAGCGGGCAGGCAAGGGCATTATCGCGCCCACGCCAGCACCGCGCAAGCGCAAACAGGGCACGCCGGCGGTGCACAATCCGGAGCGCGAGCGGCGCGGTATTTAAGACAAAATGCGGCCGAGGGGTTGCATCAAAGTAGCGAATGCGTGCCACGCTGCTGTTCTACCGATGGGCACGCTCGCTTGGTGGACAAAAATCACCAAGGCCCCGGCCCACAGCGTCGCGCGGTGAATCCTGCGCGTGGACCACAAATCGTACGCCACCAGGAAAAGCAGCAGGATGTACGAGAATAAAAACGCCTCGTTGAGGTTCCTGTGGATGATGGGCCAGCGGGCAAGCGCGGCATCTGTCAGCCCAATCGTCGCAATCAGGATGATCCGCTTGTGCGTCGCAGGTTGGAAGCGCGCGCGGAACGCAAAGAAGACGAGCGTCGCAAATAGCACCATGTCGAGCATCGGTACGGCGTAGAAAGTCTGGGCATCCTTACCCGGAGGAGCGACGTTCCGTGCCAGCGCATTGGTGGCCGCCAGAACTCCAAGGGTGACCATCGCGCACGCCAGCAGGAAGCCAGCAATGCCCAGCCGGCGATGTATGTCCACGCGCCCCGCGGTGACGAGCGACGTCTGCGTGATAAACAATAGTATCCAGGAGGAGAATGCGGCCCCGTGGATGTGAATCAGCAGGTTCGGCAGCGGCGCATGAAACACTCCCGCCAGAAAATACGTGCGCGCGAACCCGCGAAACACCACGCCCAGAATTACAATCGCCATCCCGGAAAAAAATAAATGCTCGTATCGCCGGCTTGCCCCGGCCTGTTTCGATTTGGCCGAAAGCTTCTTGGTGTCGCTCGCTCCTGTTACGGCTGTCGCCATCGCTCCTCCAAAACCGCAGGATATGAACGCACAGACTGATTCCCCGGACGTTGCAGCGAAAAATGTGATTCGTAGGTCGGTTCCGGCGCCGAAGATACGGCAAGCAGTAAACGGTGTCAAGCGGCTTGCCGTCTTCGCTTCAATCCGGCGATGTTTTCGAGGACGAGCGTTGCGGCGTACGGCCCGCCATTTGATACACTCGATGCAACACAGCGCCTGTGTGGGCGCGCGAGGGAAAACAGCATGGCGGTGACGGCGGGGATGACGGCGCAAACGGTGATCGCGTGGGTGGCGGGACTCGCCGTGATTTCCGTGATTTTGTGGGACGTCTTCGAGACGATCATTTTGCCGCGGCGCGTCACGCGATTGTTTCGCCTGGTGCGCTTGTTTTACCGCTGGACGTGGATTCCCTGGAGCGCCGTGGCGCGCGCCGTCCGCACGCGGAATCGCCGCGAATCGTTTTTGAGCTATTTCGGCCCGTTGTCGCTGCTGTTTCTTTTTGCCGTGTGGGCCGTGGCGCTGATTTTCGGCTTCGCGATTTTGCACTTCGCGGCCGGTTCGGCCATCAGCCTTGCGCCGAACCAGCATCGCGGCTTCTGGGCCGATCTGTACATCAGCGGCACCACATTTTTCACGCTGGGGCTGGGCGACGTGACGCCGCAAACGGAACTGGCGCGCGTGATCACGGTGATGGAAGCGGGACTCGGCTTCGGCTTTCTCGCCGTTGTGATCAGTTATTTGCCCGTGCTGTACGGAGCGTTTTCGCGGCGCGAAGTGAATATCTCGCTGCTCGACGCGCGCGCGGGCTCGCCGCCGACTGCCGCGGAATTGCTCCGCCGTCACACGCAGCCGCAGAGCGTCGAGGCGCTCCAGCAATATTTGCACGACTGGGAAACGTGGGCGGCGGAGCTGATGGAAAGCCACCTCTCGTATCCCGTGCTGTGCTATTTCCGCTCGCAGCACAGCAATCAATCGTGGCTCGCGGCGCTGACGACCATGCTCGATGTGTCCGCGCTGCTGATTGCCTACGGCGAAGGCGCGTTGCGCTGGCAGGCCAAGCTGACGTTCGCGATTTCGCGGCACGCCGTCGCGGATTTGGCGCAAGTGTTGAATTGCCCGCCGAAGGCCACGAACGGCGAACGATTGCCTCCGGCCGAGCTGCGAAACTTGCGCGCTCTCCTGGTCGCCGCGAAGTTGTCGTCCTGCTGCGCCGAGTGGGAAAAACGGACTTCGCGCGGGCCGTCGGCATTACCCGCAGCATCGCGCGGCGCGTCACGTGAAGGCTCACTGGCAACCGCAAGTGGGGCGTTGCGCGGGGCGTCCCTTGACACGCTACGCGATGTATCGCTCGAAGCGGACTGTAACGAATTGAGCGACGCTTCGCGCGACATACCGCGTGGGGGGCCGCGGGACGAACGCGACGCTTCGCTCGTGAAACAGAGCGACGCTTCGCCCCTCGCATCTCCCGGCGCATTGCCTGCGGGAGTGCCCGTGAAATTGCCTCCGGGATCGCCTATGTCGTTGCCCGTGGAAGACCAGCGCCTCGCCGATTTGCGACAAATGTACGAGCCGTACGTTGCCGCGCTCGCCGACCGCCTGTTGATGCCCGTCGGCGGCTGGACGCCCGAAGCGAAAATCGTCGACAACTGGCGCACCAGCGCCTGGGCGCGCATCTCGACCGAACTGGAATCATCCCCGCTAACCGAGCCGGAAGAAAAAGAGCATTTTTAGTTTCTTGTCGGCGCTTTGCATTGACGCGCGCCGCGCGTGCGGCGTAGGATGCGGGCAGCGTTTACCCCTAAGCATGCATCCGATCTGATCCGTGACCACCCGTTCTTGCGACCACTGACAATGAAGCGAGGCTGGACCGCTCGATGATAGGCGAGGAGGACTAGTTGTTCAGCGGTGCGGCTAACGCGCGACGCTCATGTTTTTTGATGGTCACTGTTGCTTTGGCCGTGAGGCTGTGCGTCATCCCCATTTTCCTGCCGAAGCGCCTTAACCCGGAGCGAGACGACTGGCGGTTCGCCTATGAGACTGGCCGAATCGCGCAGTCCATTGACGAGGGACACGGATTCGGCAGTCCGCTTTTTGCAAACACCGGGCCAAGCGCGTGGATCGCGCCGGTCTATCCCTATTTCGTCGCAGGCGTGTTCAAGATTTCGGGGATCTACACAAAAGCGTCCGCGCTGGTTCTGCTTTCACTGAATGCACTGATTTCCGCTCTTACATGCGTGCCAATCTTTCTGTTTGCTCGAGAGAGCTTTGGAAACCGCGTGGCGCTATGGAGTGGGTGGACCTGGGCGTTTTTTCCGTACGCCATTTATTTCTCCGTGGACCGGATCTGGGATACTTGGCTCGCTACTTTGCTGCTCGGGATTCTTTTTCTGATGGTCTTGCGCCTGCAGAAATCCTCCAAAACTTTATTGTGGGTTTGTTACGGCGCGCTCTGGGGCCTGGCCGGACTGACGGATCCCAGCGTACTTTCCGTGCTGCCAGCCTTGGGCATCTGGATCTGCTATCGCCGCCACAAGCAAGGGCTGCGCTGGTTCGCTCCGAATGTCGCGGCCGCTCTCGTGTTCATTGCGGTGGTATCACCCTGGTTTGTGCGCAATTATCGGGTTTTCCATCAGTTCATTCCTGTCCGCGACGACCTCGGATTGGAATTGCATGTGGGCAATAACGGCGACACTTCGAGCTGGCAGCCGACCATGGCTGGCCCCTGGCATAACAGCTCCGAATGGAATGAGTACGTGCAACGGGGCGAAGTGGCCTACATGTCGGACGAAAAGCGACAAGCGCTAACGTATATTGAAAGGCATCCCATCTGGTTCGTGGGGGTTTCGTCGCGCCGTGTTGTGTATATATGGACGGGGTTCTGGAGCTTCAACCGGCAGTATCTTGCCAATCAGCCTTTTGATCCGGCCAATATTTTCTTTTGCACTTCGTTGACGATTTTGGTGCTCCTGGGTTTACGCCGCGCCTTTCGTGACGGCACCGCCGTGGGTATGCCCTACCTCATCGTGCTTTTGGTTTTCCCACTGATCTATTACGTAACGCATCCGGAGGACTGGTATCGCCGGCCGATTGATCCGTTCTGCGTCGTGCTCGCCGTGTACGCCGTCGCGTCGTGGCGCCGCCCGCAGGCGGAGGCAGGCAAGCAACTGACGTAGCGCGAAAGGTGTCGGTTGAGCCGAGCAGAGAACAACGCTCGGTCCCATCCCTTAGCTGTCCGGGCAAACGGACCTGCCTGCGGCAGGTAGGCGTGGGCTATGCCTGCCGTTGCCTTGCGCCAGATCGAGGCGTAGAATGGCCGCAGAATTGCGACCCTCCCCGCCGGCCCCCTACATCGCATCGGCGCAAGCCGAAAGGAGCTTCCGATGGCCAAGTCCCTCGAGTGCAACGACGTCATTCCCGGATGCAGCTACGCGGTCAGCGCCACCACCGACGAGGATGTCGTCCGCCAGGCGGCCGAGCATCTGCGCATCGAACACAACATACGGCGCATCACGCCCGAGATTGGCGCCATGATGCGCGCGGCGATCCGTGACGAAAAAGCCAGCGCCGCGTGACGCGCATACTACGTCTCTTGCTGCAAGGAATACGGCGTCGCCGATTTTCCGCGTAGGCCCGGCGGCTTATTTTTGCGCGAGCGCCTGAGCGATGGCCTTTTCCGCGAGCGGATCCATGATCGCGAACCCCGCCTGGTTCGGATGCACGCCGTCGGCGCTCAGAGCGGTTGGCAAGCCTTTGCGCGCGTCGGCCATCGCCGAAAAATAATCGAGATAGACGCAGCCTTCCTTCGCGCAGTAGCGCTTCATCCACAAATTGAGCGCCGCGATTTTCGGCGCCGGCTGAAGCCCGGGATGCCAAGGGTAGTCGAGCGCCGGAAGCACCGAAGAAAGCACCACGCGAATTCCGCTGGCCCGGGCAAGCTCCGCCATGGACTCCAAATTGTCTTCGATCGCTCCCAACGTCGTGGGGCCGGTGTTCCCGGCAATGTCGTTGGTTCCGGCGAGAATCACGACGACGGCGGGCCGCAGCGCGATCACGTCCTGCCGGAAGCGGATCAGCATTTGCGGCGTGGTCTGCCCGGAAATCCCGCGATCGACATAGGAAGGATGCGCGGTGAAGAATTCCGGATCCACGCTGCGCCAGATTTCGGTGATCGAATCGCCCATGAACACCACGCGTTTTTCGGAGGCCTCCGGCGTTGGCAGCGCGGCGTCGGCAGCGCGGTATTTCGCGAGATCGGGCCAGTCGGCGAGCGTCCGCTCCATTTGCTCCACGCGCTGGGCTGCGGCGGCCAGTTCCGCGGACGTGCACGGCGCACCGGGGGCCGCGTGAACTTTCTGGAGAAAGAGCGACCATACGTTGACGGCCACAAGGCCGACGAGCAGACGGGTGATGATGGCCCGCCGCAAAAGCCGCAATTTGGGCCATGCGCTGGACGTGCGTTCGTGCAGGCTCATGTTCACGGAGATTACCTCCTCAGTCGCGAATCGGCGCCACATTGTACATGGATTTTTATGGCTTCCCTCAAGATCAGCCACTGGCAAAATTGGCGCGGAAGTTGCGGCGTGAAATTATGTGTCAGCGAGAGGTAAGGCGGGAGAAAACGCGGCTGATGGCCTGCATCGCGGCTTGGCCGAACAGGAAACGCGCAAGCGATGCGCCGCCCGCCAGCGGCAGCGTCAGGATTTGTAGCGCCGCGCCAGCCTCATTTTTTAATTTGTCCTTCGCGACTTGTTGTTCTTCATTCGATTTCAGCGCGAGGTAGCTCGCCCAGAAAACGTCGAAATTCGTCCCGCAACTCTCGCACGTTCCGCCGTGCGTTTGCATGTGGTCGCACTGCGGGCACTTGAAAAGGAGTGTCGCGTGGCAGTTCGTGCAGAATTGCACGGCTTCCGCATTCGCCGCGCCGCATTTCGGGCAGGTCATGCGCTAATTTTACTGCGATTCGCGCAGTTCTCCAGCCAGAGGCGGGCCTTTGCGACGCATCCACCAACAGGACGTTCGTACTACGCCGCGACTGCGACCCCTATGCCCCGATTGCTTTCGATCAGGGTGTCAAATCTTCGGCCTTCACGATGCGCGTGAACGGGATTTTCGCCATTTCGTTCACTTCCTTGACGTACTGCGGCGATTGCGCCTCGAACATGCACATGCACCGGGCTTCTTCGGGCAGGAACATGCTGCGGATATAGCGAACCGGTTTGCCTTTCGCCGTAAAGTCCTCGCTGGTCTTGATCGCGGACTTCTGTGCCGCCGCTAACTGATCCATTGTGACGCCGGGAAGATCGCGATCCACCATGTAAACCGCCATTGCCGCACCTCCGTTTTCGTGAATGTATTCTCGCCGTTTTCGGCAAGGAATAAGCGCCACGGTAGCGCTGCCGTCGATGCAAGTCAAGCAGCCGCCAACCAATCGCGGCCAGCGCGTGACGCAGGAGATCACTTCAGACGCTGTTTCTGCATTTTCAACTTCAAACCTCTGGCCTCCCACATCCAGCATCGTGATATAAACCTGCGGACCGTGGAGCGGACCCTGGAATTGATGCGCACACACGAATGAGCGCCGCCGCCGAGCCTATTGCTGGACAACATGCGCCCCGCGTTTTCGCGCGCGGCAAACTCACGTTGCTTCCGCTCGTCGCCGCGACGTACTTCATGGTGTCAGGCGGCCCATACGGCCTCGAAGACGTGGTGCGCATGGCGGGCTACGGCGGCGCGCTCGCGATTCTGCTGATTACGCCGCTGCTCTGGAGCGCGCCCACCGCGCTGATGGTCAGCGAACTTTCCACCGCGATCCCCGAGGAAGGCGGCTTTTACATTTGGGTGCAGCGCGGCATGGGACGCTTCTGGGGATTTCAGGAAGGGTGGCTCACTCTTGCGGGCAGCATTTTCGAAATGGCGCTGTACCCCACGCTGTTCGTTGATTACGTGGGGCATTTCGCTCCGGCAATCACGGCAGGGCATCGCGGCATCGCCATCGAGCTGGCTCTGATTGTGGTCTGCACCGTGTGGAACATTTGCGGCGCGCGGGCAGTGGGCGAAGGCTCCGTGTGGATGTCCGTGCTGCTGCTCGGTCCGTTTGTGATTGTGACGGCGCTCGCGGTGGCGCACTGGACGGCATCTTCCGGCTCGGCCGCGCCACTCGCTGCGCCGTTTCGCGCTTCGGCGCAAAACGCTCGCGCGCACTTCGACATTCTTGGCGGAATTTTAATCGCCATGTGGAATTACATGGGCTGGGACAACACGTCGACAATCGCCGAGGAAGTGGACCGCCCGTGGTGGACGTTCCCGCGCACGATGCTCTGGGGCGTGCTGCTCGTAGTCGTCAGTTATATTATTCCCATCGGCGCGGTCGCGCGTTCGGGGATCAGTCCGGCGGGATGGTCAACGGGCGGCTGGGTGGACGTGGGCCGCGTGCTCGGCGGCGAGTGGCTTTCGATCGCCATTGCGGTCGGCGGCGCAATTGGCGCCATTGGCACGTTCAACGCGCTGATGCTTTCGTTTTCACGTTTGCCGTTGGTGATGGCACAGGACGGCTACTTGCCGCGCATCTTCGCGCGCACGACCGCGAAAAAGGGAATGCCCTGGGTGGCGATCACTGCCTGCGCGCTGTGCTGGGGCGCGTGCTTATTTTTGAATTTCGAGCACCTCGTCATCCTGGACGTGCTGCTCACGGGCTTGAGCATTCTGCTGGAATTCGGCGCGCTGGTTGGTTTGCGCATTCGCGAGCCAAATCTCGCACGGCCCTATCGCGTGCCCGGAGGAATTTGGGGCGCGGTACTGCTCGGCGTTCCGCCGCTCGGCCTGATGATCGCCGCCGTGGTGCGCAACCGCACCGAAGCCATCGGCTCGACCAGCTCCCTCGCCGTCGGCGTAGTGCTCATCGCCCTCGGCCCCATCGTGTATTTCCTCAGCAAGCCGCGAGAGTTGGGTTTGTAGCTCAGGCATGCCCTGAGAGAAGTGAAGGATCCCGTTTACCTTGAAGAAGGAAGAATTCGCGCCGTCGCTGCCCCGGCATTTGTAGCTCAGGTCCCGTTCGCGCGTTCGTTGCGCGAACTGACCTGAGGCTTTCGGCTCTTCACATCTTTCCCATCGGCTTCATTGGCTTTGTTTTCGCCGGAGATGGCGCGACCGCGGGCGCGCCGCCGGTCAGGCCAAAAACGGCTTTCGCTTTCGGCGGCAAATTATTCATGTGCGACAAAAACGTGACCACCTTCCAGATCTGCTCGTCCGTCAGCGCGCGCTTCCATCCGGGCATTCCCGTCCAGCGAACGCCGTGCAGCGTGACGTAATAATTCTCATTCTCGGCCATGTCCGGGCTGTCGGCCGTGAACTGCGGCGGCGGCGGATACAGCGAATCGGCGAGCTGCGATTTGGGATGGACCGGATCGCCGTGGCACATCGCGCACTTGAACGCGTAAATCTCCGCGCCATCCACCAGATTCTGTTCCGTCGGCTGAATCGGATCCGCGATTTTCGGCGCGTTGCGCTCCACGTTCGCGTCCATGGCGCGCATCGCCAGGGATTTCTCCATCGACATGGGCAGAATATCCGCGCGCATCGTGATGTGTCCCGTGACCGCGACCAAAAATCCCAGGCCCGCGATCGCCACGATCGTTACAATAATCCCCAGAATAAATCCCCTCATTATTTTCTCCTGTCAAAATTATTGTAGCTCATGTCGTTCGTCTTGATAGCGGAGCCTTGCGCGCGCGCCTGATTTGTGTGGCACAGGATTCGGCCTGTGTGCCCTGGCGGGTGCCCATCCTGAGCATCGTTTGCGAAGGGTGGGGCATTTCGGTTTGACGCCCTATGTCCAGCCGCGCGCCGTGCCTGCGCTCGCGTCACCGTTCGTTCGCGCTGGCGCCTCGCGCATATTTGCCCGCGAGCGCTTCAATGATCATTCCGGCAGCTGCGCCAATCACTACGCCCCAGCCGAGCCTCATCCACGGAATGTGCGTCACGCCCGCGGCATTCAGCGCGGAAAGCAACGCGCCAGCCAAAAACACGGGCCCTGTGATGTAGCAGTGCAGCCGCCGGCACCGCACCGCGTTCGCCACGCAGAGCACGCCCGCGACGCTGAGTCCCGCGATCCACAGGACGGGTCGCCAGCGCGCCGCGGAAAATCCCGCGACCAATGCCGCTGCGCACGCGCACCAAACCGAGCACGACCGGGGCCTCGACACCAAATCCCTCTTGGCGTACGCGCCGCCAGTGCCTGTTGGATTCTGAGAAGGTTTGGCCAATGATCCCCCGCGGACGTACGAATGTCCTCCATATCTTACACGAGCCTGTCCGGCCGCCGCGTACACAATCGGGCTGCGCGCAAATTTTCAGTTGGACTGGGTGAGAGCAGCGTGAGATGCGTTACGCGCCGTCGCGGTGGAGGAAAAAACGGATCAGCGAATAACCGCCCGTGATGGGCAGCAGGATAATCTGCTTCCAGATGGCGGCTTTTTCGACAGCCTTTTCGCGTTCGCTTGTGACGCGAGTTTTTTCCCGCGCCATCAGCATGAAGGCGTATTTGGCGAAGTCGATGCCGCACTTGTCGCACTTGTCGCCATGGCGCTGCGTCGCCGCGCACGAGGGACACTTGAAGAGTACCGTCGTGTGGCACCGCCGGCAGAACGTCTCCGCGTCACCGTTCACCGTCTTGCACTTGGGGCATTCCATGCACCCATTTTAGCGTGCCGCGCGCCACGCCCTGGCCCGCGCGCACCGCATTGTGCCGCCAGGTAACCTGTCCTTCCGGGCAGGCCGCCTCCGGCCGCAAATTCGCCGCCGCGCCCGCCCACGGGAATCAGAAGCCTTCCGAATTCGTGATTTTGCCTGGAGGAGTTCCCGGGAAATCTCCCGGTTACGGAAACTTTATAAAAGACACTCCGGCGGGCGCTGCTGAATCTATAATTAGGGCAGGGAATTAGGGAAGGGAAGCGACACGTCCATGGTGACATTCACGAAGGAGCGCTCGCTATGGTTCAGCACACTTCGGTGCAGGGCTGTTGGGTTGCCGCAGCCGTCGCGGTTCTGGGTCTGCACCTGCTGTTCAATCTCTGGTACGTTTTTGGCGCGCTCGTAACGAAAGGCCGCCCGCGGCTGGAAATTCTCCACATCGTGGCGCTGTTTTACGGCGTGATTGCGGAAAACGCGTCATTTCAATGTCCGCTGACGTTGCTCGAAAAGTGGTGCCAATCCAATGCGGGATTCCAGCCGTATAGCGGCACCTTCGAGATGCACTATTTTCGGGCTATGGTCGCGCCCAGCTTTCCGCTGTGGCTGCTCGAATACGGCGCGATCGGCGTGTTTCTGGTCAACATCGCAATTTACGCCCGCCGCTTCGCGCTGCGCCATAGCCACGCCCACCGCCCGGCGCACTAGCTCCTGTGCGTGCTGTGGCACAGGCTTGGCCTGTGGAGCCTGTGCCACAAAGATCCGCACGGAGAACTGTGCCGCACCAAAATGCTGAAGCCTGTGCCATCTATTGCGGCGAGGCGAGGAAAATTTGCGGTGTGGCGGACGTGGTGGTCGAAAACGCGGCGTAGCCTCCGCCGCCGGCGGAGCCGAAATCGCCGCCGATGGGATTTTTCGTTGCATCCGCGGAGACGAGCGTGGTGCTTGCCGAGCACGGAGCGAGTGGCGGAATGCACGCATTCGCGGCGTAGACTTGCTGGCCAGTTGCGCCGGGAACGAGCGTGGCGAGCGACGTAAACACGGCGAGCGTGCCTGTGACTACGGGATTCGAGCTGTCGCCCTGGCCCGGCGCGCCCGTCTGGTCGACCGAAAGCACCAAATTCCCCGAAGGCACGCACGAAACCGTCGAAGGAACGCTGATGCAAACGTTCGAGCCGACGATTTGCTGGCCGGACGCGTTTGCCGGCAGCAGATTCGCCGCGCGCGTTGCGTACACCACGAACGAGCCGCCTCCGCTGACTGCCGGAGTTATGCTGTCGCCCGTCCCGGGCTGGTTTCCCGCGTCGGCGGAGACGAGCACCGTCTGCTGCTGGCAGCCTGCCGTCAAAAACGGAACTCCCGCGAGGCACGTGCTGCGAAGATAAATCTGCTGCGCGCCATTCGACGCGATGCCGGAAACGATATTGTCCGCAATCGATTGAAACGCGACCGTGAGTCCGGCGGGATCAACCGACGGGCCAATTGAATTGTTGTTGCCCGGATTGTTATTCGCATCCGTGGAAAAAAACTGCAAGCCCGGTGTGCAGCCGGCAACTGTCCCACCCGCCGCATTGCAACTTCCGTAGAGATAAATCTGCTGCGTGTTTGCCGGAACAGTTGTCGCAGTTAAATTCGTGGCGGCGGATTGAAACGCGATGTACAGGCCAAAGGCGCTGATCGACGGATTCGTACTTGGCGCGTTTCCCGCAGCGCTGCCCGTGCCCTGGCTGACGAGCGTCATTTTTGCCGTGCAGCTCGGCACCGCGCCGAAAATGCTGTTGCAGGTATCGTAGAGATAAATTTGCTCGATGGGCTGCGTCGCGCCGGAAACGAGATTCGTGTCGTCGCTCTCGAAAACGATATAGCGTCCGTCGGCGGAAATCGCGGGGCGGTCGCTCCCGATCACTCCACCGGAGCCCGCGCCTCCCGAGCCTGCGGAAATCAGCGTGGTTTTTGCGGTGCAACCTCCGCCCGAGCCGAGGCAGTTCTGCGCGAGGTAAACCTGCGAAAGTCCTCCGGTCGCGCCACTCGCTAAATTCGTCGCCGTCGAATCGAACGCGACGAAAAGTCCGCCGTCAGATACCGAAGAATGCAGGCTCGCGGCATTTCCCGCGGTACCGCCGTTCGTGGATTCTTCAATCGGAAACGAGCCTGTGCCTGTAACCAAGAAGCTCGCCGTCGCCGTTCCGCCCTTTGTGGCGCGCGGGTTGTTGACGGTTAGTTTGACGGTTCCCGCACTCGCGATCGCCGCTGTTGGCACCGTGACATTCACGGCGCAAGCGATCGCGGGATTGCAGGAGACGGGGCCCGTCGGCACCAGCGTTGTGGTTCCGAAATTGATTTGCACCGACGGCGCCGCGTTCAGCACCGTCACGGTCAGCGGGAAGCCAGATCCGCCCGCGGGCGCAGCCATGGGCGAAATCGTCAGAATTTGCGGCGAGGCGACGGTGAAATTAAAGTTCGCGGAATTTTGCGAATTCGTCGCCACAAAAAGTTTCACGGTGCCCGCATTCACAACGTCAACAGGAGGGACAACGACTTCGAGGGTCGTCACGCAGTTTGTGCCCGAGGGGCAGGGAGGATTCAAGGTTTGAAAGGGCACCAGATTGTCGGTGCCGAAATGCACCGCGGAGGAACCGTTCATGTTCGTGCCGGAGACCGAGAGTACGAACTGCCCTTCGCCCGCCGGAATTGTTGAAGGCGACACGGATGAAATCACGGGCGTCGTGCTCGATGTCGAACTCGGACCGCCGCAGCCGGAAAGAACAAGGCAAATCGCCAGCCCCATACCAAACCATGTCCCAAGGTGCACGAACCTATGCCGCATTCCTTCGCCTCCGAGTGTCGCTGCGCGCGAGGCACAGGCCCGCGCGAAAGTTTTCCCGCTGAACTGGTTCCTGTAAAACGAATCGGCTTCGATCTCACGCCGCGCCAAGACGGCTGTCCGCGATACGATCTGATGCAAATCGCGCAGAGTGCAACCCGCGCGCAAGCAGCGATAAAAATTCTAACCGATTCGCGTTGGATTGTCCCGCATTGACGCGAGATTCCCTACGAATTTACGGGTGCGGAATGTGTGCCAAATTTCCATGGCCCCGCACACACGCGAAACCTGCCGCCGCACCGCTGCGATGCCCGTCGAAGGGGATGGGGTTGCACGAGCGGGAATGCGCGGCGTGTCAGGGCGGAACTGCCGGAGTTTCGCAAAAAATGGAAAGGAGGAAAGAGCCGGAGGGACGCCGGCGCTGCGGAAGCTCGCTCCGGTTTCAGGAACCCGTCGCCTGGTTCAGGGCATGCCTGAGCTATACATTCGGCGCGGTGCCATGACATCCGATCCGCGCTCGTGCTGATGCCGAAGGCGCGTGATGTTTGAAGGGCTCGTGACCGGACACGAAAAGCTAAACTGAGATTGCCGCGTGTTCCGCTTTTTCTTCAGAAACGAGAAGGCTTTGGAGCATGTCGTGCAGGCGTCTGCGCGCCATGTAATCCATGCCGGTAAATTCCATGCCCATGCCGCTGCACGGATGCATGCTGCGGACAACGGCGCGTGCGTGGATCTGTCCCTGCGGCGTGTCGAAAAACAATTCGACGGTATCTCCCACGTTGGCGGGATTGGTGGTGTCAACGTACATTCCACCCCGACAAACGTTTCTGGCTCGGCTGGCGTCCCGGCGCCCGCGGCCTTGCCACGCGACAAGCAGCGTCTTACCGATTTTCGCGCGGGGATGGCGCCGTTTGGGTTGTTTTTCCTTCGCCGGAGTGAAAAGTGTTATCGACATGTCCTCTCCAGATGTTTCCTTACAAAAATAAAAGTCCACTTCCTGGGCTTCGCGCTGCAGCGCAAGTCAGGTTGCATCGACCGGCGCCAACATGCGCACAAGATTTGCGACGCGATCCAGATCGTACGGCTTGGCGACGCACACGGTAGCTCCGAGCGCGTGCGCCGTCGCGAAATCGGACGGCATCCCCGAGCGCGTGGTCATGATCACGGGCAAGCGGGCGTATTTTGGATTGCGCCGCACGATGACGCACAAATCGTATCCCGACATTTCGCTGCCGCCAGATTTGGAATCCGGGAACGCCTCGGCTTCGCAAATGAGCGCGGAGGGATCTCGGTGGCGCAGAACGGTGACCGCCAGATTGGGGTCGGGAACGGCCTCGACCGCATAACCCTCCAGTTCGAGCTGCGCGCGCAGTCGCATGCGCACCTGCGGTTCCTCGTCCACCACCAGAATCAGCGGGCGTTGAGGTTTTCTGCCATTTGTTTTCTCAGGCTCGGGAGGGCTCGCGAGTGACCGTCCCTGCGCATCCACAAGCTCGTATTCCGGGTCGCCATCGAGAAACGCGATCGCGACGCTGAATCGTTTTTCGCTGGCCCGCGCCACGCGGACCACTTGGCCGCGCTGCTCCTTGACCGGCTCCCATGACCCCGGTATGTACGGAAACACCACTGCGACTTCCTGGCCGCGCGTGTAGGTGTCATGCGAAGACTCAAACAGCACGCCTTCGCGCGAGACGTCGATCGTCATCGTAAGGTCGGACTCGTTGACCAAAAACATGTCCAGCTGGCGAATGCGCACGGGCGCGGAAATCTTGACGCGGCGGCGATGCCGGCGGTCCTGCTTCACGGAAGTGGACGCGTCTTTGGACTGCCCGCTGGCACGCGCGCTTTCGGAGCGCTCGGCCTTGGCGATTTCGGCCATTACTTGGGCTACCGTGGCGCGAGCTTTGTCGCTGGCCGGCTCTCTGGCAGGTTCCATTGTGGGCGCCGCCGTTGTGGCGTTGGAGCGCGCCGGGACCCGCTTCTTTTTGAAGTCAAACAGTTGCGGCATCCGCATATTCATTTCATTTCCTCAGTTCGGTTGAGTTCCCAAGCCGCCTATAAGGTCGGAAAACGCGTCGCCGGGGCGGTTGTCTCAACGGCCAAGCATAGCCTTCCTCCCTCGGAGGGCGCACTGGCCTGTCAGACTCATTCTTGGTGGTACCGAGGTACTACCGCAGTACGTAAATCCATGCGTACAATGCAGCTTTGTGGCGCGGCCACGCGGCAGATGCCAGGGCCGGGCTGAGTCCGTCTGACGGTAAGTGCTTGGCGGACCACAGGCTTGGAGTAAGATGGGCGGGCCATGCGGGGTCTATTGCGAATTTTGGCGGTTGGGGCCTTGGCGTTTTCCGCGACGCAGATGGGGAGCCCCTGGGCTGCGGGGGCGACGCTCGGAGGCCCCAACCTGCGGATTCCCGCAGCGACTTCCGTACCGCACAGGACTCCGCCCTTTGCGGGCCGTCTGCGATCAAACTTCGCGCAGCGCCGTGGCGCGCAGGCGGCCACGGATTCCTGTTTTTCTTCTTCGCCGGCGCGGAGTTCCACGGGGACAGCCTCGCTCACGCTGCCATTTCGGGTTCAGCCCGACGACAGCCTGACGCGCGAGGGTTTCGAAAAGTATTACAACATGGATTACAGCGGCGCGATTGCGCTCTTCCGCGAAGAACGAAAAGCGCGGCCGGGCGATCCGTTTGTAGTGAATCATTTGCTCGCGGCGATCCTGGCGAAGGAACTGAACCGCGAAGGCGCGCTCGACGCCACGCTCTACATGGGCAACCGCTTCCTGCAACTGAAGGTCCCGCCCGTGGATCCCGCGGTGAAAGCGGAAATCGGTCGGCTTTCGCAGCGCGCGCTGGCGCTTGCGAATCAGCAACTGGCAAAAAATCCACGCGACGTGGATGCTCTATTCGCGCGCAGCGTCGCGCGCGGACTGGCGACTGTCTACAGCGCGGTGATCGAGAAAAAATGGCTGGGCGCGCTGAAGCAGGCGCTCGGCGCGTATCACGACGACGTTCGCATTCTCAAGCTCGACCCGAATTACTCGGATGCGAAGCTCGTCGTCGGCACGTACCAATACATTATGGGCAGCCTGTCGTGGTGGGAAAAGAGCATTGTTTTTGTCGCGGACATCCACGGCAGCAAGCGGCGGGGACTGGAGCTTCTCCGCGAATCAGGCGATGGCGGCGGCCAGGAAAGCATTGACGCGAAAACGATCCTCGCGCTCTTTTTGGCGCGCGATAAACATTCTAGCGAAGCAATCCGGATTATCAGCGGATTGTACTCGGACTTTCCGCACAATTTTATTTTCGGCCTGGCGCAAGCGGATTTACTGCACGCCTCGGGGCAACATGACGAAGCAATTGCCGCGTATCGCAAGCTGGTCGAGCTGGCGCAGCGAGGATTTTTCCCTGACGCGCGCGCCGAACGCGCCGCGCTTTCTCTCGGCAACGCGCTGCGCGGCGAAAGAGACTACGCCGGCGCCGCGAAAGCCTACGACGAATCCGCGAATTTCCCGCACGCGAATCCGGCCATCGTCGCGACCGCCGCGCTCGACGCCGGGGAAATGTACGACCTGCTCGACCAGCGCGCCGCCGCTCGCGAGCGCTACCATCGCGCCATCCAAACCGCGCCCGGCTCAGTCACCGCCCGCGCCGCCGCGCGGCTTCTCAGGAGCCCCTACAAGCATCCTTAGCGAGCCTCGGCTGGCATTGACGGCGCCGCTCCCGGCTAGGCTGTAGGATGCCGTATTTTTCTCATCGCCGGCTGACCCGAAGCGCAGCGAATTTGCACTGAAACTGCAGGATTCTGCACATCATTAACGCGACGAGATATTTTTGCCGCTCCTTCGCCCGTCAGTTCGTCGGAATTCTCTCCATTTCACTTCACCGGCCATCTTAATTGCGGCGCGCATGTTTGCGTTTCTGCCTTTTTATCACAGAGATATCGGTACAGACGCAGTACAGAAACAGTTCGGACACAGTTCAGCATCCCAGGCCTCCGTTTCCACTCGCACGGCTACGTTCCTGCAGTTAGGTGCGGCGGCAAGCATGAGTGTACCTAGGAATTCCCCCAAAGAGCGTTGCGGGGTCGCGAGGCTCTCGCATTTTTTTTCGCGGCGGCTTCCGTGGGGCCGTGGGGAGCGAGATAAGGCTCTTGCTGTAACCAAATTGACTATGGGGAGTTGACGATATGCGAAAAGTTGGGGTGTTTTTGGGGACTTTGAGTTTAGCCGTGGCGGCGATTTCGGCGACCGCCCGGGCACAGGCGCTCAATGGATTTCCGCTTGGGACTAGCACAAGCGCTAACGGGGTGCTATTTACCGGCGGAAACAGCAACGGCAGCTTGAGCGTGTCGATAGGCGGGTGTCCAGTAAACGGGGCTACTTGCGTCATTGGGCCGGTCACAGGCAATTTTAGTGGATCGTTCCAAGGGTTCAGCGGGAGCGGGAACTATTCGCTCGCTTCTGAGTCGTTGACCGCATCGTTTGCGGGCGAGGCAGCCAACGGCGTCGATATGTGGAGCTTTGCAACGAACGCCGATGCCTTTTCGGCGAATGTCTCGTCGGGTTTACTCGCTGGCGGCGGTGTGTCTGGGAATATCGATTGGACGGGGATCACGGAGACCACATCGGGTGTGTTCGTGGCAGGAAACGTGACGTTCACAGGCAGCGGTACACTCTCGGCCCTTGGCAGCGGCTCGACGATTATCGACCTTCAACTTGCTCCACTCTCGTGCAACACCGCTGTCACTGGTAGCTGCACGCTGGCGAATATTGCTGGAGAGCCTGGCGACCCGCCGATGGGGTTTGCGAGCGTGGGGTCCGGCGTCTTCGGCCAGGCACCACCAACAGGGAGTACAAATCCAACGCCGGAGCCAGGCACACTGCTGCTTCTCGGTTCTGGCCTGACGGGGATTGGCTTCTTGCGGCGGAAGTTCAGCGTCTAAGTGGGCCAGCCCTTGCAACAGCACTAGAGAAGAAACGCCTCGCGCTGGCTCCGGAAGTCTCCTCCGGCCACGCGCGAGGCGTTTTCTGTTCTGCTTTAGTTTTTGACGGCCTTGGCTAGCGCAGCCTTTGTGGACTTGCGGCGGCGCTTCGGGCGCGTTGGACGGCCGGCAATCTCGCCCACGACCTCCGCCGACCAGATGCTGGTGACGAACTTCTTCATTCCATGGTCATCGAACTCGACCGTGGTGCGATCGTTGTCCGATTCGGTGACGGTGCCCACTCCATATTGCGTATGACGAACAGTCTGGCCTGCATCCAAGACTTGCACTGAAACCTCCTTAGTCATGCCTATATTCCCATCGGCAAGGTACCGAGGGCTGTGATGAAAGCGTACGAGAGAACACAGGAAGAACTCAAAGATTTAGATGCGGAAAACCCCTTCCC
>Ga0307374_10003497_pt1 | contig 26821 bp, 23 predicted proteins | sample OX3MG_FD_202532 | JGI IMG/M metagenome (GOLD analysis project Ga0307374, IMG submission 202532) | Soil microbial communities from Risofladan, Vaasa, Finland - OX-3 | ecosystem: Environmental > Terrestrial > Soil > Coastal area > Acid sulfate soil | place: Finland: Risofladan, Vaasa | collected...
AGCCTCCGCTCCTCCTCTGTCTGCTGCTTGACACACATGCGGATTCAGGGGGATGGAGGCTTACGACCCAGAATCAGATGATGTTGGCATCGTTGTCAAGAGAGAACCGAATTACGCACAGCCCTCCTTCGGGAAAGAGATAAATTCTGGAAAGCGAGGGTGCTTCTGTTTGAATCAGCCACGGCGGGGTATCAGCGCGTCGATAGTCCTTCTCGTAATCGTCCTGATCATCGCGGCAGCCTTCTATGTTGAGATTCCGATGGTGGCCTCGTCCTCCACTACGTCGTCGGTCATATCGACCTCGACACCCTCCAGCGCTTCGAGTTCCTCGACCACAGGCGCCTCTACCGGGACGCTTACGCTCAAGATTGCGCAGCCTCTCATCGTCGCCCCAGGCACGGACGAGAGCGTCACCGCGCAGTTTTCGGCGATAGGGACCGTCTCGGGCAATTATACCCTCACAGCATCACTCCTCCCGAGCGGGGTGACGGCCAGCTTCAAGCCCAGTTCCGTCGACTTTCCTGCGCAGCTTTCGAGCTCGGTGACAATGACTCTGAGTGCAGCCAGCGGGGCGGCGGTCGTGAACTCCACAGTGAGCATCAAGGCCACGGCTGGCTCGAGCGTGTTCTCCCAGCCTTTCAGCGTGATGAGCGTCCAAGCCTTGGTCTTTATCCAAGGTAACACCTTCGCGCCGAACTCTTTGACGGTGGCGGCCGGAACCAAGGTGTACTGGCTCAATCTCGACCCCTCGTCAAGTCCTGACCTCGGTCCTGATATGCACGACGTCACCGCCTTGGATCATTCGTTCTCCTCAGGCACGGCCAACCTTGGGCAGTACGGCATCTACGGTCACACCTTTGCAGCCGCAGGGACGGTCAAATACGAGAGCGCTGCCCAGCCTTCGATGACCGGTCAAATTGTAGCGACGGGCTGATTCCCTCCGCTCGCACTTCCAGCCGCGGCGTCGCCGCCGCGCCAACATCTTAGGCTAATCCAACAAGACTAGTGCGGAGGCGCCTTGTTCTCTGGCGGATCTCTTTCGAAGCTCGAAAGCCGCGTAGCCGCTCAGCCGGCTCGCCTGCGCTTTGCCAGGAACGCCCAAACTCCGGCGATCGTGCTCAGCGCCCACACATTCAAGAGGACAACGCCGGGGAGGTAGATCCCTCCCCAGAAGAAGGGCGCCTTGATCGACACATATACGAAGCTCGCTCCCGATAGCAACGCCACTACAGCTATCGCCCAGTACATGGCTGGGTTCCGCAGCAACGACGACGACATGCCAAACAAATCCAGTTCGGGTCTTTTTTAGGATTCTGCCGCTAGAGAGACCCTCTCCGCTGCGGAGGGCCTTCTCTCGCTCAAGATGAAGACTACGTTCATCATGCCCAGAAGCGTCCCGACGAGATAGATGAAGATGGAAACCCCAATGGGGATCACGAGAGGGCCTATGATGTACGTGATCAGAGACGAGCCTACCTGAGTCGCGAACGCGTAAGTCCCGCCGATGTAACCAGCCGTGAACATGAGGCTCGTCTGAGTGTAGACCGGTACCTCGATGAGGACGATGCTGGCGATTGCCAGGAACCTATCGCAGGACTCGACCCCGGTGATCCGCCTCGTCAAGTCCAGCAAAACCGCCCAGCCAAGGGTTCCCAATACGCCGACGATGAGGAAGACGAAGTACGCGATAAACATCCAAGTTCCTGGCCAGACGGTCAGTTTCAGAGGAAAGGCCAATTGGGGGATGATGACCGGAGTCGTGAATGCGACCGCGGCGAACACGTTGAATATGGTCAGGTAGACGAAATATCTGACGAGCTTGTCTAACCTGAGCGACGCCATGTGCTTCGCCGACGAAATGCCGTATTTAACGCATGCTTGCTCCATCGAGATACGGGCGACCTCAGAGTGCCTAGTCGAGAGTCGCCCGCCTCCGCGAGGCTCGCTTGTCGGCCGCCTGTGAGGCGGAAGGCTTGCCGTCGGCGGGAGCAGAGGTAATGCTTTAATAATTTGACATGGGATGCGTAGCTCTAAGCAATTGGACAGAAGCTTTCCTTTGACTGGTTTTAGACGGGGCCTCAAACAATGAAGCTCTTCTCCTCGACTATGAAGACGACAGACTTGGCCAAGAGGTTCCTCGCCCTTGGGACTTTCAACGTGGTCCTCTCGGTAATCTTTTCTGCGGTGATCCTGGACCCATTCCTCTGCGTCTCCGTCTCTCCAGGACAGTTCGGATGCCATGACAACATGGTCACGAGCTGGCCCGGAACCTGGCTTTTCATAGGATACTTCGTCTGGCTCATCGTCGGCGTCCTTGGCGCATTCGGATGGGCAGGCCTTTTCTACCTTGGTAGCGAGCTGCGGGGTAAGACACAGATCAGCACATTCTTCTCCCGCCTGCACATCCTCACGTTCGAGGTCGGAGTCCTGGGAGCGACAGCGTGCATGGCCGCCGTCGGCTACGTGGGAGGAGGCGTCATCGCCACAGGAGGAGGCGCGGCGGTCGCGGCTGAAGCCATCGCGCTGGACATCTTCCCGCCTCTTTCGACCGACACCGCATCGATCTTTAATGACATGCCCGTGGTCATCGAGGCGGCCTTCATAGTCGTGGCTCTGCTCGGGATCTTCCTAGGGATACTCAACTACATCAGCGCAAAGTCTTCGAGTGCATAATCATGGCAAATGTCAACCGCGGGAACCAAGGGTTAATATTGCCCCTGCGACCACACTTCACAAAGGTAGAGCGATCATGACCTCATTCACGCGTTCAGTGCGGACCCCTACCGGGAGGCTTGCGATATCGGCCCTCGCGGTGGCGGTCGTGGTATTCGTAGCTATCGGGATTGCGGTCGAGCTTGTCTTCCTTCCAAAGGCCTCATCGCCAGGTACTACGACAGCTACTTCGGCGTCCTCGACCTCAGTATACTGTCAGTCAGGATGTCCGGCCCCCTCAACTCCGCTAAAGACCACCGTAAACAGCTGGGTCGCCGCCTTCAACAATCGCGACGTGACGGGTTTGGGTAACTTCTACACACAGGACGCCTCGGTCGTCTGGACTAACGCGCCGGGTCTGACCGGGACCTACAACGGGCTGGGGAACATCCGAATTCTCTATGGCTCTTCGATAGGCAAGACCACGGCCCTGACCGCAAGCATAGCCAACTACCAGGAGTCGGACACCAACCCCTCGAACGCTAATGTGACATTGACTCTAAGCATGGCTGGGAACAGCACCGTCGTGGGAGCACTCACCATCACGGTGGCCGCGACCCAGCAGTGGAACTACGTTGGGGGGCAGTGGCAGATCGTGAAGGAGTCCTGGAACTACGTGAAGTTCAACGAGCAGTTCCCCGTCTCCGCCACGACGTTCCCGCAGTGGACTGCGCTAAAGGAAGGGCAGAACCCGAGCCTGGTATCTGAGAAGAGCTTCGAGTGGAACGCTGGGCCGTACGTGGCCGCATCGGTGTACGCGTTCCTCTTCGGGGTGCTCGCGTTCGGCGTGATCAAATACAGGAAAAGGTCCAGACCTAGCTAGATCGCCTGGAGGGCCTCGCGAGCCTGCGGTCTGAGTCTCGACCCCCAGATGACAAAGACTTCCCTGGCAGTCCTATCTGGTAATTTAAGACGCTCAAAAACGAAAAAGAATCCGTCCCTTAAGAAACTATATAATGCCGAAAAATCCCATCGACGAAGCGATGGTTCGTTATCGCGGAATCGCGGTATTGATGCTTTCGTTATTGGTGATATCAGGAATCCTCGGAATCTTCGCCGTTCCGAGGCCCGCAAGTGCGGCTACCTCAATTGACACGGGGGCGAACTGGCAAAACATCAACTACAACTTGAACGGGACCAACGATTCTCCGCAGACTGCCTTCAGTCCCAGCAACGTGGGGAGTCTCGTGATGAACTGGACGGTCCCGATGCCGTCTACCGATCCCTCGTGGTCGCAGGTCAACGGCGCCAACTGCTATCCCAACTGCGCGACGTGGCAAGTCGAGCCAGGAGCGGATTCTCCTCCTCTAATCATACAGGGAATCGCGTACTTTGTCACTAACCAGGGCGTCATCTACGCCTTGAACGCAGAGAATGGCGTCCAGGTCTGGACCAAAGCGATCACAGCGAACTTCCAAACGGCCTTGAAGACCGTGCCGATAATCGAAACGCAGGTCGGAGCCGGGAACATCACCCCTTGCGGCGCCAAGTCCTGTGGCTACAACGATACCTTCTGGTGCAGCAGCACGGTGAATCCAGCCATTAACTGCGCCTCGCCCGTGCAACACAAGCACGGCCTCAATTACGTGACGATAAACAACAAAGGCAAACCTGAAGGCATCATAAGCGTCACAGGCTTCGATTGCGAAGTCTGGGGCTTCAAGGCAGACACCGGCGACGTCGCGTACCACATAACGAACATCTGCGCGAACGTCCCCGGGAACGGCGGCGGCGCGTATCCTGCGACGTACACCTCCGACCCTCCGGAATACTACGGCGGGATGCTAGTCTACGTCATGGGGGGCTACACCGACATGGGCGGCAGGACCTTCCTGGTCGCCTACAATGCGACCCAGGTCCTTGCTGCGGGGGCAGCCGGCTTTAACGGCGCATGCGCGGCCGGAAGCGGCACCTACTCTCCAGGAGGGACCTTGTATGCGACATGTGCGCCCGAAGTGGCCGGACAGGGGCCACTATGGCAGCTCTTCCTTCAGCCGCCCAGCACGGGCGATGCCAACTGGGACAATGAGGCCTGCAGCGTAGGGTGGGTCTTCGACTATGCAGCCTTCAACAAGACTGGGAACACGGGCATACCATGCACCAGCATTCCCAAGAGCGTGACCTCATTGCAAGGAGGGGACTGGGGAGTCCCGAAGGCCGCTGCATCTGGGATTTCAACCTCTTGGGGGCAGTATGCCATCGACAACAAGACAGGAATCATGTACTTTGGCACTGGCGAGGCTGGCCCATTCGAGTACTGCTACGGTCCGACGTGTCCCGCCAACCCGAACGAGAGGCCGGGGCTCAACCTCTATTCCTCGAGCGAAATGGCCGTAGACCTCCACACCGGCAAGATAGTGTGGTGGTACCAGATGCTGCCGCACGGTCTGAACGACCAGGACGCCTCTTGGAACAGCATCATCGGGACTACCAACGGCACTGGGGCGATCTTCAAAGGCGACAAGGAAGGGATTCTGTTCTCCCTGAATGCGGCTACCGGAAAGGCGAACTGGGTCTACGTCCCCCCCGCATCGGTAGTGAAATACGAGCCTGGCTCGCTCCCTTATGACCCGACGAATGCCACTCAGATGCTCACGCCGTGGCCCAACTACCCCAACGCCACCTGGATACAGTCGCCAGGGTTGGGAGGCGCTCTCGAAAGCGACGTCGCTTATGACGGGCAGAACCTATACGGCGCCTGGTTCAACGGCGCCCCCATCGTCTACAAGATGGACAACAGCACCCAGTACGCTGACACAATTCGAACCCTCGCCTGGCCAGACAACACCACAGTCATCGCCTTGAACGCGAACACGGGCAAGCCCGTTTGGAGCAAGTTCTTCAACAACTTCGTGTTCAGAGGAGGCATGACCGTGACCAACGGCATGCTCATAATTCCCACAGGCAACGGCACGATCTTCTTCCTGAACACAAAGGATGGAACCACGATCAGCAAGCTCTACGACGGTTCGCCCATGTTCTCCGACCCGACCATCGGGCAGGCGGCTAACGGGCAGTGGGAGATGCTGCAGATACTCGGCGGGGGCCGCTGGCTGTCCGCAGGGAGTGTAGGAGGAACACAGACCCAGCCGGGCGCTCTGATGGCGTTCACGATAGGGACGGGTGTCGGAGTGGGCACCACGACGACGTCGACAACGGCGATACAGGTTGGAACCAACCTGCCTCTCAACTACATCGCATACGGCGCCGTGACGTTCGCCATCATCGTCACGGTGGCGAACTTGGCGATCCGCGGTCGTAATCGGAAGCCAGGCTGACAGAGCGTAGGGGTCCGCCGGAAGCGCGCCCTCTACGCTAAAGGCCTACCGGGGTGCCCAGGCCTCCACCGCGAGGCACGGACCTCTATCAGCTGGACCGGCATCAATCCACTAGATGGGAGCCACATCGACCGGGAACTCTTTCTCCAGCTCCCCGATGTCGTTCTGGCTTAGTCTCCAGCCGCTCCCGCCTATGTCTTCGATCACGTGTGGGGCTCGCGACGCGCGAGGTATCGCGAAGACGCCAGGCTTTGAGACCAACCAGTTGAGGGCTACCTGGGCCGGCGTCTTGGAGACTCTGCGACAGACCGCCTGCATCCTCGAGTCGGCTCTTGAGAGGAGCCCGTGCCCGAGTGGATAGTATGCGAGGACCGCTATGTTGTTTTGCTTGCAGTATGGGATGATGTCCTTCTCGGGCTTCCTGTGGACGAGACTGTAGTTCACCTGGCTAGCAGCTATCTCGGATTTCGCCAGGACGGAGCTCGCCTCTATGATCTGGTCGACGGTGAAGTTGCTCACCCCTATCGCCCGTATCTTCCCCTTGTCCAACATCTCCTCCATCGCTCCCATCGTCTCCCTGGGAGGGACGCTCGCGTTCGGGAAGTGTATCTGGTAGAGGTCGACGTAGGGGGTCTCCAGCCTGCGAAGGCTACTCTCGAGGGCAGCGACGAGGTCGTCGTGATGGAGGTGGTCCAGCCACACCTTCGTCGCTATGAATAGGTCGTCCCTCCTCCTTCCGCGAATCGCCTTCGCGACGAACGGCTCCGAGTAGTAGGCCTCCGCGGTGTCGATGAGGTTGATCCCTCCGTCTAGGCCGGCGCGGAGGGACTTGACCTTCCTCGAGGCCCCGATCGACAGCCCGTGCTTCGCGATCCTGATCCAGGGCTTGTCGTAATAGGTACCCATGCCGATCTCAGTCACGGCCCTCCCGGTCTTTCCGAACTGTTTGGTCATCATTCTGGACCACCAGACTCCCGGGCCGGACTCGTCTCGCAGCTTCGTGAGGTCATTTTATCTCTTGACCGCTATCACGGCGTCCTGGCTGGCCCTCTGACTAGGGCTGCCTCCGAGGTGGTACTTCTCGAGCGCCATCGATTCTGGAGTCGTCTCGGCCCAGGTCCCTCTCGCGATAGGATCGACGATCTTCAAGCCCGCCTCCTCGTACAGGTCCCTCACCCACGACTCCGGGTGCGCTATGAAATGTGCTGGGTCCTTCGGGGTCCTGACCCTGCAATCGCCAAACTTGTAGATCAGGCGCGGCATGCTCCTCCCATCGTCCACTATGGGCAGCGTCCTCTCGTTGAGGAGACAGAAGGTGGCGAGGGTGGTCCCCCCCGGCTTCAACACGCGTTTCGTCTCCTGGACGAAGTTGGCGACCTCCTCCGGGACCATGTGCGTATAGAGCGACCCCGCGAACGCGAAATCGAACTTGTCGTCTTCGTAAGGGAAGATGAGCTCGGACGCGCCCGTCCTTCCCAGCGGGTTGTACCTCTTGTTGAAGGTGTCAGCGGTCCGAAACTGGAAGTTCGGGAACTTTGGAGTTATCACGCTCTGCGCCCATTCGACGGGCTTCTTCGCCGCATCGAACCCCTCATACGTCGCACTGGCGTCGAGGTACTTTGTAAGAGCGCGCGCCACTCTCCCACACCCGCAGGCTATGTCGAGGAAGGAGGCGTTGGGTTTGAGCTTAGCAAGGTCCTTGAACGCCTCGACGTTCATGTCGCCCGCGAGCCTATAGAGCCTAGGGTCGGCGAAAGGCCCAATGTGAATCCTGATCCTCAGGGGGGGAGTCAGCTCCTCTCTCCAACCCAAGACGCTCTCCACTGCGTTCGTCGTCCTGTCGAAGAGCCTGTTGGCACCCGGTTGAGCCGATGCGGGGATGACCCTCTTGACCGCCCCGATGACGTAGCCCGTGACCTTGGACGTCGTCTCCGCCCGATGAGCTCCCGCCATTCTAGGACTTGGCCCCCACCAACTGCTTCATGATTCGCGACCCACGAAGTCGCAGAGGCATCGAATCATTTCTTATCGCGAACTCCGAAGCCGAGGACGGCCTCGGCAGTCTACTATACTTGTTGATGTGAAGAGTCTGTGCCTCGACCGGATCGCGGACTAGAAGCTGTACGTGTTCGTCTCAAGCTGGGCCTGAGCAGCGTCCAGCGCGGCTTGAGCGGTGGAGGCTCCCGTGTACGCCTTGAAGATTTGGGACGCGATGGTTCCCGCGGCGTTCGTCGAGCCCTTGAAGGTCGGGACGTGGCCTATCTTCCCCGACGCGAGTATCTGCTGGGAGAGGCGCACGGGCGCGTACACTGGCGTGGCCAATATCTCTTGGACGAAAGACGAGTTAGCGGCCGAGCCTCTGCTGGGAACATACCTCGTCAAGTTGTCGGCGACGAGCATCATCTGCGTGCCTGTCGCTGTGGCCCACTGCAGCCAGAGCCACGCAGCTTCAGGGCTCTTGGTGTACTTCGACACCCCTATCCCGTCGCCGATGTATGTCGAATAGGCCCCGCCGGGACCAGCTGGGTTGGCGGAGTAAGCCATGTTGTTCTGCTCGATGGACCTGAGAGGGTCGTTTATGATTGCCGAGACGTCCTCGAACGTGATAGCATTTGCCGCTTGGCCGTGGGCCATGGTCCCGACGCAGTCGTCCCAGGTGAACGTGACAGAGGAGGGGAAGGTATAGGGGTAGAACCTCGCGAAGTTCTCAAGCGCGGCCACGTTCGCGGACGAGTTGATCGTCGGGGTGATGCTCTCTCCGTTGATGTCCCAGAACTGACCCCCGAAGCTGTAGAGATGGTTGGTGAACTCGTGGAAGATGGGAGTAGTCGTCGACGCCTGGCTAACGCAGCCGTAGACATTGCTGACAGAGCCGATCTGCCGCACCTGGTCGAAGTAGTCGTCCCACGTCGCAGGTTGGGGCAGCTGGACCTTATCGTATATGTCCGTCCGGTAGAATCGTATCATTACGGGGGTGTTGAAAGGCAAGCAGAACACTTCGCCTGGTGGCGTGGGGGTACCGGGGAGGATGGGCGGGTAGGTCGCAATCAGGTCGATTGGCGGCTGCAAGAAATCGTCCAAGTTCAATCCCGGATACGTGATGTTGGGATACGTGTCGGCAAGGACCTTCGGTGGGATCAGATTCTGCTCGAACGTGGGGATGTCTATCCCGTCGAAATCGATGATGTCTATCGCGGGCGAGGCCGTCTGGACGGCGAGCCTAGTCTTCTCTAGGTTGATGATGTAGGGTTCCAGGTCGTATTGCGAGTTTATGCCGGACGCGGAGAAGAAGTCAACGTCTAGGTTCTGCAAGGCCCTGTAGTCGGGTTCGTCTTGGAGGTTCACCTCGACCTTCGTCCCCTTGTATGGTCCCGAGACAGACCGCAGCCAGGTCAGGAACTCCTTGTACTCGGTGGGCACCGCGGGGTCGTTTAGCCGATTCTCTATCCCGAGATTGAAGCTGGAATTGGATCCCGTTGTGCTCGTGAGGTTGCCATCGTTGGTTCTCCTCGGGGTCAGCGTCACGTAGGCCGCCGCCGCCGCCGCCGCGCCGGCACCCAGAATCGCGCCGGCCTTGATGAAGTCCCGCCTATTCAACTGCCCACCAGAGATGTCGAGAACCCATGGAGGAATTCATCCGCGGCGAAAACTTCGCCGGACCGAGCCCGATTTAAGACCTCCGAAGGGCCCATGGGTCTCGTTCGCGTTCGAAGGCTTCCGGGTAGGGGCCTCGCCCCTCCGAAGAATGATCTGGACGTCCGCCGGCAAGACCGTCCATCAAGAAATCCCCCCTCCCTTCCTGAACAAGGTTCTAATACAGGTCGCCGAATAAATTACCGAGGTTCTCTGGTTGAAGAGAAGCGCTGCGCTTGTCAGAATAACAATCCTGGCGGCTGTGTTAGGCTCGATTGCGTTCGGCGGCCTTGCAGTCTACTTCTATACTCTGCCCGCTGCCTCTGCGAACGCTGGCGCCGGCTCGACGGCCGCTTCAAGCCAGCTTGTGACGAACCAAGTCTCGTCCGGGCAGTACATCACGGTGGAGTACAACGGGACGAGCTATCATATCCCGGCCAAGGGACAAAACGCTCCTTCGTTTGCGTGTCCAGCCGGCACCGATCCTTCTCTGTGCGCCCTCTTGCAGGAGACCTGCGGGAACGGCGTTGGCTCGGGGCAAGAACCCTGGAAGACCTGTTACAATTGCATCTTCGACGCTGGTTGCAGTGGAGACAATAGCTGCGATCCCTACAACCATCAGTGCTCTTCTCCGGCTTCAGCGTGCATGGTGATTGCCGGAGGCTACAGCAAGGCTGGCTGACCTTCCCTCAAATCCTATACGGTCGTCTTTGCTTCGGCAACGCAGTCGAGCCTCCAAGGCCATTCCCAGTCTTTCGGTCGCTCCGCGCGACCTTCGAAAGTGGGTAATCAACTTCACGTTTCACGCTTCTTTCGAGTAGCCACACCGACTCCCGCAAGGGCTGCGATGACGGCGGCTCCGACGGCAAGCGACGCGAGCACACGACCGTCCGAGGGCCCTGAGCTATCGGGAGTCGCCGCGATTTGCACCGTATTGAGCTTCAGGGTCATTCCAGAATCTTGAACGAAGGGAGCGGCGGGGTCGTCGGAGGCTTCGTAGACCACCAGGTTCGCGAATACGGTCGCGTTTGTAACCTGACCGGGGGAGAGTCCGGTCTGCGAGTCGTTAAGCTCCATGGTCATGTTGAAAGGTCCCCATCTTCCCCCTTGATAGAGGGTGACGCTGTTCTGGGCCTGCTGAGTCGTCACTTGCCTGCTGGCGGTGTTGATGATTATCTGCAGAACCTGCGTCTGACTTTGTAGCTTCCATCCCGAGAGCAGCGTGAGGTAGATGTAGAACGTCATGTTCGTCTTGACTCCTGCGTGGATGATCTGCGGCATGGAGTAGTGTAGGGTGTAGTTGCTCTCGTTCTGGGACACGGTCGAACCGAAGGTGTAGAGCGTGCTGCCCGAGCTGGTCCCGGTCTGACCTAGGGCCCTGGAAGCTGTCGCCGCGAGCACCAGTCCGACCAGGACAAGGCCAGCGAGGGCTCTGACACGCGCGTCCGTCAAAGTCCGTTTGCGGCTCTCTGCTCGTCTCATCTCGCTCTCACGGGTGACTATTCTTGGGCCCGCGACCAGCCGGCGACATTTAAGTCGCTTTCAGGAGCGCTCGCCTCTCTTCCGGGCGACATCTCTTCGTTTCCATCGCGCAAGGTGAGAGGATTCCCGCTACGCGATCCTGCAGCCGAGGACCACCAGACCTCGCTAGTGTGGGAGGAGCGCAAGGAATCTACTTGCTCCCGGCGAGAAGAAGTTTTAACTCCATCGAAGCCCTCTGACGTCTTGTCGTCCATTGGATAGACAAGCCTACTTGCTGGTCGTCCCCCTCATCGCGGTTCTCGCTCTCGTCGAGGCCTACCCATTGGCATACAGCGCCTACCTCAGCGTTACCAACTACAGCCTCGGAGGCGCGTTCGTAGGCCTGTCCAACTACGCCCACCTCTTCTCGCAGGCCGATTTCTGGGCCGCGCTCGCGACCTCCGTCTTGTTCTCCAGTGGCAGCACCGTCCTGTCGGTAGTCCTCGGCGTGCTCTTCGCCTACCTCCTGACTCTCGTGAGGAGGGGGAAGGGGTTCTTTGAGGCAATCTTCCTGATGCCTCTGGCGGCAGCCCCCATAATCGCGGGCGTCGCATTCGCCCCGAACGGGTTCTGGGACGACATCAACACCTTCTGGCACTACATCCTGGGGCAGCCGTACTTCAGCGTGGCCAGCGACCACCTCTACCTCCCGATCATGACCCTCTCAGATTCGTGGGAGTGGGGTCCGATGATGATGCTCGTCGCCTTGAGCATCCTCGCCTCTGTGCCGAGGCCTGTCTACGAGGCCTCCGAGGCGTTCGGGGCCTCGAAGTGGAGGACGTTCCGGAGCTTGGGGCTCCCCGCGATCCTGAACTCGCCGGTCATGCACTTCATGATTATCGTCCGCTTTGTGGACGCAATGCGTGCCTTCGAGATCCCCTTCGCGTGGGCCGGGTGGCTCAACTATCTATACCCGGGCGCCCCGACCGATACGCTGAGCCTCTACCTGTTCAAGCTCCTGCTTCAGCCTCCGACGGGGGTGATACCGATACCGCTCATCTCTGCCGCGGCGCTCGTCCTCCTCGCTGTGACCCTGCTGGCCACCACCTTGCTCTTCCGCCTGATGAGGGGGTTGAGAAAGATCTGACTCGGAGGGTCTCGAGCCTAAAGCCCAAGCCTTGGGCCTTCCGCCGGCTCCCGGTATACCTCGGGCTCCTGCTGGCTTCCCTCTTCTCGTTCTGGCCGATAATGACGATGTTCTTCGAGGGCGCCGGCATCGACCTAGGGCCTCTTTGGTCTGGGAAGGGCTTCTCCTTCGTGTCTGGCGTGCCGTACTACAGCGGCGGCTTCTTCCCGTCCTGGGCGAACTTCCGCGACGCCTTGTTGTGGGGGAACTTTCCGAGACTTGTGCTCAACTCGACAACCATCGCGCTCCTCAGCATAGCGATCGCGCTGGCCGCGGGGATACCCGCCGGATATGCGCTCGCCAGGTCGAAGCTCAGAGGGATGGGTGCCATGGGATTCCTGCTGCTCGCGCTCCGCACAGTCTCTCCCTTCGCGATCGTCCTGCCCCTCTATCTGACATACATCCGTATCGGCCTCTTCGACACCTATCTGGGGATGAGCCTCGCATATCTGGTGATAGACGTCCCCGTCGTTGTCTGGATGCTCAGCGGCTTCTTCAGGGAGGTGCCGGGCAGCATCTACGAGGCGGCCGAGTCCTCGGGCGCCTCCGAGACGCAGATCTTCTGGAGAATCGCGGTTCCCTCCGTCGCGGTGGGGATTGCCGCCACGTTGATATTCGCGTTCGTCCTCGTATGGAATGAGTTCCTGATGGCGAGCCTTCTCACGGGGGCAGCTACCAAGACGGTCAGCCTGGGGGTGTGGTCGGGAGTCGGGGAGGCCTTCGGAGGCCTGCAATCGGCAGACTGGGACGCAATCAACGCGGCGGGGACACTCGCGTTCGTCCCTGCCTTTGCCCTGATCCTATTGGTTCGGCGATACCTTGCGAAGGGGTTCAGCTTAGCGACCACAGACTAGGTGGTTGGTACCGACTGCAGGGTCGCCGGCGGACCCTGCGTCCCGCTACCCTCGCTCGCCGGAGGAGTCCAGCGTACGAAGGAGGAACGCGGATATGCAAGCCCCGTAGTGTCCTTTCAGTTCCTCGGGCAAGAACGCGTAGCTCCTAACGACCTTCCTGCACCCATCAGTGCCGCACCTGCACCTCATCGAGAATCCGTCCCAGCCGACATTGGTCGAGTAGTCGAAGGTCACCTCCTCCCCAGCCTCGATTCTGCGGAGCGCGACTATCCTCGTCCTCCCCATTATCACGCAGTTGGGCTCGCACGAGTGGTTCAGGAACCAGCCCGCGGACCCCTTCTCTGGGACCACGTACCTGTCGTAGTCAACCTGGAAGCAGTAACGCCAGACCTTCTTCGGGATCTCCTTGACCCACCTCTCCTCGCCAGCGTAGTCCCAGACTAGCTCTCCAAGCTCGATCCTCCTCGCCGCGTAGACGCCCTTCCCCTTGGCCCCCGCTTCGCCAGTGCGCAGCATCACCCCCTCTTCGTCGTCCTCCTTGGTCGCACGTCGCGGCAAGCGCGCTCGCGGGCCTGAGTCCAGCCTTTTATAGAGGGTGTCCGGTTAGAATCATCTGAACTGGGGTAGGCCGAAGACTTGAACCAGCTGCTGCAAGACGAGCGAGCGTCACCGTCGAAGGGCTGGGTGAGAGATGGGGTCCTTTCGTACCTGGCAAAGCGCCCTGGGACGGCCACGGAGATCGCCAAGTCCCTCGGAGTGTCCAAAGCCACAATCTCCTACCACACGAAGAACCTCATCAGGAGGGATATGATAGAGATCGCAGACATCACGAGCATCCGGGGCGGCGTCTACAGCAAGACATACCGCCTGAAGCAGGGGGCGCTGGCGCTTGCCCGACGGAAGGGGGACCAGACGGGTTCTCTGACCAGGCTGGACGAATGGTTCGAGAGGCTCCTGATGAGCATGCACCTGGAACCGAGGAGGAAGCCAGCGGACGAGATGGAGATATTCCTCTACCACCTCTTCAGGCTCCTCTCGGAGTCCGACTCACTCGACGAGGCCATCTTCGAAGACTATGGCCGCCGCGTCGGGGATGGGCTGGTCGCGTCCTCGTTGAAGTTCACCTCCCTGAGTAGTGGGCTGAGGGAGCTGGCGGGGTACTTGGCCGCCGAGGGGTTCGCTCAGGTCACGGCCTCGATGAAGAAGGGGGAAGAACCGAGGCTCGTCTGCACGAGATGCTTCGAGAACAAGGAATACGGAAGCCTGGTCTGCTCGTTCACGCAAGGGATGCTGACGGGAGCGATCAGGGCGAGGGACGGTGGGACGCTGCGCCTTGAGAGGATGAGGCCAGAGATAGAGACTCCCGGCTGCGTCTTCGCGCTAAAGAGGAGGAGTTTCAAGTCGTGAGCAAGAGAGCGAGCAGGTCCAGAAAAACCCACCGTCGTGACGACGCTGGAGGCGTCAAGACCTCACCCAAGCCGGGCAACAGGAAGCCGGAGGGTGAGGGACGGCCTCTCACCAGGGACGAGCTCCTAAGACTCCTCGAAGACAAGCTGCGAGAGAAGAATCAGGACAAGCACCCGCTCATGCTCATGCTCTACCAGGGAAAGCTCACTCCGAAGCAAGTCAGGGCATGGATCATCAACAGGTTCTACCTGCAGAAGAACATACCGATCAAGGACGCCGCTATCCTCTCCAACTGCCCAGAGACGGACGTGAGGCGGCTCTGGATCGGCAGGATCCTGAAGCGGGAGGGGCTGGGAGGGAGCATCGGGGACGTCGAAGGCTGGGTCGGATTCGCGGAGTCGGCGGGCGTGGCGAGGGACGAAATCCTGAGGGCCAAGTGCCTTCCCGGCGTGAGGTTCGCGGTGGACGGATACGTCAACTTCGCGAGGAGGGCCGACTGGACTGAGGGCGTCGCTGCCTCGCTGATCGAATACTTCGCTAAGGGCGAGCTGATCAAGAGGATCGAGGCGTTCAAGCGGCACTACCCGTGGATAGAGCCCGAAGGCTACAGGTTCTTCATGTCGAGGCTCGGGCAGCTTGACGAAGCCAACGAGACGGCCATCCGTATCGTGCTCCGATACTGCCAGACGAGGGCGATGCAGCTTCGCGCGATCGATGCGGCCGAGTCGATGGCGGACATCTACTGGAGCCTGCACGATGCGATCTACGTCGCCTACGTCATCCAGGATAGGCCTCTCGCAGACTCGCTATCTGGCTAGACGGGCGGCGAGCCGCGCCTCGACGCGGCCCTTCTCAGCGACCTGTTCTCGACCAGCAGCACCGCCACGACGGCGGCGAGGAGCCCCACCGCGACCGGGGGTATGTAGGCCTCCCAGGACGGAGGAGAGGCTGTGGCTTGAAGCGTGTACGCCATGAGGTCGCCAGGGACTCCGCCACCGAACGCGCCATATGCCGCGGCGCTAGTGAGCTGATAGAGGTAGACCCGCCCGTCTATCCCGGATCCAAGCGTAGGGCTCTCGTACAGGGACGGCCCGACATAGAGGTCGTCGACCTGCTTCCCCGTCGTCGCGTCTAGGATGTGGATGCTCCCGTCGAGGGCGCCCGCGAAAACCAACCCGTTGCTCGCCGTGAGCCACCCTCGATAGGGGATGGTAGGCAGAGAGTAGCTCCACGCCACCGTGCCGTTCGAGGCGTGGACGGCGTAGATCGTGGTGTTGGCCTGAAGGTAGTCCGGAGCGAGGCCAGTCACTCCCCAGACCTGCCCCCCTTCGACGTTCACAGGCGAGACCTGTCCGAAGGTGCAGAAGTTCATCGTCGCGACGTATATGATAGAGTAGGCGAAGGCGATGTCCGATTCGATCGCCCCGTTCTCCCCAGGGCACTGCTCGAACTGTTGCGTGGAGGGGTAGTTTATCCACGGAAGGCTCCCCGAGTAGTTCTGCGTCACCACATAGTTCGCGTTCCCGGTGAGGTTCCTCGCCACCGTGGGCGGGTTGAAGTACCAGAGGAGCGTCCCGGTGAGGGCGTCGAGCGCGTAGAGGTATCCATTCTTGCACGCCTTGAAGATCGCTTCATGCGTGCTCCCCCCTTGGGTGACGCTCCCCAGCACCATGCTCCACCCGCAGTCGAAGTCGTAGAGGTCGTGGGGCGTTGTCTGGTAGAACCAGATCATGTCTCCGCTCGTCGCGTTCAGGGCTATCACCGAGTCCGCGTAGAGGTCGGGCCCCGGCCTATACGTCCCATTCCACGCGGGAGAAGGCTGCGAGGTTGAGACGTAGACGATCCCGTGCCGGGTGTCCACCACGGGGTCGCCGAAGCTCGGCCCGGCCCCCGCGAGCGGCCCGGCGGAGCCGGGACCATTCAAGCTCATCGTCCCCCAGTCGCCGGCCACTGGAGCGACGTTCCCGTGGCACGACGAGGGACGACAGGAGTCCGCGTCCCAGCTCGCGTTGCCCCCCGCCGCTGGCGCGACATACCATCTCCACAGGAGACTCGCATTCGTAATGTCGTAGGCCGCGACGAAGCCCCGCCCCACGTCAGTCCCCACGGAGACGGAACTCGTCCATATCATCGTGTTCCCGTCGAACACGGGAGGGACCTGCGTCGCGGCGTAGAAGCCGGCGTTTCCAGGGATGTCCTTGCATATGTCGGAGATTCTCATGACGAGGCTGCCCGTGACGGCGCTGATTCCGTCCACCGAGCAGTCGGGCATGCTCACCCATATGTTACCGCGGTAATAGTTGATCCCGTGCACGTGCCCGGTGAGGGGGCCTAGAGGGAGCCCGCTGGTGTTGAGACTCGGCGCGTACGACCAGAGCTCCTCGCCCGTCTCTCCGTTTATGGCGTAGACCGTGAGGTAGTTCGTCACGACGTAGACCGTGCCGTTCACTACGAGGGGCGGCGAGATCGACCCCTGCCCGGTGACGTTGAGCCCGGGGACTTTTGGCGCCGCTGGGAATGGGAAGCTCCAACCGAGTTGGAGGTTCTGGGCGTTGGAGGCGTCGATTTGGTTCTGGGCGACGTAGTTGGTGTGGTTCGCGTCCGAGTTCATCGTCGTCCAATCGACCGAGGATCCAGCGGATGGGTCGGATTTCGACTCCGCAGGCGCGTATGGAATCGTGAGCGAGATGAGGAGGAGCAGGAGCAGCGCCGCCACGACGTAGCCCGGCCCTCTTGCTGCGTTCACAGGTATTCCTCGCCGATGGACGTCGGGCGTGTGCACTTTAAGTTTGGATGGGTGGCGGCCGTCCTCGAGTGTGCGGACTTCTTCGCGCCGTCTCAGCCGAAATGCGCTCGGAACGGTATTAAAGGGCAGAATGTTCCCGCTCGTGACGTGCAAGCGCTCGCGAAGCGGCGCAAGTGGTTCTCCCTCGCGGCTGTGAACATCGGCAACTTCGTCCCGCCCCTTGACACCGGGATAATGTCGCTGATACTTCCTACGATCTCCATAAACCTCAAGGCACCGATTTCGCTGGTGCTCTGGGTCCCCCTCGAGTCTCTCATCATCACGGCTGCCTTCATGCCGATCTTCGGGAAGTTTTCCGACGCCCATGGGAGGAAGCGCTATTTCATCCTCGGCCTCGCGCTGTTCTCGCTGGGCGCCTATCTCTCAGGGAACTCGATCACCATCTACGACCTGCTGATCTACAGGGTGATCCAAGCACTGGGCGGCGCGTTCATCCTCTCAAACGGCAGGGCGCTGATTGTTGACGCCTTCGAGCCCAGAGAGAGGGGCTTCGCTCTCGGCACCCACATATCGGTGATCTACATCGGGATGACGGTCGGCGTAGCGCTGACTGGCACGGTGGTGGACATTACCCAGGCGGTAGGCTGGAGGTACGTCTTCTACGCTGGCGCCTTGATCGCCGCGATAGCGATCCCCATCTCGCTCGTCGCGCTGAAGGAAAGCCCGAAGAACCTCGCGATCAAGACGGACTGGCCGGGTGCCCTCTTCTTCGTGGGAGCGCTCGGGTCAGCGCTCGTGGGTCTGACCTCATACTCTTCGAACGGGTTCACTCCCATTAGCATCTACATCCAGAGCATCTACATCCCGTTCCTCCACTTCTTTCTCTACCCCAACTTGGCGATCACGATACCCCTCGGCTATATCGCCATCGTGGGCGCCGTCTCGACCGTCCTCTTCATAGTCAGGGAGATGAAGACCTCGCAGCCCGTCATCAACTTCCATACATTCAGGACCAACTCGATGTATGCGTCGACCAACTTCTCGGCCCTCTTCCTCTACATGGCGCACTACGGAACGCTGATATTGCTCTCTTTCTATCTTGAGCTTATCAAACAAGTCAGCCCGCTCACCGCGGGGCTCCTCCTGACAGTCGAACCGCTCTCTGTCACCATCTTCGCGCTGTTCGGAGGATGGATCGCGAGCAGGACGTCCAGCCGCGACCCGTCGGTCGCGGGCTTGGTGATTGTGACTGCCTCCCTCCTCCTGTTTACCACTCTTGCCGAAGCGTCTTCGACGACGACAATCGCCTTCCTTCTCGCGATGCTGGGGGCGGGCGTGGGGATATTCGCCCCCACCAATACCAATGCTAACCTCGCGTCGGTTCCTCCAGCCGACCGCGCGTCCGCCAACGGGATTCTCGGGATGATGAGGTCCACAGGGCAGAGCGTGAGCCTCGCAATCGGGAGCATCCTCCTCGGGCTGCTTCTCTTCGGCTCCAAGAGCGGCGGGACTTTCACCCCGGCGAAATACATAGCCGCGATTCACTTGTACTTCATCTTCGGCGCCGGCCTGGCGGCCATCGCCGTATTCTTCGCCTACAGGGGGCGTGAGCCTGCGGGGGCGCCGCGCGAGCTTACGTAGGGGTCCGTCTCTTCAGCAGCACGTACATTGCGAGCACAACCACCACGACTCCGAGGACTATGATGATCGGCTGCTCCAGACCCGCAAACCCCGAGCCCGTGCTTGAGCTTGAGCTTGTGCTTGAACTTTGGGAGCCGGAGCCGGTGGTCACGGAGTTGGGCCCCAGCCAGTAGGCTGCGAGGATCCCCGGTGTCGCGCCACCCAATTCGGCGCCTCCTGCGGGCGCGAAAAGCATCATGTTCCCTTGGCTGTCTTCGCCGATGGACACTCCCGACGCGCCTGTGCCCCCAAGGCTCAAGGTCTTGAGAAGGGCACCGGTCTGCTGGTTGAACTCATACAGTATCCCCGCCCTGTCGACGACATACAATACACCACCGCTCACCACCGCGGAGGACCCCTGATACCTGTTCGGCATGTTGTAGTGCCACGCGGCCTTGCCCGTAGAGAGGTCTATCGCATAGAGCGTCGCGTTCTGTGGAGCCGATGGGTCGCCGGTGTAGAGGTAGCCGTTTATGGTGACGCCCTTGTAGTAGTAGGGCGCGGGCGCCATCTCGCCGCAGGCGTTCTGGCTCACCGCGTAGATCATGTTCCCGGAAATCGCGGGGGCCATCTCGATTCCCCCGTCAGTGCCCGGGCATATCCTCTGGTTCGTCCCAAGGAGCGACTGGGACGCGTTGAGGTTTGCTGGAGGGGTCGAGTTGCTAGTGAGGCCGTCGTTCAAGTTGTTGATCCCCGGAGGACCCGCCCTTATCGGCACGTAGATCGGCTTTCCAGTGGCTGCGTTGAGTACGTAGATCTCGTTGTTCTTCGACGCCTGGGTGACTACCTGAACGGCCGTGCCGTTGATCGTCACGGTCGAGAGGCCCACGCTCCACCCTCCCTCATGCTCAGTGATGTCGTGAGAGGTCATCTGATAATACCAGAGCATCTTCCCAGTTGTCGTGTTCAGCGCTATGACGCAGTCGGTGTAGAGGTTCGGGCCCGGCCTCAGGGACGCCTCGTAGGGGTCCGATGGGTGTCCGGTCGAAAAATAGATGACGCCGGTCTTGTTGTCGACCGCGATCAGCCCCCACGCGGCTCCTCCTCCGGCCAGACCTTCAGCTTGACTGGTGGTCCCCCAATCACCGGGATACGGGGGGATGTTGCCCGAGGGCTGGCCGTAGTTCACGGTCGTCCCGTTCGCGAGCGTCACAATGTCCTCCGAGTCCCACTTCGGATCTCCAGTCGAGGGCGGGGTGGAATACCATATCCACGACATGTTCCTCGTGTTGATGTTATACGCTGCGACGAACCCTCTACCTCCATAGTCAGTCGTGGAGGCGCGCACGATTAGATTGTCACCAACGATGGTCGGCGCCTTCTCCCCGTAGTAGGTGCCCGTGTTCCCCAAAATGTTCGCGGCGACGGGAGGAATCGTCCACTCCAGCGCCCCGGTCACGGCGTTCAGGGCGTAGACCGTCGTGTCCGAAGACATCGCGTACAGAGTCTGATTATAGAGAGAGAGACTGCTTATCACATACGCCCCGGACCACCACTTCTCCCCGATGAACGCAGTCATGTTGAACTGTTTCGTCCAAAGCGTCGTACCGGTAGCGGCGTTCAGCGCGATGATGTCGTTGTACGGGGTAGCTATGTAGACGGTTCCCTGGTCGATCAGGGGCTGGGTCTCTATCCCTAGGGCAGGAGGAGCGCCCGGGATGCTGAAGGGATTGACCGGAATCTGGTAGATCCACCTTAGCTGGAGGCTCAGGACGTTATTGACGTTTATGACCGTCTGAGGGTTGTCGTTGGTGTTCTGAAAGTCGTATGACGGAGCCGGCCAGTTGGGGTTCGGGGCCGCCGCGGCGGCCGCCTGCTGGGCGTGGACCATCACGTTTGAAGACCCGCCGAACGCGAGCAGGAACATGACGGTGATAAGGGACAGCCTTTCTAATTTTCCTCTAAAGGACCCCATCGGAAACGAGTCGATAATTGTCGACTTTATAAGACATTCTCATATTCGTTTGAAAAGTTTTGGTCTATCGAAGCTCCATAACAACTTGGGGGCAGTTAATATCGCCTCTTGGCCGAGCGAGCCCAAGCCAGCGCGATTATCGCCGCCGAGGCGACCGCCACGACGGCGACGGCCTGGGTCGCTAGGAGCGACAGCCCCGAGCTAGCGGCGCCCGGGGGCGCCGCGGGAAGCGTCAGCGCCTGGATGAAGCCTGGGAACGGCGGACCCCAGCGGGTCGACCCCATGTCCGTCAAGACGAGGGTCATCTCCCCGTTGGCGTCCTCCCCGATGGACGGCTGAATGATGAGCGAGCCCCCGATCGTCATGCTAGAGAGGAGCTTCCCCGTGCCCTCGTCGAGCATGCGCAGGGTGCCGTCCAGAGTGGAGGCGTAGACGACCCCGCCGCTGACCGTCAGGCCTCCGCGGTACGGGACGTAAGGGATCGTGTAGTTCCACTTTATCTTTCCGCTGGCCGCGTCTATCGCGTAGATCGTAGCGTTGTCAGTTCCTGTCGGCGCTATCTTTAGGATTTGCACACCCCACGTGAACTCCCAACTCGAGACATTCTCGGGGGTCTTCGGAGGGCCGACGTCGCTATAGGTAAAGAGCTTGGGCTCGTTGTATGTCGCGGCGAAGACCAGGTTCTTCGCCGGGTCGAACGCGAGGTCAGCCTCCAGGGCGCCGGTGTCAGAGGGGTTCTGCACTATCGGCTTGGTCGACGGATAGCCGTCCCAGTTGTACTTGTCCATCTGCGTCGCGTTCAAGGGGTTGAGCGGAACGACGTTCTCATAGTCGATCGAGGGCGGCTTCAGGAACCACAGCATCGACCCCGTGTTGGCATTGAGCGCGAAGATGTAGCCGTTCTTGCAGCCCTTGTAGACCACGGGGGTGTTCTGGCCGTTGATTGTCTCGTTGGCCAGCATGACGTTCCAGGAGCAGTCGAAGTCGCCGAGGGAATGGGGTATCGCCTGGAAGCCCCAAATCATCTTCCCGCTGGTTATGTTGAGGGCGAGGACTGACCCAGACCAGAGGTCGGGGCCGGGGCGATTGGTCGCGTTCCAATCGGGCCCGGGGACATTCGTCCCGATGTATGCGACCCCTGTCTGCTCGTCGATCGCCCAAGCCCCTCCCCAAGCCGCGCTCGCCCCCGCGAAGCTGTTCGTCTTGTTGAAGCCGAAGTTTCCCCAGTCACCCAGCAGCATCTGGCTGAGCTGGTCTTGCGGGAGTGTCTTCAGGTCGACCTCGGCCGTGCCGTTGAAGATGTACGCATGAGACATGTTCGCGACCGAGTCGAGCGACCAGCTGGGGTCGCTCCCGTCCTGTGGCGGGATCACGTACGTCCTCCACAGGAACCTTGGCGTGGTCGTCGTGATGTTCCAGGCCTCGAGGAAGCCTCTCCCCGCGCTGTCACCTTCGGTCACTGAGGGGGAGAACATCAGGACCCCGCGCTGTTGGTCGATTAGGATGTCGGGCGAGTCCACATCGTAGAGCCCGTAGCTCCCCACAATCGTCCCCGATTGGCGGTCCGAGATGAGGGGGTTGAAGTCCAAGACCATGTCTCCGGTCGTCGCCTTCAGCGCGAAGACCTGGTACGTATTAGTGACCACCCAGATGAGAGGCTCGTTCCAGATGTCGGTCGTCAGGAACATGGCGTGGTAGTGACCCAATGGTATCCCCAGCGGACCTGGGACCGAGGGCTGCAGGTACTTTGAGTAGTTGGCCATTATCGGGAGGTCGATATACCAGACGACTTCCCCGTTCTCGGCGTTCAGGGCATAGACGCGGCTCCAGTTCGTCACACCATAGACAACTCCCTCGTAGATCAGAGGAGTTTGCATCACTCCCTCTGCCCCTTGGACCTGCCCGGCGGGAGCCGCAGGTACCGGGAACGTCCACTTCACGTGCAGCTGGTTAACGTTCTGGCTGTTTATCACGGTCTGGTTGTCGTAGCTCCAGTTGAGCGGAAAGTTGTTCTCAGGACCGCTCCAGTTAGCGCTCGTAATCGTGCTCGCGCCTTGAGCGGAGGCTCCCGAGCTCATCAGCAAGACGAAGAGCAAGGCGAGAGTTCCAAGAATCGCCGATGCCGACTTTGGCTTTGAGACCCTCAAACGAGCTTGCGCCGTCGGGGTCCCACGCGACGTTCTGGATTTAGACCCTCCGTCGGGGGGAGAAACCTCCGCACGGATCCGGCCGGTCTCTCCCAAGGTTCAAACCGTTAAATCGGACAGGGAGAGCTTCATATGTTTGAGCGTTCTGGTCGTGAGAACCCGATGTCTGGAGACCTATCAGAAGGAAGGACGAGGCAGACCACCAATCAACCCGGGGTCCTGCGCACCTTCGTCGCTCTCTACACTTCTTGGAAGACCATCCTGACGAACGTGGTCTTCTTCGCAGCGTACTACCTCCTCTTCTACGAAATGATAGTCCACTCGAATGCCGGATTCTTCCTCCTCACGATCCCGTTCTCCCTCCTCGTCTCGTTCGTCCTAGCGTCGTCTGCATTGGCGACGGTCGCGGTCTCCTACCTTAGGCTCTCGCTCCGGCGGCGCTCGCTCCCCGGGGTTGCGCAGAGCCCGATAGGCGTGGCGGTAGGGGCCTTTGTGGCGGGCTGCTCCTGCAACCTTCCGTTGCTTGCGCCACTCATGTACTTCATCGGGCTCAACTCGCTCGAGGTGAGCGGGGTCATCTCGTTCCTGGCCGCATATCAGCAGACCATAATCGAGGCTGTCGTTGTCGTCGACGTCGTGTCAATCTACTACTACCTCAGGCTTATCTCGGGCTCGAGCGGGGCACGAACTCGACCTCATGACAAGGCTCGCGGGGAAACCGTCGCGGCGCCCGTTAATAACACCGTTAATATAATCAATTAACACCGTATGCATTAAAAGCCCGACGCGGAGCGGGAATTTCGTTGAACTTCGCAGAGATGCTGGTCCTCTCGTCGATAATGGGCCTCTCCATCTTCGTATCCCTCCCCATAGTCCTCCACAAGGGGACAGGGCAGCGAAGGACCGCGCTTCTGACCGCGGTCGCCATCGGGATACTCATCTTCCTGATGGGCGACGTCTTCTCCAACGCGGCCGCATCGCTGTATAACGGGTCGCTCTACGGCTACGGCTCGTCCGTCTCTCACGACGTGGCATTCACCATCTCCCTTGGGGCCGGATTCCTCGTGCTCTTCCTAGCCGAGAGCAGGTCGAAGAAGGGTCTCACGCCGACACAGCTCGCGTTGGTCATAGCCATCGGGATGGGGTTCCAGAACCTCACGGAAGGGCTTGTCTTCGGCTCTCTCGGGGTCGCCGTCGGTCTCTCAGGCGCCGCCCTGGTCGTGCTTGTGGGTTTCATTTTCCAAAACATCACAGAGGGCTTCCCCATTGCCTCTCCGTTTCTTGGCAAGGCGCAAGGAAAGATACGCTTGCTTCTCGTCTTCTTCCTGATAGGGGGACTCCCCACGATATTGGGCGGCGCGGTCGGATTCTTCTACAACTCGGCGACGTTCGACCTGATATTCGACGGGGTCGCCATAGGCGCCATCCTCTATGCAATACTTCCGATGCTCAAGGCCATCTTCAGGGAGTCCACGCTGGAGATGCAGAGGCTGAGCTACCTCGGCGTCTTCATCGGCTTCTTGCTCGGCTTCCTAGTGAACTTGGTGTGAGCCGCAGCCCCTGCTTGCCTAGCCAGAGGTCACGAGGAAGGTGAAGTGGAACGAGGGTATTAGCTCGGGGTGGTCCTGCGGTGTCAGGATGGGGTACCTGTACTCGATGGCCTGCTGGTTGGCGAAGGTCGATGGGCCCCACCATACGGACGGGTATACATCGATGGTGTGTATCCCTGGGGCGCCGGTGGCCCGAATCGTAAAGGTCACGTTCCCGCCACTATTGAAGCCGCAGCCGTAGCCCACGTAGGAGTTATCGTAGTCGAAGGCGGCGATGTTGGTGTTGAAGTCCCAGCCGACTCCGTGAATGACGATTTGAATCTGGGTTCCTACGGGCCCCTCGGTCGCGCTTAGCACCGCAGTCCTCTGGATGAAGAGAGTGGCGTTCGAGTGCTCCGTCAGGTTGCCCGCGGCGATGAAGTGCGTGCCTCCGACGGCGGGTGGGACCTTCCAGTTGAACGAGAAGGAGCCGTCCGCGCCAGCCGTCACGTTCCTGAGGGGCTTTTCGACCAGCTTGTAGCCGACGATATTGCTACCCTGCCTCGTGGTCCAGACTAGCGCGAGCTGCGCGTTCGGGGCGAAGCCCTGCCCGTTGACCGTGATGTTATTTCCCACGCTGGCAATGTCCGGAGAGATGCTGATGCGGGGACCCGTGGTGGCGCCGTTCTGAGGGACGTTGATATTCGGTCGGACGACTGTGGCAACCGGGGTGAAGGTGACCTGCGGACCCGATTGCGTCGAGGTGGAACTCTGGAGGCTCGAGCTCGAGTTCGACGAGAAGCCCGCGCTCGCCACATAGACCGCGCCGGCGCCGGCGATTAGCACGATTATAACGACCGCAACGACCGCCCTCGAGATGGCTTCGCGCCTCTTAGGCTCTTTCCTGGAGATGAAGAGCGCGCCGCCTGCGAGAGCGGCGGCGAGAAGCCCGAACGAGCCAAACGCCGCAGGGCCGGAGACGTGGAAGGAGGCCGGGGAGTCCGAGGTCGTCTGCGCCATGACCTGTTCCGGCGTCACCGTGAAGTTAGCGAAGAAGGGTATGTTGGGGGGGGAGTAGACGGCCAAGGCGCTGGGGGATCCCAGTGGCCCCTGCGCCGGGTTGAAGTAGCCTGGCCCTGGATATCCCTCGTAAATGGAGACGAAGTGCGGACCCGGCGTCCCCGAGGCGTAGAAGGTGAAGTTAGCGACTCCGCCCGTGGAGACGGCGGTCATGTAACCCACATACGAATTGTCCCAATAGAGGTGATAGTTGGTCGAAGCGGCGGAGTTGCCTAGTCCGGTCGCGACGACGTTAATTGATGATCCGGCCGGCCCGCTGCTCGGCGAGATTTGGAAGTGCGGTAACAGCGTGAAAGCCGCCACCGGGCTGATTGCAGTCCCGTTGGTGGCATACGCTTGGATTGCGTGCGAGCCACCGTAGTCCGACGGCACCACTATCTGCGCGGAGAAAGACCCGGAGGCATTGCTCTGGGTCGAGCCCAGCTTGTAGACGAGGGGCGAGCTCTTTATCCCTGTGACCTGAGGAGTGGGGATTGCTTGGATCGTCCAGTTTGCATTTTCCGAGGTCCATCCCAGAGCGATGCTGGTGTTTGGCGGGAAACCTGCCCCTGTGATCGTGATTGTGGAGCCAACGACCCCAGTTGTCGGCGAGACGGCCACTGTGGGGGTCGCGGCAGCCACACTGGCCGGCGTAAACACAATGAAGAAACATAACAAGGCAGAGACTGCAGTCAGATAAGTCCCAATGACTCTCGGTCTCGCGTGCAGCTGCCTCCCAGTGTCCATGCTCGGCCTAAGTATTCGCTCTATAATTAGCTATTCAGTTTAGGTCGCGGCGTTCTGAGATCCCCGCAAGGGGTCCTCTTGCTCGGATATCCTGCCATTGGGCCGCGTGTGCGCGAATTGATATAAGCAACCGCATGGAGAGGGAAGCTAGATTAAATTGGGTCGTAGAGCGTCGCCGTCCAGGTTTGCAATGGTAGTTCGTCGCGGGGAACGGAACGCAATTAGCACGACGATCGTGGCAGCGGTCGTCGTAATAATCATAGTTGCAGCTGTAGGTGGATACTTCGTCCTCAGTTCCAGCTCTTCGCATACCTCCACCAGCCAGCCGCTGGCGTCCAGCACCACCTCTACGTCTTCCTCTTCTTCCTCGTCCTCGACCACCTCTACGTCTTCCTCTTCTTCCTCGTCCTCGACCACCTCTACGTCTTCCTCTTCTTCCTCGTCCTCGACCACCTCTACGTCTTCCT
>Ga0307374_10003503_pt1 | contig 26796 bp, 22 predicted proteins | sample OX3MG_FD_202532 | JGI IMG/M metagenome (GOLD analysis project Ga0307374, IMG submission 202532) | Soil microbial communities from Risofladan, Vaasa, Finland - OX-3 | ecosystem: Environmental > Terrestrial > Soil > Coastal area > Acid sulfate soil | place: Finland: Risofladan, Vaasa | collected...
CGGCCACCGCTCTTCCGCCCTTGAGAGTCGTCAGCGCGTATTCGTTGAGCGTCCAGCCCATTTCATTGGCGCGATGGCGCAGCGCGACGTTGTGCTCCTTCGAGCCCGTGAAGTAAAGCAGGGCTGCGCCGAAATTCTCCTTTTTCAACAGCCGCACGTCCACCTGCAAGCGGCTTTCGAGCAGCACGCTCACCTTGTTCTCTCCATGAGCGAGGGTCTGGTGGATCGCCGGATACCGCAGAATGTGTTCGGCCACCGCGTCGACGTCCTTTTGCTTGTCCTGTCCGGGCCTCATGATCACCAGCAGATCGAGATCGCCCACCGTTTCCCGCCCGCGCCTCAGTGAACCTGCCGGCGTCACCGATTCGGCCTGCTCGCACGCTTTGAGGATGTAGGCTGAAAACTTCTGCGCTTCCTCGTCCGCCACGCGAAGCGAGAATCTTCCGGAGCCCGACAAGTGCTTATACTGTTCCGCCACTTTCAGGATATTCTGCTCGCTTTTCTCGCCGAACCCGGGAAGGTCTCGCAGTTTCTCTTCGCGTGCCAGCTTCTCCACATCCTGCACCGTGGTTACATGAAACTTCTTCCACAGCAGTGCGACCTTCTTCGCTCCGAGAGACTGTAGTTGCAGTAATTCCAGAATCGTGTGCGGATATTTCTTCAGCAGCTTTTGTCGCAGGCCGTAATCTCCGGTCTGGAGAATTTCGCGGATATGCTCGGCCATTCCTTCGCCTACGCCCGGCAATTCGCGCAGTTTTTCCTCGTCCTTGGCGATGTCTTCGATTCGCTCGTGCATTCCCGACAGCATCTCGGCTACCTTTTCATAGCTGCGATAGCGGCCGATCATCGCGCCGTCGATTTCGAGCAGTTGCGCGGTCTCGAACAATATTGTCGCGACTTCTTTGTTTTCCATGGCGTTCCCTGGAATTCTATTGTTGCGTCCGATGTCCCCTGCGGGCGCTCGTCAGAGCACACCGATTATAATTGCAGGCGGGGCCTTTCTGTAGACCGGCGCGCCCGCTTGTGCATCGCGGAAGGTGATTCTCTCCGCGTATTGTCCCGTGGGGGCAGCCATTCCACGCGTGACTGCGATGCCGGTTTAGCTCTTGCGGTTTCGTTGTCGCCGTGCTGCGAACTTCGCGTAATAAAGGATTCCCGCAACGCTCTTCGCATCTTTGATTGTTCCTGAGCGGATCCATCTCTCGGCTTCAGTCAGGGAAATAATGCGCCGGTCGATCTTTTCGTCCTCTTCCGGGTGTGCGGTGCCCTCGGTCAATCCCTCCGCGAGGAATATTTCCATACGTTCGCTGAGCAATCCGGGAGACGGAAATATGTCCAGTAATTTGCTGAATTTCTTCGCCGCGTATCCGGTTTCTTCTTGGAGTTCACGTGGAGCCGCTTCGCGAAAGCTTTCGCCTTCCTCCCGATGCCCAGCCACGAGTTCCCAGAGAAATTGTCCGGCGGCGTGGCGATATTGGCGAATCAGCAGGATTCGTCCGTCCGGAAACACGGGCAGCACAACCACCGATCCTTTGTGGGCCACGATTTCCCGGGTCGCTTCGATTCTTCCCGGCTCGATGATGCGCTCCCGCTTAATCGCGAACATACGTCCCTGAAATACCGTTTCGCTGCTTATTACTTTCGCTTGTTTTTGCGCGCTTTCCTTCGTGCTCTTTTTCACGATGTCTCCTTTGCCGGTGCTTCCGGCAGATTCTATTGGATTCTCGCCGAACATACCGCTCCCGCCAAGACGTTCGCTTGCCCCGGCAGTGGTGCCTGCATATACTCGTTTCAGCGCTTCCAGCGCGCTCCATGCCTATCAACACCGTTATCGTCGACGACGAACGCCCGGCGCGGGACGAGCTTGCCTATCTGTTGAAGGGTTTTCCAGAGGTCAACCTTGTCGCTCAGGGGAAAAACGGCCTCGAAGCCGTGGCGCTCATCAAGGAGCACGACCCCGACCTGGTCTTTCTCGACGTTCAAATGCCCGGACTGGATGGCTTCGGCGTCATCAAGAAGCTCGTCGAGCGCAAGCTCCGCATGCCGCAGATTGTTTTTGCCACGGCCTTCGACAACTACGCGGTCCACGCCTTCGAAGTAAGCGCCGTGGATTACATCCTGAAGCCGTTTGACAAGACGCGCATCGCCAAAGCCATCCAGCGCGTCAAAAAAATGGTCGAAGCCAAAACGTCGTCCGTGGACCGGCTCGAAACGCTCGTCGACCAGCTCGGAGCCGGCGCGCCGAAATCGAGACCTTCTCATCCCATCAAGCTGCTGGTGAAATCGCAGGCGCGGCTGATCCTGATCGATGCCGAGGACATGATCTATGCCTCGATCGAGGACGGTACCATCACCATCCATGCCCGCGACGCCGAGGGCGTCTCGAACTATCGCACCATCGATGAACTGGCCGAATCGCTCGATCAGGACGTGTTCTGGCGTCCACACCGCTCCTACCTCGTCAACATCAATCACATTAAGGAAGTGGTGCCGTGGTTCAAATCGAGCTACATGCTCAAGATGAACGATAAGCGCGCCAGCGAAGTTCCCGTCTCGCGCGCCCAGACCAAGCGCCTGCGCGAGCTGCTGAAGCTGTAGCGCTGGCTCTTTGCTTTTTCGCATTAGGGCGCCTGCCATCAAGCCGTTGCTTTTGCGCGTGGATCGCCTGAGAATTCCCTCCATGGATTTTTCCTTCACCTCCGATCAAATCCTCGTTCGCGACACGGTTCGCCAGTTCATGGAGATGGAAATGCGCCCGCGCGTGCGCGAATACGAACGCGCCGAAAAATTCCCCGCGGATGAAATCCGCCGGCTCGGCGAGCTGGGCTGCTGCGGCATGCTCATCCCGGATGAGTGGGGCGGCGCGCACACCGATACGATCAGCTATGCCCTGATGCTTGAGGAAGTCGCGCGTATCGACGCCTCGACGGCTGTCACGCTTAGCGTGACGAACTCCGTCGTTGCCGTCCCGCTCTGGAAGCACGGTACTGAAGCGCAGAAGAAGAGGTATTTGCCTCGGCTCGCGCGTGGAGAGATTCTTGGCGGCTTCTGCCTCACCGAGCCGCAGGCGGGTTCCGACGCCGGCGGCATTCAGTCCCGTGCCTCGCGCGATGGCGCGGACTACGCGCTCAATGGCACGAAAAGCTGGGTTACCAATGGGGGCGTCGCGGGCGTGTATCTCGTTTTCGCGAAGACCGATCCTGCCGCTGGCCCTCGCGGCATCACCGCCTTCCTTGTGGAGCCGTCGTTTCCCGGCTTTCGACTCACCCGCTATGAAGACAAGATGGGCTTGCGCCTTTCGCGCTCCGCCGAAATTGTTTTCGAAAACTGCCGCGTGCCCGGTGAGAATCGCCTGGGAGCCGAAGGCCAGGGCCTGAAGATCGCGCTCGAATCGCTCGATGGAGGCCGCGTCGGCATCGCCGCGCAAGCCGTGGGGCTGGCCCAGGGAGCGATGGAATCCGCCATGCGCTATGCCAGGGAGCGCCGGGCCTTCGGCAAGCCCATCGCCGAGCAGCAGGCTATCCAGTTCATGCTCGCGGACATGGCCACGGAGATTGAGGCCGCTCGCTGCCTGACGCACTACGCGGCTTTCCTGCGCGACGTTGAATCGCGCGCGGAGAATGCGAACCACGGCAGCCGCCTCGGTTCGCACGCCTCGCGCGCCAAGCTCTATGCCAGCGAAATGGCCAACCGCGTGGCCTACAAGGCTGTGCAGATTCATGGCAGCGCCGGCTACTCACGCGAGACCGATGTCGAGCGTTTCTATCGCGACGCGCGCGTCCTCACCATCTACGAAGGCACCAGCGAGATGCAGCGTACCGTCATTGCCCGCGATCTGCTGCGCGCAGGCCGCGACTGATTGCCTTGCGGGCTGCTCCCTGTCGGACACTCGTCCGTTCCGAGATGATGATTCCGTTCGCGGACGGCGCGGGTTTTTGTGCCGCCTGTGAGATAATCTCGCGCGGGGGAAATGCACGATGAACACCGAGGAACGCTCGGCGCTTGTCAATGAATTTCGAGCATCTGGACAGTCCTTTCTTGCCGGTACGTCCGGCCTGACGGACGCACAGGGGAAGTTCAAGCCCGCGCCGGACCGGTGGTCGATTGAGGAGTGCGTGGAGCATCTTGCTGTGGTGGAGAAGTGGATTCTCTACCGGATTAGCGAGGATTACACGCCGTCTGACCGGGTCGAGCGGCCCGATCGCCAGGCGGAATTGCGTCAATTCGGTGCCAGCCGCGCCAGCAAGAGGCAGGCGCCCGAGCGCGTACGTCCCACCGGGCAGTTCGGCTCGCTGGCCAAAGCCCTCGATCAATTCGCCGCGAGCCGCGAGCAGACGATCGCATATCTCAGCGCCTGCCAAAACGATCTGAATGCGGGAACCGTGGTGCATCCGACCCTCGGTCCAATGACCTGCCACGAATACGTCATTTTCATGACGGGCCACACCCTGCGCCATCTGGATCAGATTCGCGAAATTCAGGCTAGCCCCGGTTTCCCCGCGTAATTGTTCCTCTCCAGCCTGCGCCGATCTCCGGCATCGCCGCGCCAGCGAATGTGTTAGCATCGGAATCTCGATTTTCCCATTTCACCTTTTGCGGAGACATTCCAGAGCGTGCCCAATCGCAAACGAGTCCTCAGCGGCATGCGGCCCACCGGCCGCCTTCATCTCGGCCATTATTTCGGCGCTCTCTCCAATTGGCTCAAGCTTCAGGAAGAATACGACTGTTTTTTCTTTGTGGCCGACTGGCACGCACTCACCACGCATTACGAGGACACTTCCTCGGTCGCGGAGAATACCCTGCAGATTGCCACCGATTGGCTCTCGGTAGGCCTCGATCCCGCAAAATCCACGCTATTCATTCAATCGAGCGTTCTCGAACACGCGGAGCTGCACCTGCTGCTGTCGATGATTACGCCGTTGAGCTGGCTTGAGCGCGTCCCCACATATAAGGAGCAGATCGAAAACCTCAAGGATCGCGACCTCGGCACCTACGGCTTTCTCGGCTATCCGCTGCTGCAATCCGCCGATATCGTCATGTATGGCGATCCCAAGCATGACCTGTTGGTTCCCGTGGGCGAGGATCAGGTGCCCCACGTCGAACTGACTCGCGAAGTGGTCCGCCGGTTTAATGCGCATTTCGGGTTTGAAGTGAAGAAAGAGTTGTTCAGCGATCAGCACAAGGACCGATTGCGCGAACTCAAGAGCATCGTGCCCTTCCCGCCGTTTCTGGACGCCCCCCCAGTTGCCGGTGAAGAGACGTTGGCCCGAAATCCATGGATTTTTAAATGGCGAGCTGGTCAGATTGGGTTTGTGAATTTCCTCACGGAAGTAGGGAAAAAGAATGAGAAGTTTTTCCGCATGCAGGCGGTCCTGCGCGAGCCGAATTACCTGCTCACCGAGACCCCGCGCCTGCCCGGCACCGATGGTCGCCGCATGGCGAAAAGTTACGGCAACGCCGTCTGGCTCTCCGATTCGCCCGATGAGATTCGCACCAAGGTCCGCAACATGATGACGGACCCGCAGCGCCAGCGCCGCACCGATCCCGGCCGCCCCGAGGTTTGTCCCGTCTTTGCCTGGCACAAGTTGTTTTCGCCGCCCGACGTCATCGCCTGGTCGGATCAGGGATGCCGCTCGGCTGGAATCGGCTGCGTCGAATGCAAGATGGCCATGGCCGAAAACCTGGTCAAATGGATCGAGCCCATTCAGGCACGCCGCAGGGAATTGGAGGCCCGTCCGCAGCAGGTTTGGGATATCCTCGACGCAGGTAGCAAGAAGGCTCAATCCACCGCGCGGCGCACCATGAAGCGCGTCCGCAACGCGATTTTCAAATGGGACGATGCGCGCAAACTCACAACCGCACCGTGACTTCTCCGGCGTGGGATGCAAAGCTCTACGACGAAAAGCATGCCTTTGTCTGGCAAAGGGCAAAAGGACTCCTGGAATTATTAGCGCCCAAGCCGGGTGAGCGCATTCTGGATCTGGGATGCGGCACCGGACACCTGACGGCCGAAATCGCCTCCCGCGGAGCGGACGTTTCTGGAATCGACCGATCGCCTGAAATGATCGCCGCGGCGAAGAAGCAATACCCGCACTTGAAGTTCGAAGTTGCCGATGCGCGGGAACTGGCCTTCGGCCGGCAATTTGACGCCGTGTTCTCCAACGCCGCGCTCCATTGGATTCTCGAGCCTGCAAGAGTGATACGCGGAGCGGCAAGAGCGCTGAAGCCCAACGGTCGGTTCGTGGCGGAGTTCGGCGGCAAAGGAAATATTCGGCGTTTGATCGAGTCCGTCACACGGGCATGGAAAGCGTTCGACATCGAGAGCAGGCCCGAGGACTATCCCTGGTATTACCCGAGCGTGAGCGAATACTCCGCGATATTGGAGGAGCACGGCCTGGAAGTTCGGGAAGTCATGCTGTTCGACCGGCCCATTCGCCTGGAGGATGGAGAGAAGGGTCTGGAAATCTGGATGCGCATGTTCTGGAACAACGCTTTGAACCGGGTGCCTCCTGAACGGCAGGAAGAGTTTCTGCGCGAAATCGAGAGACAGGCGCGCAAGGATCTGTACAACAACGGAATGTGGGAGATCGATTACCGGCGGTTGCGGATACTGGCGCGGAAGCCGCAAGCAGGGTCTCCCGGATGACGATTCCGGTACGCCGCATTTTGTTTTCGAAATCCTCGGAGACGGGTAACATAGGCTGAGATGGCGTCGCCTTATCGCATCAATTTACCGGCCTACGAAGGCCCGCTCGATCTCCTGCTGGATCTCATTCGCAAGCAGGAAATGGACGTTCACAATATTCCCATCGCCAAAATCACCGAGCAGTATCTCGACTACATTCATCAGCTCGAAAAGCTCGATATCGACGTTTCCTCCGACTTTATCTATATGGCTGCAACGCTGATCCACATCAAGTCGAAGATGCTCCTGCCGCCCGACCCACTCGCCGGGCCCGAAGAGCGGCAAGATCCTCGCGACGAGCTGGTCCACCGTCTGCTCGAGCACGAAAAATTCAAGAATGCGGCGCAGCTTCTCTATCAGAAGCAGCAGATCGAGGACCACGTCTGGTCGCACCCGGATCGCACGCTCTATACCGGCGACGCGGTAGAAGGCGAACTCGCCGTTTCGCTGGTCGATCTGGTCAAGACGTTCCAGCAGATTCTCGAGCGCCGCAAGGAAGTCACGAAATTTCAGCTGCACCATGAAAGCGTTACGATCGCGCAGATGATGGACCGGCTCCGTCAGCTTCTCATTGCCACTGACGAAGCCGTTTCGCTCGGCGAGTTTTTCGAGTCTTGCGAGACGCGCAATGCCATGATCGTCGGGTTGCTGGCTGTCTTGGAAATGGTGCGCATGCAGGCCGTGATTCTGGTGCAGTCGCAGCTTTTCGCCGATATTGGCTTGCGGAAGCACAAAATGTTCGACGCCGTTTTTGCCGGCCCCGACGCCATGTCGAAAATCGAGGAGCAATATTTATGACACTGGAAGATTTCTCCATTGTTTTCGGATACGCCAGCCCTCGGTTGGCAAAGGGTTGGGCGTGCCCTAGACCTGCCTGGGAGCGCGGAAGAACAGTGACGATGAAGCCCACATGGCCTTTCAGGCGGCGCGCCACGTGACGAACGGAACGAAATATCTGTTGCTCTCGTCCGCCTTCACTTTCGTCGTGATGGCGCTTTTCGAACTGAATATTTCAGTCGTTCTTACCGCGGGAGGGGAATCGGGGTTTTGGGGATTTGCGTGGCCGCCCTTTGTCGGCCATCGATACGTCGTGATTTCACCGGGCCTGCGCAACGCATCTCTGTGCCTCCTTTGGATTTCCACGGCAATTCTCGTGATCGGCGCTTTGTGGTCGGTAAGCGCAAGCCTGAAATCGATATGGATAAAGCGCAAATCGGTGAAAACCTAAGGTGAGCCACTCATGACACCAGAAGAAATTCAGGCCGCGCTCGAAGCGATTATCTACGCCGCGGACGAGCCCGCAACGCTCGATCAGATCACCAGCGCCCTGGGAGTCGAGAAAATGGAAGCGCGCACCGCGCTCGATTTTCTCGTGGCCTCCTATCAGACGGACCATCGCGGCATCGAGGTCCGCAAAGTCGCGGGCGGCTGGAAGTTCTACACCAAGGCCCAGCACCACGACGCCGTCCGCAAATTCATCAAGAGCCTTCAGCCGCCGCTGCGCTTGACGATGCCTGCGCTCGAAACGCTGGCCGTCATCGCTTACAAGCAGCCCGTCACAGTGCCCGAAATCAACGAAATTCGTGGTGTCAACGTCGGCGGCGTCATCAAGACGCTTCTCGAAAAACGCCTCATCACCACCGCGGGCCGCAAGGAAGTGATCGGCCGCCCCATTTTGTATCGCACGTCCAAGCAATTCATGATGCGTTTTGGTCTGTCGGATCTGGACGAGCTTCCCAGCCTCAAGGAATTCGAGCAACTGGCGCAGGCGGCGCTCGGTTCCGACGCCGGCATCGCTCCCATCGAACCCGAGGGTGATTCTAGCTCTGCGAGTGCAGGGGAAGGCGGGGAATCCGGCACGGCAGCGGCCGCTGGAAACGCTTCTGGCGATGTTCCGTCGGAATCGCCTGCGCCGGATGAAAACGATCTCGCCGAACTGGGCGAAGATGTACCCAGGCCTTCTTCGGCGGCTGTTTTGGAATCGCCCGCTCAGCCCGAGCGCGAACAGCCGCCCGAATCGTCCGATGAATCGAAGGCTGCCTCTGCTGCTGCGGGCAATACGGAACCGTCTTAGGTCGCCACCCCATGCTCGAGCGCTTACAAAAGATTATCGCCCGTGCCGGCATCGCCTCCCGGCGGCATGCCGAAGAATTGATCGCCTCGGGCCTCGTGACCGTCAACGGCCGCGTGGTCACCGAGCTGGGATCGAAAGCCGACGAAGCGCGCGACCATATCAAAGTCTCCGGCAAGCTTCTTCATCCCGAATCCGAGCGCGTGTATCTGCTTTTTCACAAGCCGCCGGAGGTTGTCTCGACGATGAGCGACCCTGAAGGCCGCCGTTCGATCCGTGATTTTCTGCACGGTGTTTCCGAGCGCGTTTTTCCGGTGGGGCGCCTCGAATATCACGCCACGGGCCTTGTCTTGCTCACCAACGACGGAGAACTCGCGAACCGTGTTTTGCAGTCGCATCGCTTGCCGCAGACCTATCACGTCAAGCTGAAGTCGCTTCTCACATTTGCCGAAATCGAGAACCTTGCACGCGCGACCGGTGCGCGCATCTCGCGCCTGCGCGGCAAGGAATCGCCTTGGTACGAAGTTGCGCTCTCGGAAGCGCGCCACGATGCTCTCCGCAACAGACTTTTTCAGACCGGGCATCCGGTGGAGAAAATGAAGCGTATCGCCATCGGAAATCTAAAGCTCGAATCTCTCTCTCCGGGACGCCACCGTCCGATTTCGTCCTCGGAAGTGGCGGCCTTTTCCCGCGCGCTGAAGGGGGACGCGCTGCCGCGCGGCCCTCGGAAGCCGATGGCAGCCGATCGGAAACGCCGCGGCCGGGTCGGGATCTCGCGGCCTCTTAAAAAATCCCGCCATCCTCGCCATCCTAATTGAGGGCAGGGACGGCATTCTTAACCGTTTCGCGTTTTTCAACCGCCGAACTTCTGCAAGATTGCTGTATGATACGCACCGATCAGTTGGCGCTTGCCTAAGCGATGATGCGCCCCCCGCAACGAATGGGTGGTTTTGCCAAACAGAGTTGCTGGTTGGTGCGCGTGAGCGCTGAAGGTCGATTGCCAGCCAACTGCCATGCGGTGTTTTGCAGGAAGATTCGAAACGCACTCGAAAGGAAATCGGGACTCGGTGAACAATGAATAATTCGGCCGAAAATTCCAGTCCGAACAGCGGGGAAGCGTTGCTGTCCGCCGCCGCGGACCCGATTAGTCAGGTCCTCAAGATCAGCCATACCATTGCCGTGGTCGGCTTATCCAATCGCCGCCATCGGCCCAGTTTTGGTGTCTCCGAGTACCTGCAGAGCGCCGGTTATCGCATCATCCCAGTGAACCCGGGCGAGACCGAAGTGCTCGGCGAGAAATGTTATGCCCGCCTCGAAGACATTCCCGAGCGCGTGGACATTGTCGATATCTTTCGGCGCTCGGAATTCGTCCCTGAGATCGTTGAATCCGCTATTCGTATTGGCGCCCGCGCTGTCTGGATGCAGGAAGGTGTGATTCATTCCGAAGCTGCCGAGCGCGCCCGCCACGCCGGATTGTTCGTCATTATGAACACCTGTATCCTGAAGGAGCACGTTAAGCGCTTCCGACTGCCCGCGGACTAGCTCCACGCACGTTATCGGCGTATCTCGATTCCAAAACGCGCCAGTTTTTTGATGTTTGAGAGTGACAGCGTGCTTTCGTCGGTTTTCCGTCCTTTATTCGATCGGATAAACCTTCAGCACTCCCCTGCCGGGCTCGGTCACCGCGATCGACTCTCCATCCGGTGCGATGGCGAACGCGTGATATTCGAGGTCGTGCAGCGCGGGAACGAAGGTCCCGTCGTAGAGTCCCACCCAGACCAGATCGTTGGACTTATCCTTTGGCCCGCGCTTCAGCAGCACGCGCCGTTCGTCCCGGCTCCATCCGAATTCCCCCATTCCCGCGCGCACGCGAACCGGCTTGGAAGGATCGGTCAAGTCCAGCACTTCGATCGTGTCGCCATCCGCGAAAAATCCGATCTTTTTCCCCGACGGCGACACACTCAGAGCTCCCTGGTATCCCGCGATTCGGGCGATTTCTCTCACCGTCTCGTGCAGCAGGTCGAGCTGCACCAGTGCCATTCGGCCTGAAATGCTCAGGTTCTGGCCCACCGCGAACGCTTGATTATTCTTGGCGTCCCATACCACGGCGTCGAAGATGGCCCCCTGGAATAGAGTGCGGGCCTGTCCGTCTCCGGGCCGCACGCTCCCGATCTTGTACGGTCCGATCCCTGTCAAATAGACCACCATCGCATTGTCCGCCAGCCATGCGCCATCCGTGGCGCTCTCGATGAATCGCGTCTTCGACCCCTCGACCTTAATCTCCCGTCCGTCGTCGTCCAGCAGCGCGATGGCTTTTCCGCCAGACGCTGCATCATCGTCGTTCGACGACGGTTTCTGTGTCGTGATGTTCATGGTCATGCGGCCTCCGTCTGGCGACCACGCTAGGGAATCGACCAGGAAGCTTGCCGTCGGCGCTGGCATGAATTTCTCGCTTTCGAGGATCAGTTTCTCTCTTTTGTTGGCCGTGGCCACCCAGAGGTCGGCGCGCTGGATGATCGCCTTCTTGATTCTCTTCACGTGTGGCACGGCGCACACGACCTTATTGTTATTCGAGACGGCGAACGCCTGGCAATCCTGTTCGATCGTGAAAATCGGTTTCTGCTGCGCCCGCAAGCCGGGCGGCAGCAGGCACAACGCGATTGCGAGAATCGCCCATGGCAAGCGCGAAAGGGCGGGGAATCGCCCGGCGAAAGATGGAGTAAAAAGAGAATGCCGAGGCTTACGCTGCGGCGCCCGCCCGGAACCAGAGACGGCGCTCACTATTTCCGGTCCTCGGGAGGTTTCCTCTGGATCCGCCGGATCTCTTCCAATCTCTGCCGGATTCGCGCCTCGAATCCTTGATCGGTCGGTTTGTAATACCGGCGTCCGGCCAGGCTCTCGGGCAGGCAGGCCATGTCCGTCACTTTTTCCTCCGCGTTGTGCGCGTACTGATATCCTTTTCCGTAGCCGAGATGGCTCATCAGTCCGGTCGCCGCGTTTCTTAGATGCAGCGGGACCGGCTCCGCAATGGTCTTTTGCAAATCTTCTTGCACGGCGCCATATCCCGTATAGAGGGCGTTTGATTTCGGCGCGAGCGACAAATAGACCGCGGCCTGCGCGAGCGCCAAATGCCCTTCGGGCGGCCCGATAAAGTCGAACGCTTCCTTGGCTGCCATCGTCACAGCGAGTGCTCCGGGCTCGGCCATCCCGATGTCCTCGCTGGCCATGCGCACCATGCGCCGCGCGATATAGAGCGGGTCTTCTCCTGATTCGAGCATCCGTGCCAGCCAATAGAGTGCCGCATCGGGGTCGGAGTTACGCACCGACTTATGCAGCGCCGAAATCAGATTGTAGTGCTCCTCGCCACCTTTGTCGTAGGGCAGCAGTTTCTTCTGCAGCACCTCCTCGATCCGGGCCCCGGAGAGGACACGCCGTCCGTCGCCGCCAGGCTCGGTTCCCAACACCAGCGCTTCGAGCGTGTTGTAGGCCGCGCGCGCATCGCCATTCGCCAGCACGGCAATCCTCTCCAGGATTTCGTTGCTGGCTTCGGCGTGCTCTTTTCCCAGCCCGCGCTCCGCGTCTTGGAGCGCCCGGCGCAGCAATGCGACGATCTGCTCCTCCGATAACCCGTGCAGCACGTACACCTTCATCCGTGAGAGCAGCGGAGCAATCACTTCGAACGACGGATTTTCGGTCGTCGCGCCGATCAGCAGAATGTTTCCCGTCTCCACGTGCGGCAGAAAAGCGTCTTGCTGCGCTCGGTTGAATCGGTGTACCTCGTCGACGAACACAATCGTGCGCTGCCCGTATCTCCGGGCGCGCTCTGCGTCGGCCATCACTCCTTTGATTTCCTTGATTCCGGCGAGTACCGCGCTGAAGGGGATGAACTCGGAGCGCGTCCGTTTGGCGATGATCCGCGCCAAAGTCGTCTTCCCGCATCCCGGCGGTCCCCAGAAGAGCATGGAGCTCAAATCGTCCCGCTCGATCTGGGTCCGCAGCGGCTTTCCTGGTCCCAGCAGCTCTTCCTGTCCGATGAACTCGTCGAGCGTTTGCGGACGCATCCGGTCCGCGAGCGGGCGTCCCTCGCTTGGGTCCTCCGGTTCGATCGCTCGGAACAGTCCCACTAGTTTCCTTTCCTTCGCCGCGCCGCCTCGTACAGCAGCAGCGACGCCGCCACTCCTGCGTTGAGCGACTCGACCGCTTCCGCCATCGGAATCGAAATTCGGGCGTCCGCTGCCTGTTCGATTTCGACCGGTAATCCCGCGCCTTCGTTGCCGATAAAAATCGCCGCTGGTTCTTGCAGCGCAACGCCCAGATCGGCGTCCGCGTCCGCATCCGTGCCTCCCCTCGAACTCGCGGCTACGATCTTTACTTGTTGCAACTTCAGTTGCGCCAATAGAACCGGAATTCTCATCCCGCGCAGCAGGGGTAAGCGCAGAGCCGATCCGGCCGAGGCGCGCAGCGCCTTCGGCGACCATGGGTCCGTGGTCCCTCGCGTGGTTATCGCTCCTGTGGCATCGAACGCCTCCGCGGAGCGTAAAATCGTCCCTGCGTTTCCCGGATCCTGCACGCCCACCAGCACGACAACCAGGGCCGAGTCTCCGCGAAAAGCCCCGTCACGCGTTGCCCGGCCGCGCAGCACGTCTTCCAATCCCCAAACCGGCTGTCGGAACAAAGCCGCCACTCCCTGGGGCGTTTCCGTTCCCGCGACGCTGGCGAACATCTTGTCCGTAGTACGGAAAATGCGGCCTCGTGGAATGCCCGCCTCGCTTTCGCTCGCCGCTTGCAGGATTCGTTCGATCTCGCGTTCTCCCGCCTCGCTCACAAGCAAAGCTTCCGCTTCCAGACCCGCGAGAAAGCCCTCCTCCACCAGTTTCGGGCCCTCGACTCCAATCGGCTCGCCATCCCGGAGCCCCGCCCCACGTAACCTCCCGCGGAACAATTTCAGCCACTTGTTGTCGCGGCTGATGATGATGTCCGGACGCTTCTCGCCGGTCGAGCGTCCGCGACTGGATGGCTCTCTGCGACTTTCGGGGATTGGCTGCGCCATTCCGCAAGCCTAACAAACCCGCTTCGCGGCGTAAACTCGAACGCTGCAGCAGCCGCGCCGCCGTTTTGGCTTGCGGAGCCTCGGTATGCCGCCCCTGCAACGTATTTCTTTACGTCCTTTTGTTCCTGCATCTTGCGCGTCGAGCGGCCCTGTGATAGTTTGCCCTCGGTACACAAGGCGCAACCCGCCGCGAGTGAACATTTGCCCGTCGAAGTTCGTAAAATTTCCGCCCAAGCACCCGAACCAGACGTAATTGACTATGGCGCCACCTTCATCAAGCGTGGCCGCGTGATCGCGATTCCCACCGACACCTTCTACGGCCTCTCCGCCGATCCTTTCAATCTTGCGGCGGTCGAGCGCGTATTTCAGATCAAAGGCCGGCCTGAGACCAGGGCCCTTCCCATCTTGGTCAATTCGGTCGAGCAAGCGGTAAGTCTTGCTCGCGACGTTCCTGACTCCTTTTTGACCCTCGCCAACAAATTTTGGCCTGGCGCTTTGACCTTGGTCGTCGAAGCCACGCACCGCTTGCCCCTCAAGGTCACGGGGAATAGCGGCAGCGTTGCGCTTCGGTGGGCGGATTCTCCCATCGTCACGGCTCTTATCGAGGCGGTCGAAGGGCCCATCACCGGCACCAGCGCCAACCTCTCGGGCTATCCTTCGTGCAGCAATGCCGGCCAGATCGTGGAACAGCTCGGAAAGAAATTGTCGCTCGTTTTAGATGCGGGTGATACCGGCGGCACGCTCGCCTCGACGATCGTACACATCAAGGGGGACGAGTGGTCGATCATTCGCGAGGGCAACCTGCTCGAGTCGGAGATTCGCAAAGTTCTCGAGAGCTGAGGTCGCGCTTCACGCCCAAGGGAAGGAACCTCGATGATTGCGCGGCGGATCGGGATTTGCCCCGGCAGCCGTGCAGTCTTTCTCTTATTGCCCTCCTCGCAGCAAGCTCATCTTGTCCAGAAAATCGTAGTCTCCCGCGGGTGGAAGCTCAACCCCGGTCACCGTGGTGCGGTGGACGCACACGTTGTCCAGGTACCACAGATTGATGTAGGGTTCGTCCTGCGCCACGATCTTCTGGATCTGGGACAGGATGACTTTTCGTTTTTCCTGGTCCATTTCCACGTGCTGCTTTTCGAGCAGGCGATCGAGCGTGGCGTTCCGGTAGTGGCCGCGGTTCGCCCCGTTCGGAGGGATTTTCTTCGAGCTGAATACGTACTCGAACATGTCCGGATCGTTGTTCCCGCCGAACCATTGGTAGGTATAGAGCTGAAAGCTCCCGTGAGTAATGTCGGAATAAAACGTGGCAAACTCAAGGGGCCTCAGCTCCAGCGCCACTCCCACGCGCTTCCACTGATCCGCGAGCGCTTCGCCCAGCAGTCGCGCCGATTCTTCCGTCGAAGTCTTCAGCGTTAAATGGAATCGCACGCCGTCCGGCCCGCGCCGGAGTCCGGCTGCGTCGAGCAGTCGCTCCGCCTGCGCAACGTTGTACCCATATTGCGGAACGTCCGGCTCGTAGGCCCAATGGCTGGGTGGCAGCAGGCTTGAAGCTGGGCGAGCCTCGCCGCGCAGCAAATATCTGATCAACGCTTCGCGGTCTGTCGCGTAGGCGAGGGCTTGCCGCACTTCCCGGTGCGCCAGGATCGGATCGTCAAAATTGAAGGCGATATACGCAAGGGTCGTCCCCGGCTGCTCGTTCACTACTATTCCGGACTGTTTCCCGAGCGCCCCCACGGTGTCCGGGCTCAGGGAATTGAGCGCGATGTCCGCCGATCCTTTGCGCAGCTCGAGCGCCCTCACAATGGCGTCTGGCACGATTCGGAAACGCACCTGCTGGATTTTCGGCGCTCCGCCAAAATAGTCCGGATTCCTCGCGAGCAATATATCCTCATCCTGTCTCATGCTCACGAACCGGAACGGCCCGGTACCCACCGGATGTTGAGCCACATTCGGAGCGGAGTTCTTGGGGACGATTCCCACTCCGGGCCGCGTCAGGTTCCATAAAAACGACGCATACGGCTCGCGCAGGTGGAATATCACCGTCTCCGCATCCGGAGCCTCTACCGATTCCACCATTTCGAACGCGCCGCGTTTGGGCGATTTCACGGCCCCCGAAAGAATCGAATCGAACGTGAATTTCACGTCCGCCGACGTGAGCGCGCTCCCGTCATGGAACTTCACGCCGCGCCGCAGATGGAACACGTAGGTCAGCGGGTCCGGCGTTTCCCATCGTTCCGCGAGGTCCGGCACGATATTCATTTGGGAGTCGTGCGCGAGCAGGCTCGAGAAGATCAGTCCGTCGAGATGTTCGGAAAATGAGTCGGTTCCGATCCGCGGATCGAGGTTCGTCGGTGCCGATTCAATCAGGAAATTCAGGGTTCCCGCGTCGCTCGACGAGTAGGTGGAAGAGCAGCCCGCGAACGCGGCAGCGATGATCAGCGCCAGGAGTGCGATTCCGCGCCGCATGTTACTGCGCTCGTCCGCGCATCAATTTTCCCATCACCACAGGGTGCCTTGCGCCTGTCGCCGAAGGCAGATTGTTCGCGCGGCCGTGATAAGCCTCGTAGGCCAGCACCGCGAACGCGAACGCCTCCTTCGCCTCCGTGGGTACCCCCAGCCGGCTCGAAGGGATGACTTCGATCCCAGGCACCGACGCGGCGAGCTGCGCCATCATCAGCGGATTCCTCGCCCCACCCCCCGCCACGACCAACTCCTCCACCTTCGCCCGCGGCAGAATCAGCCGGCGGAAGGCGTCGGCAATCGAAAGGGAAGTGAAGACCGTTGCGGTACGCACCAAATCCTCCGGCGCGGCATGATGCCTTTGCCCCCATGCCATCAATCGTTCCACATGGGCGCGCCCGAACTGCTCGCGTCCCGCCGTCTTCGGCGGCCTCTTCCGCAGATACCGTTCCCGCATCATCCTTGCCAGCAGATCTGGAATCGTCCGTCCGCTGAGCGCGATCCGTGCGCTGCGATCGTACTTCAACCGCCCACGGGTCATATTCGCCACCAGCGCGTCCACGATCATGTTCCCCGGCCCGGTATCGAACGCAAACACGCCGGAAGGCTGGGATCCCGCCGGGATCACGGTCACATTCGCGATGCCGCCGATATTCAGCGCGACGCGCCCGCGCAACGGATCCCGGTAGAGAAGATAATCGACAAACGGCACCAGCGGCGCGCCGTGCCCGCCCGCGGCGATGTCCGATGGACGAAAATCCGCGATGGTCGGAATTCCGGTTCGCTCCGCGATCACGCTCGGCTGCCCAATCTGGAGCGTCGATGCCACGCGCCACGCGCCCACCAGCCGTGCCGCCGCCCCCTGGTGAAAGACAGTTTGCCCGTGAGATCCGATCAGGTCGACTTGCTCGAGCGGTATCCGCGCCACTTGGCACGCTGCAATCGCCGCCTTCGCCAGTTCCTCGCCGAGCACGAAGTCCAACCGGCTGATTTCCGCCGTGGATGTGGGGGCCCCATTGGCCACTCGCAGCACCGCTTCGCGTAGACGCGTGGCAAAGCGAACGTGATGGTGCGCTTCGAGCTGGGCCACAAGTTCCGGCGGCGCGCCGGATATCCGCACGATTGCTACGTCGATCCCGTCCGCTGAGGTGCCCGACATCATCCCCAGCACCCGCATCTCTCGCGGCTTTTTCTTCATGAAAGCTGTTTCTGTAGCGCGGCCAGTAGATTCAGCGCTTCAAGCGGTGTCAGTCGGTCCAGGTTGGCGTTCCGCAGCGCTTCGACCACGGATTCGTCGATCGCCGTAAAACTCGTCTGCTGCGGGGCCGGCTGCGCCGCGCCGGGCGAAAGCTCCACGGTCAGTTTTTCTTCGCTTTGTTCGTGCCGGCGCAGGATCTCGCGCGCCCGCGCGATCACGTCGTTCGGCAGCCCCGCGAGCCGAGCCACTTCGATTCCATAACTCTTGTCCGCGCTTCCTGGCTCGACTCGCCGCAGGAACACGATCTCGCTCCCCACCTCGCGCACTGACACGTGTACGTTCTTCACTCCGGGAAGCAGTTGTTCTAGTTCCGTCAGCTCGTGGTAGTGCGTGGCGAATAGCGCCCGCGGCCGCGCGCCTTCGTGGAGCGCCTCCACCACTGCCCATGCGATCGATAACCCATCGAAAGTGGACGTTCCGCGCCCGACCTCGTCGAGGAGCACCAGGCTGGCCGGCGTCGCCGTGTTTAGAATCGCCGCCACTTCGCTCATTTCCACCAAAAACGTCGATCGCCCGCGCGCCAGATTATCCGAGGCCCCGATCCGCGTGAATATCCGGTCCAGCAGCGGTAATTTGGCCTGCGCCGCTGGCACGAACGATCCCATCTGCGCGAGAATGCAGATCAGCGCCGCCTGCCGCAAATACGTCGATTTCCCGCCCATGTTCGGCCCGGTGATGATCAGCAGGAATTGCGATTCGTCGTCGAGAAACAGATCGTTCGGGACGAACCGCTCGCCCCGCTCCTCGATCAGCTTTTCAATCACCGGATGCCGCCCGCCTGCAATCATCAGCACGCCACGCTGTTTTTTTTCGCCGCCCTCCGCTCTCCGGGAAATCATCTTCTCGGTAAACTCAGGCCGCGTGTAATTCCGTGCGGCGGCGATACGCGCGAAATTGACGAGCACGTCGAGCTGGGCGATGGCCGCCGCCGTCCGTCGCAGCCGCGCCGATTCGCTCGCGATGGCCTCGCGGATTTCGCCATACAGCCGCCGTTCGATTTCGAGCACGCGTTCCTCTGCCGACAGCACTTTGCGCTCGTGCTCCTTCAGTTCGCTCGAAGTGAACCGCTCCGCCCCCACCAGCGTTTGCTTGCGCTCGTAGTCCGCGGGCGCCAGGTGCAGGTTTGCCTTCGACACCTCGATGTAATAGCCGAACACCTGGTTGTAGCGGATCTTGAGCGACGCGATCCCCGTGCGCTTCCGTTCCCGCTCTTCCATCGCCGCAATGATTTGCCGCCCCTGCTTGGTAATGTCGCGCAATTCGTCGAGCTCCGCATTGAATCCGCGCCGGATCACTCCCGGTTCGCTCGCGACTGCCGGGGGATCGTCTGCGATCCCGCGCGCGATCGTGTCGCGGACATCCGTCATCTCGTCAATCTGTTCTCGGAGCATCCCCAGCCGGCCGTTATCGCTTTGTGCCGTTGCCAGTGAAGCCGGGGGGGCATTTTCGCTTGCCTCTGCCGGCTTCGTTTCTCTTGTCCGCATCCCTTCTTGCGCCAGCTGCCGCACGCGCGGAATCTTTTCCAGCGATCCTCGCAGCGCCAGCAGATCCCTTGGCGTCACGATTCCCAGCGTCACGCGGCTCGTGAGACGTTCCAGGTCGAAGATTCCATCGAGTTCCTTGTGAATCTCCTCACGTGTCACCGTCCGCGACTTCAGAGCCGCCACCGCATCGAGCCGTTGTTCGATCTCCTCCGCCGAAATTTCCGGCCGCAGCATCCACCCGCGCAGGAGCCGCGCGCCCATGCCTGTGGCGGTTTCATCGATGGTCCGCAGCAGAGTGGCCGAAGGGTCGTCGCCTGTGGTTGGCTCGACCAGTTCCAGATTCCTCGCTGTCACTTGATCCAGAATCATGGCGTCCTGCTGTTCGTAATAAGTGATCCGATCCAGATGCTCCAGCCCGGCCCCGGCGGGTCGCAGCGACGGAATCGCCGCCGCATCCTCCGGTTTTCGTGCCCCGATCGCGGACGTCTCCCGCAAATAATGCACCAGGGCGCCCGCCGCAGCCGTGGCCTGAGGGTGCTCGGCCAGTCCAAATCCATCCAACGCCACCACGCGAAACTGTTCTTTGAGGATTCGCGTTGCGTAACTGTTCTCGAACACCCATTCGTCCAGCCGTGTTTCGACGGCTCCCAACCCATTCATGTCTGCTGGGGCCATCGGAAACAGGGTCGCGGGTTGAGGTAGGAGGATTTCCCGGGGACGCAGGATCCCCATCTCATCTCGCAAGCGCGTTTCGGCTTTCTCACCTCCAAATTCGGTGGCGCGGAATTGCCCGGTCGATAGATCCACAAAGGCCAGCCCGATTTTCGGCTCGGCCGCCCGTCCTGTCGCTCTACCGCCGGCGGCAGCTCCCAGGGATATCTGCCGCGCGACCGCCGCCAGAAAATTGTTCTCCTTGGGCTCGACCAACGATGTGCCCATGGCCGTTCCAGGCGTGAGCACCCGGATTACCTCTCGTCTCACAAGTTTTTTCCCTGGTCCAGGCTCCTCCATCTGTTCGCAAATGGCCACTTTGTGGCCGGCGCGGATCAGCTTTGCGATGTAGTTTTCCGCCGCGTGGTAGGGCACCCCGCACATCGGCACAGCGTTCCCTTTTTCCTTGTTGCGCGCGGTCAACGTGATCTGAAGGATGCGCGACGCGACGACCGCGTCGTCGTGGAACAGCTCGTAGAAGTCGCCCAGGCGGAACAGCAGAAGCGCGGTCGGATGCTGCTTCTTCAGGCCGCTGTACTGCTGCATTAACGGAGTCGTCGGTTCAGTCATGAAAGCGCTTTTCCCGCCGCAGGCGTGTGATTATGATGGCTGGTTCGCCTCTTTGGCAACCTTCGTCCCGCTTTCTTGCGCTTGCTATTATGCGGCATCCACGTCGAAGGACTTTTCGCGCCGAAGCGCCGCTGTCCGGCCTTCGCGTGTCGGCGGTCGCCGGCTAAGTTATACTGCGCCGTGCCTTCCAGCCGCACCAATCTCGAGATCGAGATCAAATTGCGCGTGGCCGACCTGCCCGCCTTGGTTCGCCGGCTTCGCCGCCTGGGTGCGGTCACTCGAGGTCGTGTTCTCGAGCGGAATACCATCTTCGATACGCCTGATGCAGCTTTTCGACGTCAGGGCCGTTTGCTCCGTTTCCGCATCGACGCTCCCGCTCGTTCCGTTTTTTCTCCAGCGGGCCCGTCCAGGGCGGCCCTCACATCCAAAGCTCCCGCGCCGCTTCGATCCGGTCGCGGGAGCCGCTCGGCTGCCAGGCCTCTCTATAAGGAGAAGCTCGAAAGGGAACTGGTTATCCGTGCTCCGCGGCGCTGGTCTTCCATCCTCCGTTCTCTGGGTTTTTGTCCCGGCTTCTACTATGAGAAGTATCGCACCACGTTCCGGCTCGGGCGCCTCCATCTGGACCTGGATGAAACACCGGTTGGAATTTTCCTGGAACTCGAGGGCAATCCACAAATGATCGGCCGCGTCTCCCGTAAGCTCGGTTATTCGCCTGCTGATTACATTCGGTCCACCTATTGGGGTCTCAATGCCGCGGACTGCCGTCGTCGAGGCAGGATTCCCGGCAATATGGTGTTTCATTCGTAAAAATTTGGCGAATGGTGCAGTCTTTGCTTGACAAAATTTCCGTCTGCCTTTACTAGTCAATTCGAGGACATTTGCATCGTGATGGAAGAGATGTCGTCCAACTCGGAAGCCGGTAGTAGCAGCTCCGTCGGGCGTTGGGCAATTACCCGGTACTCGTGCGCTGCGCTCCTGCTTGTTCTCAATGGCTATTCCCGTGCCGTCTTGGACAGGGAAGCAAGACCCGGCCTGAAATAATCCCAGGGTAGTTTCTGTTTGCCCGGGGCCGGGTTTGCAGTCGGCTTCGGGCTTTTTTTTGGCTATCGCGCGGCTCGGCGAGCGCGCCGCCGTTCTCGTGTCGGCTGCCTCGCGAGATGCGCCTTGTGGTTTGGGTGTGCCTTCCACACCCGGAAGCTGGCAAAACGTTGATAGTGGCTCCGGGCAGAACTCGGCCTTAAGCGGTCTTTGCAGTCTAGGTATGTATAAGGAGTCAGTTATGGTTCATGCGACGGAGATTCTTGGCGCCGAAACGTTCGATTCGGCGGGCAACCTGGTTGGCCGCGTCAAGGATATGTTCATTGTCCCTGCCGAACAGCCCAACCGCGTCGCGCGACTCTTGCTCAGTCGCGGGAAATATCGCCCTTTGGTTGCCCGATACGATCAGATCGCCTCAGTCGCACCCGGTCGTGTGGGACTCACCACCGACGAAGCCTCCCTGGAGCTCTATCATCCCAACGAAGCTTGGCTCACCGTGCGGAAAGACCTTCTCGATCAGCAGATCATCGACACCAATGGCCGCAAAGTGGTTCGCGTCAACGATGTGGACCTGGACGATCAGCGCACCAACGGTAACACGGAACTGCGCATCACGCAGGTCGATGTGGGGCTCCCCGCCGCCGTCCGCCGTTTGCTCCAGGGTCTCGTTCCCCCCATGGCCATCCGCCGCATCCAGCGAAAGCTGCCCCCGCGCACCATCCGCTGGGAGTTCGTGAATCTGGTTGAGCCCAACCCTCTGCGCCGTATCAAGCTTCGTCTGTCGAGCCAAAAGCTTGCGGAGTTGCACCCGGCCGACCTCGCCGATATCGTGGAAGAGCTTTCTCCCGCCGAGCGCCAGTCGATCATCGGCTCGCTCGACAAGGAGTCCGCCGCCGAGGCCATCGCCGAGCTTGATAAGCGCCTCCAGAGGCAGGTTGTCGAAAAGCTTGATCCTGAAAAGGCCGCCGACATCATCGAAGAAATGAGCCCCGACGAAGCCGCCGACTTGATCCAGAACCTCGAGCCCGAGACCTCCAAGGAAGTTCTCGGGGAAATGGAGGTTCGTGAAGCCCACGAGGTCGAGGCGCTTCTGGATTTCAATCCCGACACGGCCGGCGGGATGATGACCACGGAAATCGTCGTGGTGGGCGAGGACGCTACCCGCGGCGAAGTCGTCGATCACATCCGATTCCACGAGATCCCGCTCGATCAGTTCGACAATGTGGTCCTCATCAATCGCGATGCGCATCTGGCCGGCACCGTCCCGATTGCGCGCTTGGTCCTTGCGACCCCCGATCAGCGCATGAGCGAACTGACTTTCGAACCTTTGCTCTCGGTGACAACCGATACGAACGACAAGGATATCTTCGAGCTTTTCGATAAATACAATTTGCGCAACTTGACCGTCGTCAATGAAGAGAACTGTCCCATTGGAGCTATCACCGTTGACGACGTCGTCAGCCATATGCGCGCCAAGCTTTGAACCGAGTAACGCGGTATGGCTTTCGAAAGGCGGAATTGAGAAGAACTAGCGCGCTCTGATGAATACCTGGATCACACTCACGGATATGCTGTCGTCCTGGACGGCGCGCGGCAAGGATTTCAGTCGTCGCACGCGCTCCACGCGTAGGCGTCTCGCCGTGCTTTTAGCCGTGGTCGGTCCCGGTCTGATCACCTCGAATGTCGACAATGATGCCGGTGGTATCGCCACCTATACGTCCTCCGGCGCCCAGTATGGCTACACACTTCTCTGGGCGCTCATTCCCATCGCCATTGTCCTGTATGTCAGCGAGGAAATGTGCGCCCGCATGGGTGTTTTTACGGGCAAAGGACTCTCCGATCTGATCCGCGAGGAATTCGGGTTTCGCTCGACCTTTTTTGTGATGGTGGCCGCTCTGGCTGTCGATCTTGGCAATACGGTCGCCGAATTCGCGGGAGTTGCCGCAGCCATGCAAATCTTCGGTGTCAGCAAATACGTTTCCGTTCCCATCGCGGCGATCGCCGTTTGGATTCTCGTGGTGCGCGGCAGCTACCGCCAGGTCGAAAAAATATTTCTGGTGGCTTGCGGTTTTTATCTCTCGTATGTTTTGTCGGCTGTCCTCGCCAAGCCGGACTGGCTCCTCGCCGCTAGAGAGACTGCGCTCCCATCGCTTCACATGAATACCGGATATCTGCTCATGCTCACCGCCCTGGTCGGAACCTCGGTGGCTCCCTGGCAGTTCTTCTATCTTCAGGCAGGCTTCGTCGAAAAGCGGGTCGGACCACGCCAGTATAAACATGCCCGGTTGGACGTGCTCGTGGGTAGCATCTCCTGCATGGCGATTGTTTTTTTCATTATCATCTGCACCGCGGCCACGCTGAACGTCCATGGCATGACCACCGTTTCGGATGCCGCCATGGCGGCCAGGGCCCTCATTCCATTGGCGGGGCGCTGGGCGGGCTTCCTCTTTGCCTTCGGCCTCCTCAACGCCTCGATGTTCGCCGCTTCCATCCTCCCGCTCTCGACCGCTCACGTCATCTGTGAGGGGCTTGGCTTCGAGGCTGGCCTTGACAATAAGCTCCGCGAAGCGCCCGCGTTCTATGGCCTGTACACACTTTTAATTGTCGTCGGCGCGGGTATCATCCTGCTGCCGAACGCTCCCCTTTTCAAAATTCTCGTCTGGTCTCAGGTCGCCAATGGCATTTGGCTTCCGGTCGTGCTCATCTTCATCCTTCTTCTGATCAACCGTCGCGACCTGATGGGTGAGCACATCAATACCTTCACCTTCAACGTCATTGCCTGGGCCGCCAGCATCGTCATGATCGTCCTCACCCTCGTCCTTATTTACGCTTCGATCTTCCAGCCGGCCGCCGCGGGTTTGGGCTAACGGGTCGTTGGAGATTGCTTCGATAGCCTCCGCTACAGCATTCGTTTGGCAGTTCATGCCGTGCACGTTATCTTTTTAATCCAGCCCCCAACGAAACCGGTTGTCACGCCGGACACGTCCAAGTGAACTGAGCCCCGCGAATTTAGGAACTCTTCCCGCCAATCATACCGGCCGCGGAAACAGCGATATGCGAAAGTGTGCAAAAGTGAAAAGATTCCCATTGCTGGCGACCCATGAAATTCGTGTCTTCCGATCGGGGCGTAGAGGGCATGGCCGGAAACAGTCCCGGACCGGGTGGCCACCGAGACATTCCACCTTCAATGGCAACCCTTCGGTCAAAAGCAGCGCGTCTTGCATCAGGGAAGCAGCGTTTCCCGATTTGATTTCAATGAGTGAAGCGCTTCCTGCGGCGTTGAACGATTTGAGCGTGCCGGTCAGGATTCAGATGGGCAGCGTTGTTACAGTCCTCTCGCTGGCCAATAACCGGGAGCGCGATCTTCAAACAGTTACCCACAGCACCTTGCAATCAGCTTGTTTGTTTTCTGGTATGGCAGAATTGCCCCGCCCGATGTCGATCTTTCGGAGACTGGAAGCGTATTGCAGTATTTTGCAATTTCCACCCTGCCTGAATTACAGATGTTTGGCCGGGCCGCTCACCTGGCGGCGCTTGCGGTCCAATGTCACCATGACGAGCGGCGGTGCGGTTGTCGTTGCTTTCATCTCTCCCGCCATGCAGGTTGCGAATCGACGGAACAGCCAGGTCACTGGGCTAATCGGTACAGTCCGGAATTGAATCCGGATGAATTGCTCAACCAAGATGTGAAGACCAACGCTCTGGGTCGTGTCCGTCCGGTGAACGTGCAGGAGATGATGAGCAACGTTCGCTCTTATCTTCGGATCACGCAGGCTAGGTCCCAAATTGGTGAAGAACTACTTTGGAGAACGCCACGTCCAATACGCCGCCACTTGAAAAGTGCCATCAATTTAGTGCTCGGAGTAATAATTCATTGTAGCCATCATGGAAACACCGCGAAGGCTCTCATTCGAGCACCCACGAATAATGTTCAATGGGGAAGAAGAATTAAGTAATATCTGGGAATCTTCGCGGTGATTTCTTCCGTTTGCTTCCGCGCGTTGGAAATCCCGTGCCCTTACGACGCATCGAGAAATCCCGCGGGTACCAAGCCGCAGCGCTAACAAGTTCGTTGCACGGCTACGCTGTACTGTGTTTACCGTATTGCGGATCGCGGGGAGGCGCGGCTAACTGTTTCCTGCTTTTCAGCTCGATCTGGGGGATCTTTGGCAGAAATTCCTTTGTCAGCACCGGGCGCCGTCGATAAAGCGCCGTCGGAAGAAATCTCCGCGCAAAGCGACGAAGTCTTTCGTCTCCTCGTGGACAGCGTAAAGGAATATGCGATCTTTGTGCTCGACCCCAAAGGCTACGTTGTCACCTGGAATCCGGGCGCTCAAGCGATCAAGGGTTATAGCCGGGATGAAATTGTCGGACAGCATTTCTCCAAATTTTATCCGCAGGAAGCGATTGAGAGCGGCTGGCCGGCGCGTGAGCTGGCGCTCGCTGAAAAAGAAGGCCGGTTCGCCGATGAGGGCTGGCGTGTAAAGAAGGACGGCACGGTCTTTTGGGCGTCGGTAATCATCACGTCGTTGCGTGGTCCCGACAACCGCATCCGCGGTTTTGCCAAGGTCACGCGGGATATGACCGAGCGCAGGCAATGGGATGAGCAGACTCAGAGACTGAATAAGGAGCTGCGCGCTCGTGTGGCGCAACTCGACGAATCACAGCGAGTCGTCGAACTGAGGACTCTGGAACTTCAAAAGCTGTCTGCGCAGTTGTTGTGCATTCAAGACGAGGAGCGGCGTCGGCTTGCCCGCGAACTCCATGATGAATTGGGTCAGCAGCTTACGCTGATCAAGATGTCGCTGGATCAGGACGCGCGGAATAAGGACGCCAGGGACCTGATCCAAGTCGCCATCGGTACGGTCCGCAGTCTTTCTTACCTGCTGCATCCGCCGCTGATCGATGAGGTCGGCTTGCGCCCTGCCCTTGAGTGGTATGTGGAGGGCCTGATCAAGCGGAGCAAAATTAAGATTTCCCTGATCCTGAAACCGCAAATCTTTCCTCGTCTCCCCAAAGAAATCGAAATGGCGATCTTTCGTGTAATTCAGGAGTCGCTCACCAATGTGTACCGTCACGCGGGAACCGACAGCGCTCGCGTGGAGATTGAGAGACAATCCGATCGTGTAATCGTCCGTGTTAGGGACTACGGTCGGGGTTTCGCTTCCAAAGTTCTCGGCGGAAGGGTGTCTCTCGATCAGGGCGTTGGCATCGGCGGCATGCGCGAGCGTATTCGTCAATTAAATGGCGAGCTGATAATCAAGCGTGCCAATCCAGGCACGCTTGTCGAGGCGCGAATCCCCATCTTCGGCGGAAGCCTCGATGAGCAATCGTACTAGGAACATTTTTCGCTAGCGGAGGAAGACAGAGTCGGACGTTCCTGTTCCCGACGGCGCGTTTGTCCTTCGGGTTCGGGCAGTACAACTTTTTCCCTCCCTTCTCCAGATCACGGTTATTCCAGATTCTCGGCGC
>Ga0307374_10003504_pt1 | contig 26791 bp, 22 predicted proteins | sample OX3MG_FD_202532 | JGI IMG/M metagenome (GOLD analysis project Ga0307374, IMG submission 202532) | Soil microbial communities from Risofladan, Vaasa, Finland - OX-3 | ecosystem: Environmental > Terrestrial > Soil > Coastal area > Acid sulfate soil | place: Finland: Risofladan, Vaasa | collected...
TGTCCGATGAACTGGCTAGCCCCCGGTGCGCGCCGAGGTCAAGTCAAAGACCTCGGTGGACCGGAAACGACCAAAAAACCACGCACCCAACACGTCCCACCACGTAATTCTTGGACAACCTCCTAGGCTCTTGTAATTCGTTTTGAACGCGATAGGATTGAATCTTCTTGTGGTGACGGGGCGTTTGTCGGCTGACTTTGCCAGTGGACGCCCCGTGTAGGTCCAGTTGAACGGTTTGGCAAAAGTCCGATTGAAGTAGTCGATGAAAGCCAGCAGCCGCTCTTGCAAGGCAGCAGTCGAGGTGAAATTGCCGCGTCGCAGAATACGTCGTGTGATGATGCCGAAGATGACTTCGACTTGGTTGAGCCACGAGCTGTGCTTCGGCAGGTAGACAAAGCGAATCCGGTGGTTTCGGTCGGAAAGAAACACGGCACGACTGGCCATCGACTTCAAGATGCCCTTCGTTCCCAGTTCGCTTTCGTCGATTCCTTCCAGCCGTGCCACATGACGTACCAGGCTTTCGCTTGAATGGATGTTCAAGTTATCCACGATGAAGACCCAGCTTGCCAGGGGGTCAGTCGCCACCGTTTGCTGAATGTGCGCGCAAAAATCTTCGTCCGTACGGGTGGGGTTGATGGTGGGTCACCTCCAGCAGCAGGTCACTGGCCGCAAGCTGCTTCTTCAGCCGGCCAATTTGCACGTCGACGATCTTGCGAAGTTGCTTCGCATCGAGGGGATGGAACACGATCGTCTCGTCGATGCGGTTGAGGAACTCGGGCAAGAAATGGCTTTGCAAGGCGGTCCGCATCGCCTCGCGAACGTCGCTCTCACCGCCGCCTTCCCGCCTGATCTCCTGGATCGCCTGGCTGCCGACGTTGGAGGTCATGACCACGATCGTGTTCGTGAAATCGACCGTATGCCCCAGGTTGTCGGTGAGCCGACCGTCGTCGAGCACCTGCAACAGGATGTTGAACACGTCGCGGTGGGCTTTTTCGATCTCGTCGAGGAGCACGACCGCATAGGGGCGGCGACGGACGGCCTCGGTGAGCCGGCCCCCTTCCTCGTAGCCCACGTAGCCCGGCGGTGCGCCGATCAGCCGGCTCACCGTGTGCCGCTCTATGAACTCGCTCATGTCGAGCCGGACCATGGCGTTCTCGTCGTCAAACAGCACTTCCGCCAGCGCCTTGCACAGCTCGGTCTTGCCGACGCCGGTCGGTCCCAGAAATATGAACGAGCCGATCGGCCGATTCGGATCTTGCAAGCCGGAGCGGCTGCGTCGCACGGCGTTCGAGACGGCCTCGACCGCCTCATCCTGGCCGATGACGCGCTGGTGGATGCGGTCTTCCATCACCAGCAGCTTGGCCCGCTCCGTCTCCATCATGCGGCTGACGGGGATTCCGGTCCAGGCACTGACCACCTCCGCGATTTCATCCGGGCCAACCTCTTGCCGTAAAAGCCGCCGTCCCCCTGGGCGCTGTTCCCCTTCCTGTGGCGCATCGTGGTCGGTCGAACTGGTCTCCAGGTGCTTGACGAGCTTCTTGCGTTGGACGATGGCCTTGTCGGGCAGGAAACGGTCGCTGATATAGCGGTGCGAAAGCTTGGCGGCGGCGACCAAGGCCGAGTCCTTGATCTTGACGCCCTTGTGGTGCGCCTCGTAGCGTCCCTTCAGCCCGCGAAGGATGGCGATCGTGTCCTCGACGCTCGGCTCGCCCACGAAGACCGGCTGAAAACGGCGTTCCAGAGCGGCGTCCTTTTCGATGTACTTGCGGTACTCGTCGAGCGTCGTGGCGCCGATGCAACGCAGTTCGCCGCGAGCCAGCGCCGGCTTGAGCAGGTTGGCGGCGTCGCTGCCCCCTTCGGCCGCGCCGGCGCCCACCACCGTGTGCAGTTCGTCGATGAAGAGCACGACATTGCCGTCGGCGGCCTGCACCTCGCGGAGCACCGCCTTGAGCCGCTCTTCGAACTCTCCGCGGAATTTCGTGCCGGCGACCAAAGCGCCCATATCGAGGGCCACCACGCGGCGGTTCTTCAAGCTTTGCGGCACGTCGCCCTCGACGATCCGCAGGGCAAGCCCCTCGGCGATCGCCGTTTTGCCCACGCCCGGCTCGCCGATCAAAACGGGGTTGTTCTTCGTGCGCCGCGAGAGAACTTGAACCACGCGGCGGATTTCCTGGTCGCGGCCGATCACCGGATCGAGATTCCCTTGGCGCGCCCGCTCGACCAGGTCGATGCCGTACTTCCGCAGCGCCTGGAACTTGGCCTCGGGATTCTGGTCTTCGACCCGAGCGCCGCCGCGCACCGTGCGCAACGCCTCGAGCACTTGCTGGTCGGTGATCGCGTTGAGCCGCAACAGCGAGCGCGCCTTGGTATCGACCTTGGTCAACGCCAGGAACAGATGCTCGACCGAGACGAACTCGTCTTCATCGCCTCGGCTTCGCGCGCGGAGGCTTCCAAAACCTGCGTCAGGCCGGCGCCGGGCTGGGGCGACGCCCCGCCGGAACTGCGAGGAAAATGCCCCAGTTCGGCTTCGACCACCTTTTCGAGTTGGGCGCGGCCAGGTTCTCGATGCGCGCTCGGTCAATGGGCCGACGCCCCCAATTCGGCGAAATGCTCGTTGATCAAAGCGCGTCGATCCCGTGTTCTTCTCCGACCCCATGACTGCGGCGATGAAGGCGTTGGGGATCAACTGACCCGACCTACTTTCCGCCCCCGGCGTTTTCCCCACTTCAAGGGGGCAGCCAAGTTCGCATGGCGTTGAATGGCCGTTTCAGGCATAATACCGCCCGTTATATCAGCCAGGGGCTTGTTACCACCCAGGGGCTTTGCCCCGCATGGATCGAAAGGGAGTTGCCGCCATGACCGTTCGTGTACCGGCTTGCCTGCTCGCCGCATTCGTCGTCGGCGGTCTGGTCGTTTCGCCTTCGCGCGCCGACGACGACCCAGGCCAGGAAGATCTCGACCAGGCGATCACGGCCAAGCTGAGCGCCGACTCGTTCCGCGCGCTGGGCAGCGTGGCCGACCTCTGCCAAAGCGCGATCGACAAGGGCTTGGCGGCGCCGAACCTCGAATTCGCCAAGCAAATGCTGGCCGGCGCACTGCTCGAACGGGCTTCGGCCGTCTGCGCTCCGCTTTTGGGCGGCGGCATGCCGGACGAACAGTGGCCCTTGCGCCGACGCGTGGCGATGGAGGATCTGGAGCGGGCGATCGAGTGCGATCCGCGCCAGCCGTTGGCCCAACTCATCGTGGCGCAATTGCAGGCGCTGCCGGGCGGCAACCGCGAACAGGCGCTGGCCGCACTCGACACCGCCGTGGAGTTGACCGGCGACGACCACGAATTACAATCCGAGGCGCTGCGCTTGCGCGCGGGCTTGCGCAGCGACGTCGCGGCCAGCCTGGCCGATCTCGACCAGGCGGTGCAATTGGCGCCGACCGACCCCAAGCCGCTCCGCGCTCGGGGCGAACTGCGGCTTGCGCAAAACAAGGCCGCCGAGGCGCTGTCCGATTTCGACGCGGCGCTCGCGCTGGATCCCGGCGACGCCACCACGCACGAGGCCCGCGGAATGACTGAGGGAATCCTCAGGAACTGGGACGAAGCCCGCGCGAGCTTCACGCGCGCCACCGAACTCGCGCCCGGTTCGACCCTGCCTTACGTCGAGCGTGGCCGGATCAACTTCCTGGCCGGCGACGTCGAAGCGGCGCTGGCCGACGCGTCGGAGGCTTTGGAACTCAACCCCAACGACCTGGCCGCGTTGCACTTCCGCGCGCAAGTGCTGGGGTCGGCCGGCAAGCTCGAAGAGGCGCTGGCCGACATCAACCAGGTGCTGATCGCGCGGCCCGGATTCGTGGACGGCTTGAGGATCTGGGCCACGTTGATCGTCATGACGGGAAAAGTCGCCGAAACGACCACCGCGCTCGAACGGCGCGGCGTTCGACGTCCCGACGACGTGATCACGTTCGTCCGCCTGGGGCTGCTCTATGCCTCGCAACGGCAGAGCGAGCAGGCGATCGTGGCCTACACGGCGGCGCTGCGGCTGGAACGACAAGCCGCCTTCGCTTACCAGGCGCGGGGCGACGCTTACCTGAACATCGGCAAGCAGCGTGAAGCCATCGCCGACTACGACTCGGCCCTCGAGCGCGAGCCGGGCAACACGGGTGTCCTGAACAACCTGGCCTGGGTTCTGGCCACCTCGCCCGACGCCGCGCTTCGCGATGGCCGACGCGCCGTCGAACTGGCAACGAAGGCCTGCGAGTTGACCAACTACCGCCTGGCCCACATTGTGAGTACGCTGGCGGCCGGCTACGCTGAATTGGGCGACTTCTCGACCGCCCAGCGTTGGAGCCGCGAGGCCGTGGGGATGGGCGACGAAGAGATGAAAACGCAGTTGTCCAAGGAGTTGGACAGCTACCAGGCCGGCAAGCCGTGGCGAGAACTGCAGAGCGAATCGGAGATGCCGACCGAGGCCCCGCCGCAGAAGTCGGCCCAGAAAAAATCCGAAAAGCCCCGATGAACCGCGTCGACGCTTACGCCCTGGTCTGCGAGTTTACGCAAAGCGAAAGCCTGCGCAAGCACATGCTGGCCGTCGAGGCGGCGATGCGGGCTTACGCCCGGAAGTTCGGCGAGGACGAGGAGCAGTGGGGCATCGTCGGTCTGCTGCACGACTTCGACTACGAGCGCTGGCCGAACCCGCCCGATCATCCGCTCAAAGGGGCTGAGATCCTCGCCGCGCGGGGTTATCCGGCCGACGTGATCTACGCGATCAAGTCGCACGCCGACTATCTGCCCGACTGCCCCCGCGTCGCACCCCTGCACAAGACACTCTACGCCTGCGATGAGTTGGCGGGCTTCATCGTGGCGGTCGCCATGGTGCGGCCGGATCGACTCGCCGGCATGCAGGCCGGCAGCGTGAAGAAAAAGCTCAAGCAGAAGAGCTTCGCCGCCGCCGTCAAGCGCGAGGACATTACCCGCGGCGCCGAGGATCTCGGCGTCGAACTCGATGCCCACATCCAGTTCGTGATCGACGCCCTGCAACCGATCGCCGCCGAATTCGTATCGCCTCAAACGCCAGCACTTCCTAGCCAGGGTAATCGCATCTAAATCGCCTGAAAATCAAGGTTGGCGGGAGTTGGCGGACGTCGGGGTGTGTCCACCGTCCGCCGCGCGTCGGAGTCCGCAGTCAAGGCACCTTGAGCGTGCAGCGGTACGTACCCACCCCTTGTGAACGATCAAGCAGCCGAAAAGGCACAAGCAAGGCCCAGCGCTCAACTCGCCTTGCTTGCGCCGCGGGTTGGTGTACTGCCGGACGACGTCGCACCCGCTTCACGGAACGCCATCCGCCAAAGGCGGACCTTGGGCAGGGGCGTTCCCTACAAACCCCAATCCGACGATTCCAGCCTTGAAGCGAGTCGTCACCGTCAGCTCATCGTTGGCGATCGTCACTCGCACCGCCCCGACATCGGCGGTGTCGAGCACCTTGGCGCCGCCGGCGCGATAGGCCGCTTCGGCTTCGCCTTGCTTGTCGGAGTGGCTGCCGCTGATCACGACCCAGTCGGGCGTGCTCCAGGCGGCGAAGCCGGGCGGGTTGCTCCGCGAGCTGCCGTGGTGCGGCGCGAGGATCACGTCGCAATCGAGCGCGTCTTCGGCGATCACGTCGTCCATGCCCGGCGTTTCCAGGTCGCCCGTCAAGAGAATCCGCCGCCCGCCGTGCTCGACCGCCAACACCAGGCTATTGGCATTATCGCTCCCCAAGACGCCGCGGCGCGTGGGGTGTAAGACCTCGGCTTTGCAACCGCGGCCGACGCGCAAGCGATCGCCCGCCCATGTTTCGAGCAGCGGCACGGCGGCGGTGGCGATCGCCCGGCGCAAGCGGCCCATCGCGGGCCCCTCGTCGGTGAGCATGGCCGGTGTGACATAGACAACGCCCACCGAGAACTTCTCGAGCAGTTCGGGCACGGCGTTGTAATGGTCGACGTCGGCGTGCGACAGCACGATCGCATCGACGTGAGTGACGCCGCGCGACCAGAGATAGCCCGCCACCGAACGAGCCCCTGCGGCGGGTGAGCCCAGCCGGCCCGCGTCGTAGAGCAGCGTCTGGCCGTCGGGTAATTCGAGCACGACGGCGCAGCCGTGTCCGACCGACAAGAACGTGCAGTCGAGCCGGCCTTCATCCGCCGTCCGCCACAGCGGCGCCGCCAGGCCCACCGCCGACCAGCCGGCGGCCAGCGCCAGACACCATCGCGCGGGTGGTCGAACGCGCGGCGCGGCGGCCAAGAGGGCCAGCGCGGCATAGAACACCCAAAGCCACCACGGTTCCGGTCCCGGCACCCAAAAATGGCTTCCCGGACAGCGGCTGGCCGTCTCGACCGCTCCCTCGACCATCCAGAGGCAAGCATCGCAGATCGCCCCTCCCAAGGCGCCCAGCGACGGGAAAGCCCAGTCGAGCACGAGCACCGCGAAGCCCGACAACAACCCCAGCGCCACCGGAAGGGCCAACAGCGGCGTCAAGACCAGCGTGGCGGGCGAAACCAGATGGAACTGGGCCATGACCAAAGGCGCGCTGACCGCCCAGACGCAGGCGGTGAGCGCCGTCGCCTGCCCCAACGAGCGCCAGCTTTGTCGCGCCAGCTTTTCATGCCAGGGGCGAGTACGAGCGATCAGCCGGTCGAGCGGATCGTCGCTGGGGCGCCAAACGCAACGCGGCCCGAACCACACCAAGGCGGCCATCGCCAGGAACGACAATTGGGGCCCGACGCGAAACAACTCGGCAGGGTTCCACCACAACACCCACAGCGCCGCCAGCGCCAGGGCGTTGAACGCCGGGAACTTCCGCCACCAGTACCTCGCCGCGCAGACGATGAGCACCACCACCGTCGCCCGCGCCGCCGGCGGCTCGGCGTCGATGACCAGGGCGTAGCCCAGCGTGACCAGGGCGATGGCCGCCAGCCCGGCGCCCCTGCTGGCCCAACGCAGCCGCATCGCCCAAAACAGAAAGCCGGCCAGAATGCCGACGTGCAATCCAGAGATCGAGAGCAGGTGGATGGTGCCGGTCTTCGAGAACGCCTGCGTCGCTTCGGTATCCAATTCCTCGCGGATGCCAAGCAAGAGCGCGGCGGCCAGTCCCGACCGCTGGTGGGCCAGCCGCCGCCACAAGATCGCGTCGCCGCGACCGCGCAGTTCCTCCCAAAGTCGCGCCGGTCCCCACCATATCGGGCGTTCGATGAGTTCGACGCATTCGGGAAAATCGGCCGAGAGTCGGCACAGTTGCCGGTCGGCTCGCGCATGGCGGGCAAAATCGAACTCGCCCGGATTATGGGCTCTGGCGGGCACCGCGAGTTGGCCGACGACCCGCAACACATCGCCCGCGTGGACGCCCAGCAGGTGCCCCTCGACCCACAACGTCACGCGGCCCGAAGCGGGCCGCCACGTTTCGCCGTCGCGCAGCCGCGTGACGTCGACTTCCAGACGCGTCTGGTCGCCGCGTTGGAAGGCGCAGAGCGGATCGAAGCGGGGTGCGGGCACGCGCCTGGGTCCGCGCGCGACGACGGCCTCGAAGCAAGCGGGCCGCGCCGCCTCGCGCGCGTAGAGCCCGATTTCGTCATCGGCGAACAAGTACCAACGGCAATGGTGCCATGCGCCGCCGAGCGCCGCCAGGGCGATGCACAGCGCTACGCCGGCCGATCGGTCGTGCCGCCGGCGCCAGAGCGGCAGCCAGGCCGACCAACCCGCCACGGCGATCATCCACCAAACCATCGCGACCGGCGGCGACTTCGCGTCGCAGATAATGCCCGCCGCCACCGCCGCCAGTACGATTACCAGCGGTTGATAGCGGGGCGCCGCGGAGGGCGCGGGCGGGTTGGATGCTATGACCGGTTCCATCGGTGCTTGAAACGATGAGAGTCGGGAAGTCGGAAGTCACCACTACCACTAATACCACTAAACCCCCGATGCCGCACACGAGAGAGAAGAGAAACTCCATATATGATATGCTTTACCTGAAGGGGCGCCAGGGCAACTTGACGGTTGAAGCATATCCGAAGGGGCTAGCGGTCGCAAGTCAGTTGCCAAAAATGACGGGGAACCAGTCAGTGAACCATTCCTTTACACCTTCGCCATCCCCGACCCGGAGATCGGCGCCTTGGCACTCGCGAGGGAAGCAAGCCTCGCCGGCCCGAGCGGGATGCTTCCCTGGGTCGACGGCGCGCAACATTGCATCGAGCGAGTCGGAAAACGTCGTACTCAACGCGGTGCCCCGGCCACGACCCCATTGACCTCGGGCGGCACCTTCGGCGGCACCCGTCCGGCGATGAATGGGACCAACTCGTTTGGATGGGCGGCGAACAAAAGCACCGAACATCGGTCGGGTGGAAGCGTCATCCACTTGCCGAAATCCAACCAAAGTTGATATCGGGGGCCAACGGGATCTAAAGCCACAATGTCCAGGTACTTGGCGTACTCCGGCGGCTGATGGCCGACTCGCTCGCTTGTCGCGCAATGCACCGGCTCCACGGTGACATCGAACACTTCCAAAATCCACTCGTGCAAGCGGCGGCAGAAGTCGTTGTGGTTCGATGGGGTCTGATACCGAAACTGCGGCAACTGCGCGAGCAGGTCTTCCTCGAAAGACTTGCCCAGGAGATCCGGCGAGGTGTGATAGGCGAGAATAGGGCCTGTCTCCTGCATTCGCGCGCGCAAGCGGACCAGTGCCGCTTCCGCCATTCCAAGCTGGAGCGCGGCCCACTTAACGGGAAGGAGTTGCCGGTCTTGGAGGAACTTCTCAAGCCGCCATCGGTCCAGGCATTCATCTTTCAGCGGGTCTGGCTTGCCCCGCTGACGCATCCAGAAGTCGTAGTCTCGGCGCAGATAAGCGTCCGCTCGGAAGTCGAGGCCGAAGTACGCCTGGACGAAGTCGAAAGTGCAGCGGCGACTGCGCGCGGTCTCGAGACGCTCTTGGAATTCGTCCGTGTTCATCGCTCTACCCTTCGACTTGGACTTCCCCTCCCATCATACCAAGTTTGCGGGTCGGCAGCCACGCGCGTCACGCGTAGCATGGGCCGGCTCGACCCTTGCCGTGGGGGAGTTTTCAAAGGGCTATGGATCGAGTTATGGCGGGTTGGAAACCTGCCCGACGTTTACTTCGCCGCGTAGTCGGCGGGCTTCAGGCCCGGCTTGAAGCCACCGAACTTGAACGGTAGCGGCTTGTAGGGGCCCACGAGGTCCACGCGGGTCGACGTGGTGATTTGGTCGTCCATCCCCAGCCCCCAATAACAGGCGTTGACCAGGAGCCGCCGCAACCCTTCGCTTTCGAGGTCTTGCGAAGCGCCCATCGTGGTCGTGAACACGCGCGAGGTTTTTCCCGAGGCGCCGGTGTAGGTTTTGACCCAGGCGACGGGCATCATCGGATCGTTCCGCTTGCCGGCGACGGGCTTGTCGCTGGGATTCATCCCTTCAAGCACCTGCCCCATCACCAGCGGCTTGCTGTCGCCCGGCAGCGGCAGCGTGACGCCGTAGACGTCGGTCGGCCCCCAGATGTCGCCGTCGTGGATGCCGCGCACGATGGGGTGATCGGCCGCGCCGTGGGCGATCAACCCGCGTGTGCTCTGTTTCCCGTGGTCGCCGTGATGGCTGATCCAAGTTTCGCCCAGCACCTGGCGGCCGAAGCCGCCGCTCCATTCCTTGTTGCTCCACGAGTACTTGGCGTACTTTCCGCCGTCCAGGTTGAAGGCATGCGTTGCGGTTCGCAATCCAATGATGGGCCGGCCCGACTCGACATAATCGACGACGTGCTTCATCTGCTCGTCGGGCAGCTTGCGAAAGCGGGTGAAGATCACCATCAGGTCGGCCTTGTCGAGCGCCTCGAGGCCGGGGATGTTGTCGTTGCGGTTGGGGTCGATCGTTCCGTCGTCGGGATTGATCGCGAATAGCACGGTACAGGTAAAGCCGTGGTACTTGGCCAGGATCTTGGCCAACTGGGGGAGCGATTCTTCCGAGCGGTACTCTTCGTCGCCGCTGACCAGGACGACGTGCTTGCCCTTGCCCGGCCCCGCCAACCCCTCGAACACGACCCAAGGATCCTCCGCTCGCGCCGGACGGCACAACAGCACGGCCAACGCCGCCAACCACAAAATGCGCGGGAATCGAACAAATGTCATCAGTTTCACGGTCGGGCCTCGCTTCGGGTTTTGAACTGCCGTGGATGGTAGACTGCCATGCTATCCTCGGCGGGCGGCCATTTGTAGTAGGCACACTCCGTGTGCCGTAACCTCCGGCCCAGCTACGGCGTGAACAACCGCCGGTACTCCTGCTGGGCGTAGCGATCCGTCATGCCGGCCAGATAGTCGCCCACGCTGCGCCGCAAGCCGACCTTTTCGACCCGGCCGGCGAAGCTCGCCGGCAACAGATCGGGACGCAGCGCATAGCCCGCGAACATTTCATGGAGCATCGCTTGCGCGTCACGCCGCACTCGCAACACGTTGGGGTGCCGGTAAACGCGGTCGCGTAGAAAAACTTCCAATTCGCGCTTCAACTCGACCAACGCGGGGCTGGCCTCGACCAGCCAGGCGGCCCGCCGCGCGTCGTCGGCCGAAGCCAGGTCGCCCTCGGCCAGCCGCGCGCCGACCCGCGCAACCAGGTCGCCCGCCTGCCAGTCGATCAGCTCGTGCAACACCGCCCGCTTGAGCTCTTTCTCGGACAGCGCCGCGTAGCGGACGCCGACACGCTTGGCGGCTTCGCACCAGAGCGGCACCGCGAGCAGTTCGGGAAGGCTCAGCAGACCGAGTTCCAGCGCGTCGTCGGCGTCGTGCGTGTCGTAGGCCACGCTGTCGGCCGCCTCGACGACTTGCGCCTCGAGGAGCGGCCGGCGCGCGGTGGCCGCGCTCTTGTCGACCCGTGTGGCCTGCCCCTCAAGCACTTCCAGGCTGAGGTTCAGCCCTGGGAACTCTGGATAACGTCGCTCCAACTCCTCGACGAGCCGCAGAGCGTGCCGGTTGTGCGAGAAGCCCCCCTCGTCGGCCAGGCACTCATCCAGTGCGTCTTCGCCCGCGTGTCCGAAAGGCGGGTGGCCCAAATCGTGGGCCAATGCCAGGGCCTCGACCAGGTCTTCGTTGAGCTTGAGCGCCCGGCCCAGCGTGCGCGCGACGGAGGCCACCTCGTGCGTGTGCGTCAAGCGAGTGCGATGGTAGTCGCCCATCTCGCCGGTGAAAACCTGCATCTTCGAGCTCAGCCGGCGATAGGCCGCGCTATGTACGATCCGGTCGCGATCGCGCTGGAAGGGCCCGCGGTACGGATGCGGCGGCTCGGGATGCTTGCGGCCCGCCGTGTCGGCGCTGTGCATCGCGTAGGGGGCCAGGAGCAGCCGCTCGCGAGCGAGGATCATGTCGTCGCGCGCGGCGTTGGGCGGAGCATTCATGGTCAAATCCCCACCGGCGCCACGGGGACAAACCCCGTGGTGGCCTCAGTATCTATACGTCACCCGGTCGAGAATGAGACATTCGGGACTAACGGGATCGTAAAGGTTTCCATCGCACGCGACGGCCATAATAAGCCGCTGTCGCGTCACGGGCAACGGCAACCCCAGACCTCCCAGAACAACTCGGCGAACGACCACGCTGGTCGGCTGAGTCATCGCCCAGGCCGACGAGCCACTCCTGACGGACCGGCCGCCGGGGCTCCGCACCGCGACGCGAATCGTGCTCGACACGGGCGAGGTTCTGTCGTCCGAAAGATTGCCAGCCGCGAAGCGGCGACAGAGTCTAGCCTGGGGCGATAGCCCCAGGAAACGTGGGCGTTTCCATGTCGTAAAGCCCCGACGGGGCGACATCGGAGGCGGCGCCACGCCAACGGGTGTTGCCAATCGGCCCCATCTTCGGCTAGAATGCGAGGTTTCGCCGCCAAAACCGCTTACTTCGATGTTTGAATCACTGCAACAAGGCCTCGGCACCGCTTTTCGGTCGCTGACCGGGAAAGCTCGGCTCAGCGAGTCGAATATGCGCGACGGGCTGCGCCTGGTCGAGCAGTCGCTGCTGGAAGCCGACGTCAATATCGACGTCGTCCGCGACTTCATGGCCCGCGTCACCGAGCAAGCCATCGGCGAGCAAGTGCTCAAGTCGCTTCGGCCCGAGCAGCAGGTCGTCGGCATCGTTTACAAGGAATTGGTGGCTCTGCTGGGCCCCGTCGACCATTCGCTGCATTTGCGGAACGACGTGACGGTGCTGATGATGTGCGGGCTGCAAGGCTCCGGCAAGACGACCACCTGCGGCAAGCTCGCGCGCCTGATCAACCAGCGCGGGAGCAAGCCGCTTTTGGCGGCGGCCGACTTGCAGCGACCGGCGGCCGTCGACCAGCTCCAAGTCATCGGCGAGCAACTCGGCCTGCCGGTGTACGCCGAGCCGGGGGCGACCGACCCGGTGGCCGTTTGCCAGAACGCCGTGAAGCACGCCAAGACGATCGGCGCCCAGGTGGTGATCCTCGATACGGCCGGCCGGCTGCACATTGACGAAGAACTGATGGAGCAACTGCGGCGCATCGACCGCCGCGTCGAGCCGGAGCAGATCTACCTGGTGGTCGACGGCATGACGGGCCAGGACGCCGTACACAGTTCCAAGGCGTTCAACGACGCGTTGGAACTCGACGGCGTGATCATGACCAAGCTCGACGGCGATGCCCGCGGCGGCGCGGCGCTGAGCGTCAAGGCGGTGACGGGCGTCCCCTTGAAGTTCATCGGTGTCGGCGAGCATCTCGACGCGTTGGAAGAGTTCCATCCCGACCGCATGGCGGGCCGCATCGTCGGCATGGGCGATGTGCTGACCCTCGTCGAACAGGCGCAACAGAAGCTCGATCAGACCGAGATGCTGATCCAGGAGGAGCGGCTCCGCAAGGGCGAATTCACGCTCGACGATTTCCGCAACATGATGTCCCAGACGAAGAAGCTGGGACCGCTGAACAAGATCATGGGCTTGATACCGGGCATGGGCGGCCTCACCGAGATGATGGCCGACATGGACGCCGAAGGCGACATGCGGCGGTTGGGCGGCATCATCGACTCGATGACGCCCGACGAGCGGCGCAATCCCTCGCGGATCATCGACCAGAGCCGCCGCCGCCGGATCGCCGCCGGGGCCGGCGTCGAACCCGCCGAGGTCAACGGCCTGGTCAAACAGTTCGAGCCCATGGCCGACATCATGAAGAGCATGGCCGGCAAGGGCATGCGCGAGCGGCTCAAGCAAGTGCAGCAGTTGCAGCAGGGGGGCATGCTCGATCCGGGCGCCATGCTCGCCAGGCAAAAGAAGGGAACCGGCAAGCGTTTGACGAGTCAGGAACGCGCCAAGCTACGCAAGCAGCGCGAGAAGGAAGAACGGCGAAAAGCGAGAGAGAAGAAAAACCAGAAACCGTAGGGTGGGCACCGCCCACCAACCGTAGGATGGGTATCGCCCACCAAGACCTTACCAACTTAATTAGGAGACCCGAGTGGCAGTCAGAATCCGGATGAAGCGGATGGGCCGGAAGCACCGGCCGTTCTTTCGCATCTGCGCCGTCGATTCGCGCAACCCGCGCGACGGCAAGGTGCTGGAAGAACTGGGAACGTACGACCCGATGATCGACGACACCGACGCCCGCGTGGTGCTGAAAACCGAACGGCTGGGCTATTGGCTCGGCGTCGGAGCGCAGCCCAGCGATAAGGTCAAGGTTTTCATCAAGAAATACGGCTCCCAGGGCGAGCGGTTGTCGCAGCAGCAAGCCGCGCGCCAGCGGCTTGCATTGCCCAAACTGGTGCCGCCGGCCCCCGAACCAGTGTACGTGCCGCCGCCCAAGGACCAAGCCGCGCCGGTCGTCGCGCCAGAGCCCGCGGTCGCGGCGCCGGAGACCACGGCCAGCGAAGCGCCGGCTGAGCCAACGGCCGACGCGGGCGCGGCGCCGACGTCGTAACCTACCATGCGAATCGACGTGCTGACCCTGTTCCCGGAAATGTTCCCCGGCTACCTGGGCCAGAGCTTGTTGAAACGGGCGATCGAGCGCGGTTTGGTCGACGTGCGATTGCACGACATCCGCGACTGGGCCGAGGGGCGGCACAAGCAAGTCGACGATCGGCCCTTCGGGGGCGGGCCCGGCATGGTGCTGATGGTCAAGCCGATGGTCGAATGCGTCGAGGAAGTGCTTCGTTCGAGCGACGAGCCGGGGCGGGTGGTGCTGCTTTCGCCCCAGGGGCGGAGGTTGAACCAGGGCCTGGTGGAAGATCTGGCGTCCCGCCGGCGGCTGATCTTGTTGTGCGGAAGGTACGAGGGGTTCGACGAGCGGATCAAGGAAATCCTGGGGCCAGACGAAATCTCCATTGGCGACTTCGTGCTCAACGGCGGCGAAGTCGCGGCGATGGTCGTGATCGACGCGGTCATCCGCCTCGTGCCAGGCGTGCTGGGCGACGAGCGGAGCGGCAACGACGATTCATTTTCGGGGCGCGAACGGCTGTTGGAGTTTGCACAGTATACAAGGCCCCGCGAGTACCGCGGCCATGAAGTGCCGGAGATCTTGCTGAGCGGCAACCACGAGGAAATCGCCCGCTGGCGAAAGGAACAGAGCATTGCGCGCACGCGGCGGCGAGCCGCCGACTCCGAACCGCCGGCGACGAGTGACAACCCTACTACGTGAAAGGAACCTGACGATGAGCCAACAAATACTCGCCTTGGTCGAGAAACCCAATCTCAAGACGGAAGTCCCCCAGTTCAACATCGGTGACACGGTCGATGTCCACACTCGCATTCTCGAGGGTGAAAAGGAACGTATTCAGATCTTCAACGGCGTGGTGATCGCCCGCAGCGGATCGGGCACGCGGGAAATGTTCGTCGTCCGCCGCATCGTGCAGGGCGAGGGGGTGGAGCGCAAGTTTCCGCTCCACTCGCCACGAATCGCCAGGATCGAGGTCAAGCGTTCCGGCGTCGTCCGCCGAGCCAAGCTTTACTTTCTCCGCGACCGTGTCGGCAAGGCCGTCCGGCTGAAGGAACGAAGGACGGATCGCAAGGCATGATCCGGCGATGGTGGACCTCGCTTCGCGACGGGCTGGCTCGCGCGTGGCGGCCGGCGCGACTGGGCCCGCGCGGCGAGGCGCTGGCCGCGCGGCACCTCAAGCGGTTGGGGTACAAGATCGTCGCGCGCGGCGCGCGGGGCCGGCTCGGCGAACTGGACCTGGTGGCGGTCGACGGGAGGACGGTGGTTTTCGTCGAGGTCAAGACGCGCCAATCGCATGACGGCGGACATCCCGCCGAGGCGGTCGATGTCGAAAAGCAGCGCCGTCTGACCCGGCTGGCCGTGGGTTTCCTCAAACGACACGACCTGTTGGAATGCGCCGCGCGGTTCGACGTCGTCGCCGTCACCTGGCCGGACGGCCGCCGCCGGCCCTTGGTCGAGCACATTCGCGACGCTTTCGAAGCGATTGCCAACGACGGAATGTTTAGTTAGTCATTGGTCATTGGTCATTGGTCATTGGTCAGACTTCCTCGCCCTGAAACCTAACCTCTAACCTCTAACCTCTAACCGCACGGGCCACGGACGATTTCCCATGCTGATCTACCTCGTCCGGCACGGCGAAAGCAGCTACAACCTCGAGCGGCGCTTGCAGGGCCAGTCGGATGAGCCGGTGCTCTCGCCGCGGGGGCGGCAGCACGCCGCGGCCGTCGCCGCCGCACTGGGGGAGTTGCCGATCGAAGCGATCTACTCGAGCCCGCTCCGCCGCGCGATGGAAACGGCCCACCCAGTGGCTGAGGCCCTCAAGCTGCCGGTGTTCACCGACGACCGCCTGAAGGAAATCGACATCGGCGTCTTCCAGGGCTTGTTGGCATCGGAAATCGGCGACCGATACCCGCGCGAGACCGCTTCGTGGCGTTCGCAGGATCCCGACTTCCGCATCCCCGGAGGCGAATCGCGCCGCGAACTGATGGGGCGCGCCGATGCGGCGCTGCGCGCCGTCCACGACGCCGGATACCGGCAGGTGGCGGTCATCGCGCACGGCGGCGTGTTGGCCGCGGCGATCAAGGCGCTCTTGGGCGTGCCGGCCGAGCGCAACCCTTTCATGCTTTACAACGGCTCGATCAGCCAGCTCGATTGGGCCGTCCAGGTCAAGCTCGCCACGCTCAACCAGACCGACCACCTCCGCCTGGCGGGTTGCGAACTCGCCACTCGCGGCGGCGACCTGGCATAGAGGTTCATCCGCCCTGCCGTTCTTGCTTTCCGCCGGCGGGCGGATATTCTTCATCCGTCGTTCTGTCGACGCTGACCGCCGGCCTCCCTCATCCAGGACTACGAATCTTGGCGTCCTTCAGCGCGCCGTCGACGTCGACGCTGCCTCGCAACTGGAGCGTCCCCTCGACGATGATTCGCTGTCGATCGACACTGGCAATCGCGCCCAGTCCAGAACGCCACGCCTTCTCAAGACCCGCCGTACCTCTCACCGCGTCTTTGAACGTCATCCGCGGCGGCCCCGTTCGGCGCTGGCGACAGCCCTCGCCACGGCCTCATTGGCACGGCCGCTGAATTCAGTCGATCCACCCCAACCGGCTTCGCCCATGGCTTCATCCGAAGGGTCCAACTCGGAGATGTCGCTGGTTTGGCCGGTCTGGCGGTCGAAATAAAACACCTTGACGGTCTTTTGCATCACGGTGTCGGCAAGCTTCAGCATCTGCCGCGTATTCGGCGCGGCGAAGACGTTCAGCAACTCTCTGGAGCTTACTCCGTTTTCCTTCAAGTGCCGCAGCACCCAGACGGCCTCCAAAACGTGGGGGGAATGGGTCGAAACGCAAACGCGGTATCCCCGCGCCACCAGTTCGAGCACCATCAGCAGAACCACCGAAATCGCGCGCGGATGGAGTCCCATTTCCGGTTCCTCGAGGACGACCCACTCGATACTGCCTCGCCGCGAGACCTTGGTCGGCGGCACGAGCCAGTACATGCCCAAGAGCAGCGGTACGAACTCACGCTGGCCCGCCGACCAGACCATGTACGGCAAGGCATCTCCGTTGGTGCCCCCATTCGACGTCGAGAAACGCCCCTTCTACGCCACGGAGGGCATTACCTACTTGGACAGCGCCACTTTTGGGTTCATCTAGGTTGTAGGTGTTGGTCGGGAAACGAGTTCGGTCGTCATTCGCGTGGCTTGGGGAGGCATGATTTGATGCTGTGGAGATCGATCCCCAGCGACTGAAGCTTCTTGACCCGGGTTTTCGTATGGGAGCGGCGCGATTGGCGGTTGCGGCCCTGGTAGTAATGTTGCTTCTTCAACTCCTTCTCGTAGCGTCCTTGGCGTGCGGCGGGCTTCAGATCGGCGGCACCCAACCATGTGTTCGTCGCACTTCGGACTTGTTCCACCGTCAGGCGGTCGAGTTGGCCGCCGGCAGGATCGTCGTATTTCTGTCGCATGCGGGCGCAGAACAAGTGGCTCAACTGTGTCACAAAGAAATGGCGGTGGATGCAACGCCAGCCACGAACCTGATAGTGGTCGAGCCCCAACTCTTCCTTCCCTTCTCGGAAGCAACTCTCGACGGAACAGCGACCGAAGGCTACCCGCAGCAACCACCGCAACGTCACGCCACGTTCTCCCGGAACGCAATTGGCGAGGAAATATTTCAGCTCGCCGGTCAGCACGTTGCGGGCAACGATCAAGCAGTGCCGACGACCAGGCAGACGATCTTTCCCCTTGCGCCAAAAGACCGACCACTTGACCTCCCAGACATCGGGCCCTTTGTCGGTGTCCTTGATGTGATACTGTTGCCACGACTGATCGCGGAAAGCGGGAGAGTACGTCACCAGATTCTGGATCTCGCAGGACGGACGCCGACGGGCCAAACGCGGGTATTTCTTGCGTGCGCCACCATGTGATTTCGGGCCGTTGTGCAGCACTGCCGGCTTTTGCACCCAACCGTGAGAATTGGCCGGCACCTCGCCCACAAATGTTTGGGCGCGCTGCTCCAGGCCGTCCAGAAACCGGCCGTCGCGACCGTAGAGTGCGTCGAAGCTCCACGCGCGCACACGCACGCCGTTGGCCAATGCTCGGTCGACCAGATCCAGCGCGATCTCTGGTTTGGTGCGAAACGAGATTTCCTCGGGGACGTAGTTTTTTTTCGGCGCTCCGGGTCGTTTGCCCAGTCCTCGGGCAGGTACAGTTCGCTGTCGAGCAAGCATTGGAATCCGGGCGCCGAATAGCTGAGATGCACGCCAACCACACCGTTGTCGACCTTGCCGCGACTGCCGAGCCATTGCCGCGCTGCCCCCGTCGTGTGTTTGCCGCTCTTGGCGACACCCGATTCGTCGATGATTCCGATGGCCTCGACATGCGAATGTTCCTTCGCCAGGATCTGCTGACAGCGATCACGCAACTGCTGCTCATTCCACTTGATCGACTCGAGAAAACGCTGTAATGTTCGTGGCGCCTTGCCGAACTCCAAAGCGATGGCTTCGGCCGATTTGCGCAGCAACCCGGAAAGCTGCCCCTGGACATAGATTTGTAACAGCACACGGCCTTTCCCCCGCAAGAAACAATCCGCGAACAAAACAAGAAACGCGACCAACTCCTTGCCTAACCCCGCAATCTGCTTGAGCGTCATCCTGACGACCCTCCGTGAGTAGTCTTCCGTGACCCCTGGAACCACGGAGGGTCGTCTTTTCCGACGTTCGTTGCAACCGCAACTCCACCGAAAGCCCTAAAGTCCGCCCACAAAGACACTTAACGACGCTAGCATCGGGGAAAGTGGCGCTGTCCAACTACAGAGTCGGGATCCGCCTTGGACGGCAATGACCGGCCACGGTACACTGGACGGAAACAGGGGCCGCGGGGCGCCATCGCGGAACGGACGAGGTGCGTGGATGCCTTGGATCGAAGTTCTCACAGGGTCCGTCGTTCTGGCGACACTGACCGCCGGCGCCGCGCGCGGCGGCGACGTCGACTTCACCCGCGATGTGCGGCCGATCCTGTCTGCGCATTGCTTCAAATGTCATGGCCCGGACGACCATGCCCGCCAGGCGGACCTGCGGCTCGACGTGCGTGAAAACGCGCTGCGGGCCGCCAGCTCCGGCGCGCCGGCGATCGTCCCAGGCAAGCCGGACGAAAGCGAGCTCGTGCGTCGGCTGGTTTCTCGTGACGAAGACGAGATGATGCCCCCGCCCTCCGCCAAACTGCCCCTGACCGATGCCGAGAAACAGATCCTCGGCCGCTGGATCGGCGAGGGGGCGAAGTACGTGCCGCACTGGGCGTTCGTCGCTCCGAAACGCCCGCCGCTGCCGAGCGTGCGGCACGCCGACTGGCCGCGCAACGGAATCGACTACTTCGTGCTCGCCCGACTGGAAGCCGAGGGATTGGTCCCTTCGCCCGCGGCCGACAACCACACGCTGGTGCGGCGGCTGTACCTGGATCTGATCGGCATGCCCCCATCGCCCGAAGAGGCGGCGGCCTTCGTCAACGATGCTTCCGGCGACGCCTACGAAAAGCTGGTCGATCGTTTGCTCCAGTCGCCGCACTACGGGGAACGCTGGGCGCGCCGTTGGCTGGACCTGGCCCGCTACGCCGATACCAACGGCTACGAGAAAGACCGGGCACGGTCGATGTGGCCGTATCGCGACTGGGTGATCAACGCGCTCAACGACGACATGCCGTTCGACCAGTTCACGATCGAACAGATTGCCGGGGACATGCTGCCCGCTGCGACGAGCGCGCAACGCATCGCCACGGGCTTTCATCGGAATACGATGATCAACGAAGAGGGAGGCATCGATCCGCTCGAATTCCGCTTTCACGCCATGACCGATCGCGTCGCCACGACGGGCACGGTCTGGCTCGGGCTGACGCTGCTCTGCTGCCAATGCCACACGCACAAGTACGACCCCATCGCCCAGCGCGAGTACTACCAGATGATGGCGTTCTTGAACAACGCCGATGAACCCGTGATGGACATCCCGCGAGCGGAGATCGCCGCCAATCGCCGCCAAACCGAAGAGAAAATCCAGCAGGCGATCGATGACCTGCCGAACAGGTTTCCCCTGCCGGACGAATATCAATGGAACGTGGTCGCGCCGGCCGGCGTCGCTTCCGCGGGGGGCGCCACGCTGGAAAAACTTGACGACGGTTCCATCCTCGTGTCGGGCGCCGTCCCCGACAAGGATACGTACACCGTCGTGCTCGATACCGATTGGCCCCAGGTCGACGCGATCCGGCTCGAAGCGCTGGCCGATCCCAAGTTGCCGAGCAACGGACCGGGGAGAACGCCGCATGGCAACTTCGTGCTCTCGGAACTCACGGTGCATCTCGCGCCGCGCGACGCCGCCGGGCCGGCGCCCACGCTGAAACTTGCCTCGGCGACGGCCGATTTCGCGCAGGATGGCTTCCCCGCCACCCACGCCATCGATGGCCAGACCGCGACCGGTTGGGCCATTCAAGGGCCAGGACAGTGGAACGTCAATCGCACCGTGACCTTTCCCTTGGATTCGCCCGCGCGAATTGACGGTCCCTCTCCCTTGACGAAACCGTCCCGCTGGACGATCACGCTCGACCAGCAGCATGGCAGCCAGCACACCTTGGGAAAATTCCGCGTTAGCTTGGGCCGGCGGAACGCCGATTCCGAACCGGACGACGTTCGCCGCCGCGATCACTTGCGGCGCAAACTCGCGGCCTGGATCGATCGCGAGACGAAGCGCGTCGCGCATTGGACCATGCTGCGTCCCATCGAGGCCAAGGCCAACATGCCGATCCTGTCGATCCTCGACGATGGATCGATTTTGGCCGGCGGCGACCAGACGAAACGCGACGTTTACGATCTCAAATTCCACACCGAGTTGGCGGGAATCACGGCAATTCGCCTCGAGGCGATTCCCGACGACCGCCTGCCGAACCGTGGTCCGGGGCGCGTGTTCTACGAAGGCGGCAACGGCGATTTCTTTCTGAGCGACATCGCACTGACCGCGAACGGCAAGCCCGCGAAGTTTGTGAAGGCGACCCATTCGTTCGCGGCGGGCAAGACCACCTCCGCCAACGCCATCGACGACAATCCGCAATCGGGATGGTCCATCAACGGCAGGCAGGGTGAAGCGCACGAGGCTGTTTTCAATCTTGCCGAACCTCTGCCTCAAACCGCCGAGTTGGCGGTGCGGATGGTCTTCGAGATGTACTACGCGGCGGGCTTGGGACGGTTCCGCATTTGGGCCACCACCGACCAGCGCCCGGCCGAGGCGACCGGTCTTCCGCGCGACGTCGAGCGGATTCTGCTGCTCGCCGCCGAAGTGCGCACCGCGGAGCAGAACGAGCGGTTGCTGAGGCATTTCGTGTCGATCGCTCCGGAACTGGCGGGCGAGCATGTGGCCATCAAGAAACTACGCTCGGAGATGGCCGTCTATCCGACCACGCTCGTCATGGCGGAACGGCCGGCCGGCGAAACGCGCCGCACGCATTTCCACCAGCGGGGTGAATTCCTGCAACCGATGGAAGCCGTCGAGCCGGGCGTGCCGGCGGTGCTGCCGCCCCTGTCGGCCGATGCGCCCAAGAACCGCCTGGCGTTGGCACGCTGGCTGGTCAGTCCTGACAACCCACTCACCGGCCGCGTGATGATGAACCGGCAATGGGGGGCGATCTTTGGCGACGCGCTGGTGAAAACCCAGGAGGACTTCGGATTTCGGGGGGAATCTCCCACGCATCCCGAGTTGCTCGACTGGCTGGCCGTCGAATTCGTCCGCCGCAACTGGTCGATCAAGCAGATGCATCGCCTGATGGCCACCAGCGCCACCTACCGCCAGTCGTCTCGCGTCACGCCGGAGTTGCTGGCCAAAGATCCGCACAACCGGCTGTTGGCGCGAGGTCCGCGCTTCCGGATCGAAGCCGAACTGGTCCGCGATTCGGCCCTCAAGATCAGCGGCTTGTTGTCGCTCAAGGTGGGAGGCCCCAGCGTATTCCCTCCGCAACCGCCGAATGTGGCCGCGGAAGGGGCCTATGGGGCGCTGGCCTGGAACGTGAGTTCGGGCGCCGACCGCTACCGCCGCGGCGTGTACACGTTTTCCAAGCGGACGGCCCCGTATGCGATGTTCAACACGTTCGATTCTCCCAGCGGCGAGGCCTGCGTGGCGCGCCGCGAAGTCTCGAATACGCCGCTGCAAGCGCTCACGCTCATGAACGACGCCGTGTTTTGGGAAGCGGCCCAGGCGCTGGGGGCCATGCTCGCCAGCCGGCCCGGTTCCAGCGAAGATCGGATCAGCGAGCTGTTCCAGCGCTGCTTGGTGCGGCCTCCCAGCCCGGACGAACTGCGGCTCCTCGACGAGTTCTTCCGCGCGCAGCGGGAACGCTTCGCGAAACACGAACTCGACGCGGCGGCGATCACCGGCACGGCTGAAGGCATCGCGGGCGACCGCGCCGCATGGACTGTCGTGGCCCGCGCCGTTCTGAACCTGGATGAAACGATCACGAAAAACTGACGGTCGCAAATCAGCGGGAGACCATGAATAATCCGGGCCAGGATTTCCGCGGCGACGGCTTGCGTAATCCCCATTTCATGCGTGGGCTCCCCGGTGTCAACTTCACAGCCAAATGGCGATGGACTTCGCCATCCACCCCAAAGCTGGGCGACTTCATCCGCCTTGCTGAGGCTGGATCGCGCTGAAAGTCTGGGTTTCGCCCTCTACGGCCGCGGCACCAACGTCGACGGTCGGAACTCCTCCCGAAACGACGGAGGACAGGATTACAGGATGAACAGGATGAAGGACGGCATTGAGGATCGCCCCGACTGGGACCGAACTTGGAAACGGGGCCAGTTTCGAGCGCGAAGTGAAGGCCAGTGGGGGTTAGCGGGTGAGTGGCGGCGAGCGGGGCGCGCGGAACCCCCCGTCTCGGCGCGCGATGTTTTTGCGTGGAGTGAGTTTCTTTGGCAAGATGTGGCGTGACGAAGGCGTCCCCGGTGGTTGCTTGGGGCGTGGGCGAGGCCGATGAGGCCGCCGTCGAGGGCTGGGCCACCGCCGAATCGGTCTGTCACAGGGCTGCGGTGCTGCCGCGACAGGATGACCAGGTTGCACAGTCGAAGCCCGTGGGTGGGCCGCTGGCGACACTGGATCGGGGCCTGGGGCAGGAGTGAGCCTGTGACGGACGATCCGGCCGCTTGAACCGGCGAGCGCGCCATTACGTAGGCGGACTCGCCGGCTCAAGGGTGGGCTGGGCGTTCCCGGCCGCTGACGACGCGTTCTCTCACGTCGCTCACCTCACGCTGGTCCCGGCCCATGGCCGGGGACGATTCGTGGTCAGTACGATCGACCCGGACTCGTAACGGGCAGCCACTACCTGGAACAACAGATCGGCCCCGCGCTTGTCGATGGGTAGATAGCCCAGCTCATCGAGGAGGAGAAGTGACGGACGAACGTAAGCCCCCAACACCTTGCCCAACGTGCCGTTGATTTGGGCCGCGGTCAAGTGATTGATCAGGTCCACGATCCGCGCGTAGCGGACGGAATAGCCTTTCTCGCAGGCCACGTAGCCCAACGCCGTGAGCAGGTGCGTTTTACCGGTGCCCGTCGGCCCGACGATCACGGCGCAGCCGTGCGCATCCACGAAGTCGCAGTCGAAAAGCCGCAGGATGGCCGCTTTCGGCGCCGACTTCGGCGAGGTGAAATCGTAGCCGGCCAGCGTTTTCAGTTTCGGCAGCCGTGCTTCGCGAATCCGGCGGGCCCAAGCACGCTGCTGGCGCGCCGTGGCCTCGATGCCGATCAGGATGCGAAGAACCTCCAGGGGCGAACTCCCCTTGCGGGCCGCCTCGTCCAAGACTTCGCGGTAGGTCTTGGCGATTTCGAGAAGCCTCAGTGCAGCCAGATCCCGATCCAGTTGGGAGTTCGGATTGGGATCATCTTTACGTCGAGTCATGCGAATCCTCCGGGGGTAAGTTGAAGAGACGGTCGTAAACAGCGGGGTCGTCGGGATCGAGTTGGATCTCGTCGATCAATTCGCGGCGTTGTGGAGTGGGCATGGTCGGTGTGGGGAGTTGCCGACGCCGGCGTTCGGCCAGCAGCAGGTTCTCGACGTAGGCGGCGTCGTAGGTGGCGAGTTGGTCGGCGCGGACCAGCGTGCGGAGGACCTCGTGCCGCCCATAAAGCCGCACTAAAGCCAGTAAGCGGCGCAGGTGCGTGGTGGTCTTGATCGGTTGGGTCTTGAGGCGCAGGTGGAACTGACGTGCTTCCGGCCCCAGGGCGTCGAACTGCTGTTCCAAAGAGCTGGCACCGGACCGCTTTCGACACTCCAGCGCCGCCAGGCGGTGCTCGGGCTGCACGATCAGTTGCCCACGCTCATAAGATCGCGGGTGCCGTGCCACCACCTGGCCCTCATGGAGCACGCGGATTTCGCTGCGATCGGCCCGGAGCATGACCGTCTTACGCGCCAAGTTCGGCGGCACCGAGTAGCGGTTGCCTTCGAATTTGACGCGCGCATGGGGGCTAATGACGGACGGCACGATTTCGTCGGTATCGAAGGGAATCGACGGCGGCGGGCGAAGCAGCGGACGCTCTCGTTGGAAGCGATCCAGCGGGGGTTCGCGCGTCGTTTCATGAACGCGCGGGTTCGCCACCGTGTCGCGCCAGCGAGGGGCGAAAGCCACGTAATCCGCGAACGTCAGCAACTCGTCGTCGCGGCCGGCCAGCGCATTGTGCTTAACGTAGCGCACACCTCCCTCGACGATGCCCTTCGACTCCGGGTCGCGCCGTTCGCATGCGATGGGCTGCATGCAGAAGTAGCCGCACAGCGCCAGGAAGTCGGGATGGAAGCAGGCATCCCGGCCGGAGCCGTTGAGAACGGCGGCTTTCAGGTTGTCGAAGATGATCGAGCGGGGGCTGCCGCCAAAGAACGTCAGCGCGTTGACCAGCGAGCGATAAAACTCCGCTTTGCGCTGCGAAAGCGAGAACTCGATAAACGTCAATCGGCTGTAGCAGAGTGTGGCGACGAACACCGAGACCTTGCGCGAGGTATCGCCGACGGCCACCCGCCCGCATTCGCCCCAATCGACCTGCATCGCCTGGGCCGGCTCGTAGTACACTTCCTGATAAACGCGCCCGCGAACCGGGCGGATCTTGCGCAGGTAACGCCGAACGACCGCGACGCCCCCGCTGTACCCTTCAGGTGGCTTGGCGATCTCCTCGCGGATACGGATCGCGGAGAGGTCGGGATAGCGAGCCACCAGGGCGTCGACCTTGGCGATGAAAGGGGCGAGGATGCTGCCGCGAGAGGCGACCTCACGGCTCGGCGGCTGGTCCAGACGCAGGGCTTTGGCGACGGTGTCACGCGAGCAATGGAGCCGTTTGGCGATCGCCCGCTCCGAAAGCTTTTCGATCTCGCGCAAGCGACGGATTTCAGCCCACAGGGCGACGTTCATGGCAACCTCCGTGAATTCTCGCGCGCGGAGGAAGTCGACGATTCGGCATTCGCAGAGCGCAACAGGTCCGCCAGTTGGATGAGTCCCTGGCCCGGCTCACGCCGCCGTCGCACGGGCACGACCGGCAGCGACAGGACTTGAGTCAAGGGGGCCTGCCAGGCAATCAAGTCGTTGGCGATCAATTCGTCTCGTGCCCGGATGAGGGTGTCCAGCGGCATTCGTAGTAGAGCGGCCACAGCGGGGTCGCCGTAAAACGACAGGCCTTGCCCGTCACTGACGGCGGCCAGGAAGAAGTACAACTGCACGGCGTCGCGCGAAAGCTGCGCGGCATGATCCCGGACGAAACGACGGTCCATCCACGACCACCCGGTCGAGGGTGGACGACGCAGACGCTCAGCAACGAGAACACGTTTTTGAATCATGGCAAGGCTCCTTGGACAGCGAAGGGGCCAAGCTTACCGTCGACTAAGCCCCGCTCAGATAGCGCGGGACCGCGCCGGTCGATGTTGCTCAGGCGGGTCCGTCGCGCGCGCCGACGGGCGACGGCCCCTCCGAGCGAACTGCATGAGTTCGGCCTCGCTGCCGTCGATACTCGCGCGCACGCCGCTCTTGCCCGTCCAAGGTGTGTCGGCTCAACCACTTGCGTTCCCGATCCCGCACGCGGTGAAACGCTTCGCGGCAACTGCTGCCGCAATAGCGCGTGGGAGCGTGAACCGCCGGGACTGGGTGTTCATGGCAGCCAGGCCGCTGGCAAATGGCCCGAAAAAAAATCCTTTGCTCCGTGACCACGGTCGGGTTGACGGAGCTGGTGGTCGGGCGGTTGAGCGGCGGTTTTGGCGCGCTTGCGGCGTTCCTGTTCCGCATCGGCATGCTGGCGCTGCGCTGCTGGCTGCCGCCGGCGCTTGGCTTGACGTTGGCATGCTTGCCACCGATGAACCAGCCTCAGGCACTCGGTATCTTGGCAATACCGCTGGTTCCAACAGTGCGGTTGAAAGCTGCAACCACACCCCTTGCGCAAACAAATCCGCGCCGGGAGGTAATGCCCCTTGCGAGACAACGTGGCTCTGGATTAGGCTGAGAGGGATCCACGGGAGGTGCTACTCCCAACGGTTAAACCCGAGGAGGAGGGTCGCGCCTCCTTCTCGGGGTTCTTTCCATCAAAACAGGATCAAGACGACGATTCCTCAGTGTAGAGGCGTCCGCCGGAACAAGACAAGGAAAGAAAACCCAGTTCCAAGCCTGCTGGAGGGACAGAGACAAGGATCGAGAAAGATCTTATGTCAATCTGGGGGAACTAGACGGGGATTGAGAGGCTATCCGAAAACTGATATTGCTGTAAGTCGTGATTTCGCCGATCTTTTCGCGCACCCCCCCCTTATTGCAAAGGAGTGCATGAGATGTCGGACGAAACCCTCCCTCGGAAGGCGTATTCCTC